>Ga0123353_10011083_pt1 | contig 12667 bp, 8 predicted proteins | sample TergutLab28metaG_3_FD_92763 | JGI IMG/M metagenome (GOLD analysis project Ga0123353, IMG submission 92763) | Labiotermes labralis P3 segment gut microbial communities from Petit-Saut dam, French Guiana - Lab288 P3 | ecosystem: Host-associated > Arthropoda: Insects > Digestive system > Gut ... | reverse complement strand
TTTGTTTCATAATTCTAACGTATTTGGTTCCTGTATTATTCACATTTTATATACAGGATGTGCCAAAATTAAAAAAATAATTCCGGTGCCAAAAGGTTAATGAATTTTTGACATTGCACTAGGAGATAATTTTCTAGGTCTTTGTGATCAGAAAGTTTCCTATCAGCATGGGCACTGTTTTCAATAGTTATGGTGCTGTGGTGTTTTTAAACCTACACCTGTAAACTGCATGTCACTGCTTTTTGGAGTCTGTTATTCAGTACATGACTGTCAACAACCTTCGATTCTGCCACTGAAAGGTGGGTGATGCAAGCATATCCCAGGCTTATCTGTAGTGTTCCACATGTGCTGTTCACAACCAGTGGTGAGGATTCCTTGTGGCTTAGGGTGGAATTTTTGTAAACCTGCTTTAAGCACAGGACATTGTGAATTAAAGGCAGTTTCTGTCATGAAATTAAGGTTAGGCATTAAATTTATCAGGTAATATGTCTGTTTATTATTTTAATCAATAACCTTTTCAATAATCATTACATTTTATTCTGAGTTGCAAGTGGTCATAGCTCCAAAACCATTCAGAATTGGACACATATTTATAAGAGCTTTTTTGTTAACAAAGACCTAGGAAATCCTCTCCTACAGTAATGTATACAACTTATGAAATGCCCTGTATTTACATGTAGAGGAACATTCCAACTCTTTAGGGGAGTTGCGGCTGTTGAAAATGGTCGCATGTTTTTGCGTGTGTGTTTTATCCTTGAGTAATCTAGATAATAGGTGCTTGTATTTGTATAATATAATGAATGTGGTAGATAATAGCCACTTGTATTTGTATAATATGATGGGTATATTAGATAATGGCTGCTTGTACTTGTATAATATTTATAAATGTACAAGACCACTGTAACCTAACCCAGCTCATCAGTTGGGCGCGTGTCTTAATCCCAGGGAATCTTAAGTGTTCTAAGTAGCGGAACAGTAATTTTATAAATAACTGGACACTATTAATATTATTTGTATTATTTCACCAGATTATTAAAGTTTGCAGATGTTTGCGTGTGTGGAGGTGACGTTGAAAATCTATGCACTATTAGCCTCTATCATGTAGACAACTTCTTACATCCTGGGTAGAAAACGGACTACTTATGTTAAGTTTTCAAATTCGCACAGTTCAAATCCATCCCCCCTTTAATATTCTTACTCATCCCGATTGGCTAACTGTTAAATCCTGCTACTCCATAATAGAATCAACAGTCAAAATTTGAAACACTGTTTTTATTGGCTCACGTACATAACACTGTTCCTGTATCTTAGTAGCATAATCTTCCCGTGTCTTACTGGTCTTCTCTCTCTGTCACCCTCTCACTTTCTCTAACCCTCCATCCCTGTGAGCTGCTATACAAATCCGTTACACTTGCCATTCCACCCAAACTAAATTACTAATTAAAACAAATCCATCCACTCTATCGAATATAAAATTTTAACACCTCATAAAACTTAAACTACCTGTAACGGTTATACCACATACTGGTTGCTAAAATGTACTGGCAAATGGCTTGGAATGCCTTATGTTGGACTGTCTGCGTTTACTTGGTAGCAGTTCGTGTATCCATAATAAGCCAGAGACACTGAGGCCATCATGTGATACAGTTGCCATTGAAATCTGTCTCTTCAAGGACAATATAATGAATTTGGTAGATAACAGTCTCTTACATTTGTATGCCAGGTGTCATCTGTAAAATTACAGAGGCTGCCACTGAGCAAGCTATGTGGTAACAGACTGAAGAAGAATGATTCTTCAGAGGATGGAGAAATGGAGATAGGAATGTTGCCACCCATGTGGAGCCCAGATGACAGCCCATTTCTGAAAAAAACTGCAGGCAGCTCCCAAAGTGTCACTACAGTCACCTGGTCTCCAAAGTGAGTACACTTGTTGTTACCGTGTTGCAACTTCTGTGTTGGACTTTCACGGCTTACCTGCCATTCTATCCATGTTTAACCCATCAACTTAACCATTCCTTGGCAGAGGTAGAATTACAAGTTGCAAGCTGTGATTACCCAGCCATTTCTGAGGTATAATTTATCTCTGATTTATCACATGTAACAACTTTGTAATTAACTGACCACCAAGAAATGGCATAAGTGCGGCAGACACACAGTTGTGCTGTAACAAAGAATCTTGTTTTGGGGGAAGGTTGACAAACTACAGAGCAGTCCAGTATTTACAGTTATGAGCCAAGAAGTTGGTAATGTAAATAATACCTTAAAAGAAGTAGGGAGGTAAGTGGATGGGTTAAATAAAGTATGTGTGCTCTGCAGTGAAAACATCCATATTTATTATTTACATTATCTGCATATAAGTCCAAACCAGTTCTCTTGCTAGTCCCATTACTGACAAAAAAAAAATCCCATGGTAGCACCATTTCTTGGAAATGGGAAAACTCAATTATCTCATTACTAGAGTATGGAGGAAACAGAAATGGAGCCTCTGCTGGCATACAGAGAAACCCTACCCAGTGAAAACCCAGTGCTCATTTATTGTACTTTGCTATGATGCAGGGAAGTTACGAACTAAAGTGCAAGTATTTCTGAGGTGTGTGTGTGTGAATTGTTAAATGAGTGTCTAAAGCACGTTTGCAGGATTGATACCAGAAGAGATGCAGCTGCTTTTACTTGTGTGCATTATGCATTGGATTGTAGCTTATGGAAGACTCTGTGCTAAGATAAACTTGTATCACCGTGGGGATCCTTTCTGCCCTCACACGTGATTGTTGTAAATGCAGTTGCAAAGACTTATTTTGGACGTAGAGTGTGGGGATGAGGATTGCATTTATCTGGCTTGAGATGTTATCCAGTGAATGAAGTGGTGAAAGAGTGTCTGTTGTGGAAGCAGAACCAGACTCCTGTGAAAGTTGGGGAATTTGTTCACTGGGTGAACAACTTGTAGCTTGTGTGGAAGGATTCCACTGCCTATAACAAGTCTAACAAAAAATGTGTAACGGAAATTCTAGGGATAAGGTGATTCTTGCTGTGTAATGAGCTATGAAGGAAGAAATGGTGATATTTTCTGTGATTTGTGACCTCCAGGACAGATATTTGCACTTTGTACCAAAAATACACCAATTTTAAAATCTGTTATTTCAGTATTCACCTTATCTGTCTCTAGCTTTGAACATGAAGGCCCCAGTTTTAATTAGTAGTTTTGAGACTTGGTATTAATACCATTCGGAGGTTATTTTTGTGGGTATCGGAAAGTAACACAACACCTGCTTGATAAATGGCGTGTAGTTTGTAAAAGAGTAGGAAACTTCAGTGGAGGTAGTTTTTATGGAAGACTTAAAGAGTGACTTGGTAACTGCATGAGCTGAGTATTCTTAGTTTGGCTTTCTGTAGGCAGCTAATGCCCAGTTGTGAGTAAATACATGACATTTGACACAATGACAGACAGAGAAACAAATTACTTATTTTATGTGTTGGGTTAGTCAGTTTTGATGTGTGGAAAGTAAGGTATGTGTGCAAATGTGACACATGAATATGAGTTTATGTAATTTAATACAGAAAAGGAAGGTGATATGTTTGTGGGAATGTGATATGCAGGCATTAGTTTGTGTACTTCTTACATAAAAGGATAATGTAAACTTGAAAGTTGTGTGATCTTTTTTTTTAAATTAAAAAATGTTTAAGAATGGAATACTTACACTTTGAGAATGCAGTAAATTGAACATAATAAGCAATAAGTAAATCTGACCACACACACACACTGTCTAGTGTCAAGATTGAGAATGCATAGAGCTTCGCTGTATATCATTCAAGCTTGATGCCAATGCACTAAATTTTAATAGGCAAGCATTTCTAAATGATCTCAAAGTCAGATATTTTTTGATGACTTCACTGTAAGGCAACAAGGTAGCCACAGATCTATTGTTTGTACTGATGTACTGATCTGTCAGAACTGCAACATGCACAACATGAACATGAATGTGTGTAGACGTTTAGTAAATGTTAAAGTGAACTGTTGTTTGGAACCATATGAAATCTCAAAACTGTGACAGAATTTGTTGTTGGATTCCTGTTTTATCCAGGTTGTATCAAGTGGTCTAAATTTATTGAAAAGTATGAACTTTTTTAACTTTGCTTACTTAGCGTGGTGTTGTAACAGTTTCAGAGATTATATAGGCAACTACAAAGAGTGATGTGAAGATCATGAGGCCTTCTCTTTGCTAATCAGATTAGGGATTTTATTAGCAGAATTCCCTCCAGTTAGAATTCAGATTGTGAAACAACTGAGGTAATGACATGCTGATAAGGTTGTATTGTCCGTATGTGCCTATTTCCTCTCTGACCTTGACCTTACCCTTGCTGCCTTCGCCACCGCACACTTTGCAGGAGTGGCAGCGGAAAGAAGTCCAACAATGAGCCATGCTCAATACGCTGTGTAGGAGTTATGGGCCTCATTCCATCGCTTCAGTGCCGAGTCTGCCTGTGTCTGTACCACCCTGAGTGTGTAGGGCTGGGCTCTATCTCTGAGACCATCCACAGCTATGTGTGTAAGGTTAGTGCAGAACATAATTTCGTGTTGATGCACAGTAGATTATTCAGAAATACTGAATGAAAGAAGTTTTGGTGTTTACAAAAGCTTTAAATGTCTTTACCTAAAATTTGAGGGTTGAAGTACTTACTAGGTGTGATCAGAAAATTTTTGTACTATCTACAATTTGACATTACCATAGTTTGTACACAGTTCCTGTGCTGTGGTAGTAGAATACAGTCTGCTAAACTATTTGCATTTAATATCAAAACTGTAGGTTGTGTCCTTCAGAAGTGATATGTCATGAAAATGGTTATATATTGATTGGGTATGTACAGTTAATACTTTTAAACAAATTGCACTAAAAGAACAGCATGTGCACATTAATGCCTGAAACCATTCAGATAGTTTGGGGAAAGTATAATGTATCAAAACTTTCTGTAGGAATGGAAGTGACAGAATGCAAATTTTTGAGTGCTTTTTTGAAGTTTGTTGGTGAAATAACGTCTCCTGAAGACCTTGCTAATTTATAGCATTGCTGTTTCACATCAGTAGAAATGTGCACCACAAGTTTATCCTGTAGAACAAACTGTGAATCAGCAGCTCTTCACATGTGTTTTGTTGTGTATGTGGAAACATGTGCCTCTTTTTGTGGCTGCATTGGATGTGAACATCGGCAGGTGCATTCACATCCCTGTGCGATGCCTATTAAAATTGCTTAATCCAACTCTGTGTTAACAGTGTGAGAACTATTGATTGAATTTTTACAAAATTTGATGTGGGTAAATTGTAAAGAGAAATTTCCCAAATTGTTCCAGTTTTTATTTACCTGCCGAGGTAGGTTAGTCCTCCTTCTGGCAGGGTGCGCAAATGGGGCTGTCAGGTTTTCCTTTCCCTCATTTCACTTTCTTCCAGCATTCTTACCATTTTGAAGTCATCTTTTTATGTCCTTTACTGGCTGAATGTCTATTACATCATCACCATATCACACTGGATTAGTCACGATTGTTTCTTGTATCTCATTAATTCTGCCAACTCGTTGGATACTAGTGTCCTATGTTTTTGTGAAAATCGTGTCTTTCCAGCTGTTATCTCTCCTATTTACACAGGACTTCCAACTTATGTTACTCTATGTGGAGCTCAAGACTGAAGGTTTAGTTGACCTTCTTATCACCCCTGCATATAGTTGTAGGTACAGAGCCTAGACCATTAGTCATTTCCACCCACATGAGCACCATTTGGTTCCCTTACCATATAAACACTCCAGTAGTGGTGAAACTGCATTTTAGGATAAATATTGTCTGAAATGGCAAAGGATTGTAGTGCCTTTATCTTCAGGGTCAAGTGGTTAAAGAAGAATAGCTGTCATGGAAGATAGGCTGTATTTTAGGTGTGGGTGATTAGGGTGGCAGACCAACTGAGGTGGTGGTGGTGATAATCAGAGGACTGGTCCAAATACCAGCTGGGATTTTTGGTAGCACACGTCAGAGGTCAGAAGTGAAGGTTAAGTTACACAGTAATGATCATGAGATGAGTGGGTGTACAGAGGTAGTGATTGTGTGTGTGTGTGTGAGTGCACACGCTGTTGCTTTTCCATTTTTGTGTTCATTTTTTCATTATTTATTTTAATGTATGTTACCAACATATTTTAATTTGTCAGTTACTGTTTACTGTGTAGTATGCGTAGGTAATTTGAGTTCAGTATTTGTGTGTATTTCACTCATACAGTCACCTGCAGCTGTACTGTTTTCTTTTAACAGAATTGTCAGCAGGAAGTAAAAGATGGAAAGTCATCTGCCACAAAGATGGTTAATACATCAAGCCCAAAACTGGCTTCTTCAACTACTCCTCCACCACTGACTCCAATCAGCGCTCTTGGGACAGGAAGTAAGACTACTCCAAGTGACACTACTTCAGGCCAGTCCACTGCAACACCATCCTCTCCCCCAAAACTACAACGTTTACCACGTATGGTTGAGTCTGGCAAACTGATCACTGTCCCTCGTTTTGTTAAAGTGCCAAGGAGCCATGAATCTGTCCTTTCTCCTCAGCAGAGCCAGAAAGGGACTGCTGGAAACAAGGGCACTATTGTGGGTTCCGTTACTACATGGCTTCCACCATCATCCACCATTCATTTGAGTCCAACTGGAGTTGCCAAGACTTCCTCAAATGCTGTTTCAACATCATTAAGCAGTTCTATCTCTTCAACAAATACTGTAAGTGACACCTTAGCATCTCCAAGCCCCGCCAATGTTCAGTCTGTTGCCCAGATAGGTGGTAAAAAGTACATTGTTGTTCCAAAACACAATGTTCTGTCTGTATGTCCAGCCATGGCTGCCACCGCCACGACTCCCACTTCAAAATCTTGCGTGCAGGTAGGAGATCCATCTCCTGTTGTAGATAATGCTCCTGTAACACTGTCCTCTAGTTTAGTTCTCACAAATGCAACTGGTCGTGCCACCACTGTCCTTGGTAGCCCTCAGGGCCTTATTGGACAGCCCCAGGTCCTTATGCCATGTCCAGCTGCTGCCAATGGTGGACAAACTATCAATCTGGTGCAGAGCACAACCCCTCTTACAAATTTTGTGAGTTCTGGGAGTCCTGTTCTACCACAGCCATCAGCTTATCTTGTGAGCAGTGGAGTTCCTGGAGGTCTTCAGAATCCTCCTGGTGTGTTGCTGGTTCCTTTTGTGGGATCAGGTTCAACATTCATTCCCACATCATCAGCAGGACAAGATGGTTTGGCAAACAAGAACTCCCAACAACAACAACAACAACAACAACAACAACCACAATATTTGATTGTCAATGCCCCCCCAGGTTTTCAGACTGGCAACTTTATCATTGGCAATCTTCAGCAGGCACAGAGGCAAACAGATGTGTCAGCCAAGACTGGAGACACTGCAGATGACACAGTGGATGGACAGATCAGGTTAGTCCATTATGCTCTTTGACATGACAGCACCAGAAAAGAAGCACATGCTTTCCAGAGTGTCATTTGCTGACTTCTGTGCTTAGTTTCATATTTACTTATGTACTGGCATTTTGTGATTTTGTAAATATTCTGAACAGCAGAAGAGAAGCATGTACCGAAAACTGGTCTGATAACCAAAGAAGGAGCAGCATTGAGGTAAACATTATGCAGTGTAAAGTTTCGCAGAAAGTTTGTGTGCTTCTTTTTAGTGTATTAATTTATATGTTTTGTTTTTTGCAGATTCATAACCTGTAGGTGTGCTGGCCATAAAATCCTATCACTTTCCTATTTGTCCAAATCCATCCACAAAAATCCGTATTTATGTTCATGTTACTTAATGTCGATTCTGTCTTCTTCCTGAATAGCCTTGTCAGCATTAATCAGTTTGAACTTGCCTCATGCTGACATGATATGTGGTATTGTTGTAAGGATTTACTTTGCCTCATTAAGGTACTGAAATTAAATTAACACTTGCATTCTGGGTTCAAATCCTGGGAAAGATGTGAATTTGTATGAAGTATTTTGTAATGTACTTTGTCGTATAAACTTTTGTTTTAATCCCATTTTTGTTAGTACGTGAGCTTTTAACCCCATTATTTAGATTGCATTTCCTTTGCTAGAAATTTCTTGTACAACTTTGAGTAGTCAGGTGTTTATTGAAAGCAGCAACAACAGCCTAATTTCCCTCTAATGCTGCTTGTATAAACAGAAGTTTGTAGAACAGGATCTGACATGACACTTGAAATTAGACAGTGTAAGTGATGTATTAAGTTGTTGTTTTTTATGTTGCATTTCCTGTCATTGGCACACATTTTGGAAGTCTAATTGTATGTGATTCTGTCCAGACAGTCCAGGGATTTGAACACATGTTCAGGATATTACTGACATAAGTAATTGTAACATTCCTGTACTTAATTGTTGGCATTAGAAGGGTGGAAATTAGTCTGTGGAGGTGTTCATCGTCTTGTGTGTTGGAGGAGAAACAGAGAAGTTGTGTGGTTCAGTTACAGACTGGTTGTATGGGACTTGATTTTCATCGGTGGGTTCGGTATTCCTTTCCATTACGATGTTCAAAACATTTTTTGAGCTCCTGGAACTTTCTAGATGATGACTATTTGAACTTTTCCCTACTGGTATAGATGGTTAGGTTATGAATGTGTGGCAATTTACCTTTGTAAAAGCAGTATATAATAAGAGTGACTTCTTGCTACGTCAAAAACCATATTCTGTACATAAGTTAAAATTGTTACATGTTTCAGCATTTTGTATGCCATTGTCAGACCTTCAGGTACAGTTGTGCATAAATGCTTGAGCAAAAAGGCTTGTCTGAGTGAGATGTCTTGCTTTTAACTTGTATGCAGTTACTGTTACGTTGATAGTTGTGGGAATGAGGCAGTATTACATACTGCTTATAATATAATCAACAGAGACATTATTTTGTGTGACTATTCACTTTACTCTTTGCTCAGACTCTTTCACATGACATCTGGCAGCACAGCACTTTATGCCATTTCAAGTAATTATTAATTGGGGTCCACACATTTTAGTTTTTGTTTTTGCAGTGGGCTTTTACCATATTCAGAAGACTGTTCTTGAAATGCTTTTCTTCAGCTTATGTGTATGTGGCACATGTGATTAACTTGTTATGTATTGCACACTGTAGCTTTATAAGATAAGTGAGCCAATGGGATGTGACTAGCTGTCAGATAAAATAATGACTGTATAGAACAATGTACAGTGATGAAAGCCTTACCTTTATGTGCTGTGTGGGTCTCAATGTCATGGTGCTGTATCAGCTGCTGGTACAGTGTAGTGAAAAACTGGACACACGTGTAAACTGCTGGTGAAAATAGAAGTGATTTTTGCAATTATTTTATGAGAAATGTTGTTACAGTTAAAAAAAATGATTTGCTAATGTAATGGTAGCAAGGTAAAAAAAAAAATAATCCCATTTATGTGCCATGAATTTTGGGGGAATGAAGGTTTTAAGTCCACTCATTTTTACCTTGGTACTAGATGGAGGTGTGTGTGAAGGTCATGCTGCAGCACATTACCTGCAGGAGAGCACCCTGGTATCCATTGAGTTTTGTGCATAATCTCATTCTGTTCCATATCTTTGTGCACATGCAGATGCAGCGAGTGGAGGAGATGGGTGGGGGCACGTAGGGCATGTGGGAGAGTGAAAACTAGATACAGAATTTTGGTCTGAAAGCCTACAGAGAGCTGTACATCGACAGGAGCATACTTCTGAGGTAGATGGTAAGAAAAAGGATTGTAAGCAGGACAGGGGCTAGTGGCAGGTTTTGGACATGATTATTCATAAAAGGCAGGGTTCTGTGTCACTGAGTGTCAGATTTAGAAGGAACTCACTGCTTTAGATAATGTTTTGCGGTACAGACAAATGAAAGTCACGAGGATCAAAGTCTTGAGTGAGAGTGTAAAGTTGTGCTTGTGGCAACAGAAACTATGAAGGTCACGTAGCAGACTTACCAGTACATCGGGCAACCCTGGTACAGTACAAACTTGAATTATAGAATGAAGTGAAAATGCCACTAGTAATGTAATTGCTAGTTGTAAACTGTCGTTGACCAGTAGGCTATTCAGGCCTATATTTGATGATGCTGGTGGCTATAAATATGTGTGTCACTTAAATAAGTTTATTCTGTTTTGTTAATTAACTTGAGTCATAATCACATGTGTTAGATATTTTTGAGCTTTCAGTAGTATTTAAAATTTATTTGCATTCCTGTCAGTTTTTAGTTTCCTTTGCACTGTTAAGCAGAGTTGGTGTCAACATAATACAGTTCTATTTTCGTTTATTGTCACATATTTTCCAAGAGTAAATATTAAAATAAAATTAGTGTTTGTAAAACATAAGTGTCGCAGATTTTAAATTTAGCATAATAAGCACTGTATTATGATTATTTTGTCAACTGTATCAAGGATATTAGTTTAATTCTGCTATAGAAGGTAATTAGTATGTTGCAGAAATGCAGTGTGGACATATCATGTAGTTTTGGGTAGCAGATAAAATTCTGGAAGATAGAACCATGGGAATTTTAGTAAACAGGTTCATCTCATTTGTTTAACAATAGCAGTTTCTTTATTTATGAGGTGTAGTAATGGAAGCATAACTATAAGCATGGTGTGTGAAGATACTGTCAGTTTGCACATGTTAATCCTTCTAGTTTGAAGTGCTCATCTAGTTGGTCACAACTGCATTTGCGAGGTGTTCCATGAGCTATGCTGTCTGCTACCATTTGTTACATATCTCAAAATTTCTTCATAAATTACATGTTATTTCTATCATATCTAACCGTTGGAGGCTGGTAGTAAAATGGTTAAACATGGTGTTATGTAGCATACGAAGACCACAGCAGTTGGTATTGATATCATTTGAAGACTGCCATTAACTCTTTGATTCATATGCCAGATCCTAGGGAGCAAAGTTCTTTTTTCTTCAATCTTTACAATTGCAGTGAGTAGTGTGTATTTGGACCACAGTAGAATTACAAATTTGTAAAATTTAGCACACTTTTTTTCCATTTGTAATTTAAACTGTCTGTGCCCTGTCACTGGTAGTTATGTTTGTTACATTCATTTCATACCTGGAAAGTTGAGAGACTTCTTCTTCGTTTCTTCATATTATTATTATTATTATCATCATCATCATCATCATCATCATTATTCCAACTGCTCTGCCAGGCCTAATTAAGCTGGTGAAGGAATTGCAGAATTATCTTTCAGTAAAGAATAATTTTAAATTAGTTTCATTGAATAATAGAAGACATCCATGCATGACGAGTCCTGACAAACATGTAACACTGTGAGTACATATGTACGCACACATGCGCACATGCATGCATACCACCTGAAGCAAATAAGAGCGTGCTCATAACCCTCCCCCACACATACACACGATTTTGGCTATTTTATGCAGTGCATACTTGTGCCCAGTCATTAAGGTGACTAGGCTGTGGGTTAAAAAACTGAGAATTAGGGTTCATTTTGTGGTGGAAACACAAATTGCTCAATTTTTGTCACATCCAGACTGAGGCCCACCCAGCCTCCTGTCTAATGGATTCGGATATCTCAGGCTCTTTCTGTGGACATTAGTGACAGGAAGACAAGGCTGACCACGTCTCCTCTTCTCAGTAAAACCTCATGGTGTGATGCTTATCACATGGCAGTTCCAGATTTTTTCCTTATGAAAGAGACAGAAGGGAAGAATGAATAAGTCACGGATGTCAGGGAAAGGAGCACAACTTTAATTTCCATGTGTATATTGAGATGGGAAGGGTCATTTCATATGGCAGTGGGTAATACATTAGGTGGTAATGAAAGTGAGATCTGTGAGTTGATTCTTTATACAACATGCACTCACATATTGGAACTACTCATTCCTTTCTTAATTTCTGAGAGTCACGATGTTGTTTATGTTGATGCATCTGTTTGATAACATTGATTTTTTAAACATTTGTGTTTAAGTTTTTGCAGCAGTGAATATGAGTACAGCAGTTTTTTGGAACTGGATGCTCTTTAGTTTGTCATATAGTACAGGGTTTTTTTTTATCTTGCCATCTCCATCTTTTACCCTGAAGGTGGATTTTTTAATGCCTCTATCCAATTACATGGCATCACATTCCAGTATATCATGACCTTGTTGTTCGGTACTATTCTCATATCACTTTTCTTACAGGTTACTCAAATGGTTTTTATGTTACTTGTCTCCGAGTGACCTGTGTAAAGTGATTGTTTCAGGTGGTCATAATAAGATTTGTGTGTGAAAGATATTTTATGCTTTTTTGTGTGTGTGTGCGCGCACGCATAGAAAAACACACAACATGACGTTTTAATTTTTATGATGCAAAATAGGTTATTTTAAGTTTCATGAGGAACTGAAGAGGTGGTATGATCAGACATGTATACTGAAATACAAAATTGTTGTTTTGTCTGCAGAATGCAAATTGTGTTCATATGATACTGATGGAGACTTCATAAAAATCTGGTGAAATACTGGAATCGTACCAAAATTTGCATGTTCGAGATAGACAGGGTCCGTTGTGATAATTCCTTATCCCACACATCTGAAAAGTCAGAAATCATAGAGTTATAAACAGTTTATTGTGCTCTTTGTTACTCATCTTTATCATTATAACAGGAAGCCA
>Ga0123353_10011082_pt1 | contig 12667 bp, 5 predicted proteins | sample TergutLab28metaG_3_FD_92763 | JGI IMG/M metagenome (GOLD analysis project Ga0123353, IMG submission 92763) | Labiotermes labralis P3 segment gut microbial communities from Petit-Saut dam, French Guiana - Lab288 P3 | ecosystem: Host-associated > Arthropoda: Insects > Digestive system > Gut ... | reverse complement strand
TGTCAGTTCTAATTGTATAGTATTGTTGGTGCTGCAGCGTCAGTGTGAATTGAAATACACCTGCTTTGTTTCTGTATTTATTTCATTTGTGGACTAATTACGAATTTTTTGTTTCTGCGCAGTACGCCGTATATTGAAATGTGTACAATACTTTGATACGTGTTGTAAATGTGGTTCAGTTTACTGTTATTTTGTTGACTTTGTGTTATTTTTCGATTATTGGTGTAGATAATGTAGGTCGGCTGCACTGTACTTGCTGAAATAGAAGTACTTATGTAGTCATTTCAATATTCGTATCGTTTTGGCCCAAAAGGAGAATGAATTAAGTTGTTAAACTGTAAGTCTGAGTTCTTTAGAGTCAATTGCTGACAGAGGGGTCAAATTAATATGACTGTATCGTGCTGGACGGGCAAGCGTGGAGAAGAGAAATTCGCACGGGGTTTGATGGTAAACCCGAAGGAAAGGGACCACTTGGAATAACTCGACGTAAGTAGCAACAAGATAATATTAAAATTAATTTAAGCAACGGGGGTGTGAGAAAGTGGACTGGACTTATCATCTAACTCTGGATAGGGACAAATTGCGGAATTTGTGAACGAGATAATACATTTTTTTATTTTCATTAGAATAGAAAGGGGGGGGGGATATTTTGTCTGGCTGAGGAAGTTTTACCCTCTTAAGAAGGTTTCTTATCCAGTAGTTACTTAATTGCTCAGTTAGTGAGTGAGTGTGTTTGACACACAGAATACACCTGTATTTTCTTGGCCTGCACAGCATGCGTTGCTTCACCCGTATACATTTTCATATCTTGGGGTGCATGCGGTGTTCTTATAGATGTTCAACTGCAACAGTGATTTATTAATGATAATAGTAGTCTACTTTTAATTTATTTACAGTATGACCATGAAAAGGACGCAGCTCTTCCAGGTTTACATGTGGACTGGAAACATCATGTGTAGACGTAAGATTCTGACGATTGGCTGTCTTCTCGTATTCGGTGTCTTTTGCATACCGAAATGATGGACAAATTCCAGAGACCTAGTAATCACAAGTGCAACGTCCGTTTTCAGAATCCTTTAGAACTCAATTATATCTACGGCACGTGGCCTCCCGTTTCCCGTGCTCATAAATCGTTTTTATAGACATGTGACAGGACTCTATGTCGCAAGGGCTGTGCATATACAAGATGCCATCTACGGCACGCATACTTCCATGCCGTGAGTGAATGTTGTCACAAGCCCTGCTGACAGAGCTCCTGCAGTGGAAGAGAGTACACGAAGTAAACCACGCCACCACCTTGATGGGCATCTACACGTAAGAGGCTCTCGAATAAAGAAAACAGAGCTTGCGGAATCCTGAAATTTGCCACACCAACGCCGATGTGTTTAGTGCGGGTTTATTTTGACTTATCGCGTTGGCAGTTCCCGTATAAGAGAACTTCCCTTTCCAACAGAACCTAGTAAAGTAGACTTAGTGGACTGCGTGGAACTTCGCCGAGTCCTGCTATCTCTTCACTGGATTCTTATTTGTGGCTCTTTCTGTGTCTGGCGTCTCAATTCTATGCGTCACTGACAGCGCTACGTTACGGACCACTAACACCTGTACCAGAAGACTCATCATCAAACATTTCTAACACATACATGTTATTCGAAGAGGGGACGAGGTGGCGGATATTGGTTTGGATGCCTCTTGACTCTTTTCAACCCGTCCTCAAAGTAAGTTACAGCGCTGCAGCTAGGTAAAGGAATTTAGAACTTTGCTAGGTACTCTGATGGTACGTTTAGATTGCCCGTTGGTTATTTGGCTCTCTGTGAGTATTTTTGAAAGTTTTTTTCTTCTCGCGCTCCCTTTCTGTTATTTTAAAATCGCCATGCCTACTCACTTTCCCAGAAAAGTTTTGTTTTTTGAACATTTTCGTGAAAAGACGTTTTTTTATTTTTACGCGTTTATTTGAATGAGCTCAGTGCCCAGTGGGCCTATTACGGGGAAATGACGTCTGTTTGTACCCCAAAATTCAGTTCCACCGATTTATTGTAAATTCTGGGGGCAAAGCTGGTTTTCCTCCACCATGTGTTTGGATCTCCTGGCTAGGACCCTCAAGCTGCCTGCGGGTTGAGAACATTGATGCTTGGCAGAGATTATCCAGTTCCTAGTGATTGGAAATCACGGGTGACTTCTTGAGAGTGATGCGCAAATACACTTTTGTTGTGACTGCTTTTAAAATTTTGTATTAATTTTAGGATAAACCGGTAACTTACTAGTAGCACTAAATCCTCAAAGGAATATAGAACTAAGCCTGAAATTTTTCAGGAAATATTGATTAGTTCTTAGGTTACTTAATGTCTCTGTATCAACTCTGGTGTTCATAACGGAAAGTGAGAGGGGACGGTGTCCGATTAGTTTAAGTGAACTGTCGCTCCACTTTCAAGAGACTTTCCTCGAATTTCTGTTAAGAATAAGAGCAGAATCACGGATAAGCGCCCCCTGTAACCCAGCATTCTAACTTAATGAAAATCGGACGCCTTTACGATAATGAAAAAGCGTCTCGATTTTCAAACGGTTTAACACAGAAGCCGGTCACATACATGGAGCAGTCTGTAAGAGCATCTCTCAAACAGTTCGTGGAAGGAGTTAGTTGTACATAATTTGCATTACTCACAAACCGTATGTGACATTGAAAGAACATTGAAGAGATACGAAACAGTGTGTAACTCATCTTACACGGTCTAAAACCTTAGCTCTTTGTTCTTACGCGGTGGAAATATTATGGGATAACGTTTTATTTAGACGACGCTGTTCGATTTTTTTTTAAATTGGGACACGAAACGTTTGTGGACGTTTGAGAAGAGACCGTGTACATGTCCTGGAGTACTGCGATATGAAGTTATAGGTTAATGCACACTGTATTCGTTGAACAATGTAGATGATACAGAAACTGACAAAAGCATCGGAATCATTTGAATCTGTCTTGTATTGACTGACTGACGGTTTTGTAAAACCGTACTGCCAGCTTTACGGAAAAGGCGCTATATACTGAGCAGAGTGACCCCGACTTTCATGCCATTTGTGTGTCATTATATCAGGTTGTTGTGGGCAATACATTTTATGAATTGTGCCAGGCAGCATGCACTTCGTGTATCTTGGAGTGAGTTTTAACGTTTCATGACAGTGTGACATGTTTGCGAGAAAATTACGGTGGTGTTCCTTTTTTTACTTCGCATTTAATTTCTGTCAACATTGATCACAGGATGTCTAATGGCGCGTTATGCGCAGCTTATAGCCTCGTCTAATTTTGTTCGCGTAATTTCTATTGCAGTCTAACAGAGGTAATTGCAGCTAGTCACAGAGGCGCATTAAAATTACAGCTCGTAAAAAAAAAATGTTTCTGACGCTGCTTTGTACAGGGTGATCTATTGAAAACCATATTCAAACATACATCAAGCTTAATCCTTTCAGTTCCTTATAGTAAATATACACAAATCTGCCTATTTTCTATCTATCTTTCTATGTACCTATCTATCTACCTACCTACCTACCTATCTATCTATCTAACTACCTACCTACCTATATATATAACTTCACCACGTGTTTCGGTGGATGCTGGCAATGACCTCCTCAGGTTCTCAGACACGTTTTACTTACACCCGATGAGTAGATTATTAATACTGTCTGAAGTTTTTTTCTACAAATTGCCGACATTGCAAGCCTGATGAAACGGCCACTACATGACTCACATTTCGACAGTACTATAATCATGATTACGATGACATTGAATCAGTTCTATCACACATTCCATCTGCCGTGTGACCGACGTGTGAAACACAGTGTAACGTGAATTTGTTTTATTTGTCAGTACGCTTTACATTTGAATACAGAGGATTTTCTGTATGAAAACGTACAGGGTGGGCCAAAAGTAGGTATACAGTATATAGTTAATTACTTTTGGCCCACCCTGTATGTAAGGGAAGAAGTACGAAAAGTCCCGTAGAAGTTTAAGGCACGGTTTCCCCGTGTTTCGGCTCCTTAGAAATCAAGCATGCCTGACAGATGGAGGAAGTGATTCCAACACCTACTCTAACATGCGGTAAGTTATTTTGTACATGCTGTACACATTACATGCGGGAATATAAAACCGTTAAGTTTGCCGTGTCTCTGGTTTCGGTTTTCAACTGAATTCCCATGATATTTCGAATGCCAAGTTTTCACATTTAATTCAGTGCCAGTATCAACACACTGTTACCATACTGTCAACTAGACCTTTGCTGAGGAAGTGATTATTTAGAATGTTGGTCTGGTAACTAGCTATTTTTCCTGAGATTTCTGTGGTTTCCCAGCGTCGTGTCATGTAATGAATATGGTAGGCTGGCCTCAATAAACCACCGCCTCACCCATACAGATTTTGATCTGCTCACCACACATAGTTACTTTTCAGTACTATATGAGGTTATATCTGTCACGTATGGCCTGGAAATAGCCGCATTTCTGTTCCAGACATCGGATATTTTTTCACCCTTAATGTAAAGGAAAATGGGCTTTATGGATTCTTCTCAGGAATTCCTATTCAATTTTTAAGCTCTGGTCTTCCGTTTGTATCGTTTACAATGGTATTGTATCCGAAAGTGATTGTGTATAGCCTAGAAGGAACCCATGCCTAATACTCGTTATAAACCGGGTTCGAATCGCAGCTGATAAAGCGACAGTCCTTAAAAGTTAGTGGTGGCTTTCCTCGGTCCTTTATCGGGCAGCGGCAGTACAATAAACGCCTGCCGCCGTATCTGCCTCCTTCCTGTCCGATTCGTGACTAAATCGTCTCTACATATCACTTCGTGACTTCATCAGAGCCGTATCTTTGTATCGATGTTCCTTGAGCAGTTTAAATCGTTTGAATTGTTTATTTTACGACGTTGTTAGTGTCTCGTGCTACATGTCATCGAATGATGAGATGTTTGACGAATGATGAATAGGAAAAAAATTTAGATGGAAGCGGTGATAGCTTGGAGCGACTGAGGAGAATCATTCCTGTCAACATTTTGAATGTGGTGTCTTAACAGCTTACGTTTTACGCAGTAACACACGATTGAGCAAACACAACATCAGTATGTGCGTCCATTGAATGAAGCTATCAGTACGGCCCCGACAGGTTTACAGCATCAAATGGTTATCTTGTGGGGCGACACATTCATGAACACATGCTGTGTAAATTTCTTTAATGTGACCTTTTATGTTTATTCACTGTAGGTGTAGAGGGTATTTGTTGCGCTTGATCACACTCAGTGTCACATACGCACTCGGTAGGACCTCGCGGGACTAGGAATCGGCCAGCCCCAGAGGCTTGTACTTGTACACAACACAACATTAACAAGGCACAAACATCTATGCTCTCGGTGGGATTCGAATCCCCAATTCCAGCAAGCGAGCGGCCGTAGACCTTCGCCTCAGACCTCGCGGCTACCGTGTTGTGTAATTACGTAGATTAAAATGTCTGGTAAACAATACGGGTAAAATAAACAGTATGTATATATATATATATATATAACGTATATAGACTTTTTGTGTATAAATATAATTCCAGTGCCTAGCTAGGCGCCGGATTTTATACCATTTTCAGTTATTCTCTCCATTCTGTAAAACGGCTATATTATTATATTATGTGACTGGTGAGTTGCTAAAAGAACGTAATGTAATGAAGGAAGCAATAATTTACTGAATCTGAGTCTTAGAAATGCTTGGCTGTTACGTTGCAATGGTTGTATGTAGTCAGAAGACGAGTTTGAAACGTGGCTGATTGATAGATGACCGAGATCCGAACCGGGCACCATTACACCAACCTGCTCGGTCATATTGTTTTGCGCCTGGATTTGTTATAAAAAGTTAAACGATGTCTTTGCCTTGTTTGAGCTACGAATTTTAACAACTTAGATTTCTTCAGATAAAACGTCTTGGCGTATTTCGTTTGCTCTCTGTCACTCCTCTTTAGGACTCGCGTTCTGTTAGCCGACATAGTCCAATAGCAGGAGCGTGAAGCCTTCCACGAAAGTAAAATAAAAAAATAAAGTAATAAACAAAAAGAAACTGAATTGACGCTTACGTAATGAAATCACGACTTTTCCCGTTCATATTTTCTGTCACCACATTACGGTGTTTTGAGTGGAAAATCCACAAAACGGAAAATAAATAATTGCAGCGTTCCTGCCCTAATCATGCAGACCGCAGGATTTTGTATTTTTATTGAAGTTCACAATTCTCGTTGGCGAATGTTTCTTCCGACTGATCTTCTTCTGCTGAAACTTTCTTTCTTATCCACCCACGTTGCTAACCAAGTCCCTGTGGTTATTTTCTCTTCTTCCTCCTTCGTTCGTTCCTTCCTTCGTACTTTACATTTCCGTTCTCGTCTACACCTTCGTATCTTCTGCTTGTCATTCGTTATCTTGAGAGTTAGTTTTATATACAGTACCGCCCCTAGCTTGCACCCTGTAGCCTATATATCACGTCGACGCAGCAGCGTTTTTATTACTATATAGTGAGGAAATTTGGCTGCTTCTGGGAATTGTTTGAATTGAAAACTACTCTATTATCCGCCTTTTATTTCTTACACCAATCTCTGGAAAGGACGGCGAACTACATGTAACTCTACAGGAATCGGAAGGCGAAATCTCATGAGCAATCTCCTTTTTTAGGCTTTTTTACAAAGTGCAAGTATCGCCTTGTATGGAGACCACGTCCGTCCGCCTGACCGTCCGTCTGTGTCACAGTATCAGCGAGTAACACGTTCATGGAATTTTTATTAAATTCGATGTAGGAGTTTGTTACAACAAACTTTTCGAATAGTCGTCGGTTTCGGGAAAATCGGTTCATTGACAATCATACATTTGTGTCCGTACTTTCCTCGTTTATTGACCGCTGTGGGTCAAATTAGGTACAAGAAATATCCACGTAATGCCAAGAAGTAACCGAGTTTCTTGGCAATCGGTGCATCTAATGCCATTCTTTTTCTAAGGACAAAAATAAAATTTTGCTCTCATTTTCTGCATTTCCTATCCGATCTGGAAAACATTCACTATTGGAGATTTCCACAAAAATTTTTTGAGTGGTGGTAGGTTTCGTGAAAATCGGGGCTGTGGGAGCCATACTTAGTTGAAGGTCGTAAGTGGGTTTTTTACGTACTTCAACATTCAATGTCACTTTTAGGTGAAATTCGACGTTAGAATTATCACATAGTCCTCTCGAGAATTTGCGAATTTCATGAAAGCATGCGCAGGGAAGATTATGTGTTTTTTGGGGGGGGGGCGTAAATAAAACTGTGTTTATCTTTGCGACCGTATCGAGAAATCGTGTGGCAGTTTTCAAGTAAAAAACACATTTGTATCGGTGCGCTGCGTCACGGAGTTATTTCGAATCCTGTTTTTTAAAACATACATCGATGTTGAACGCATGCTCGAACATGTGCATTCGGTTGTGGTGTGAGTGGAAGTTGTGGTGTGACGATGTTCCTTCCCGTACAGTGGACGGTTGAGCAGAAAAAGTGAATGCATTTTACTGTAGAAGACGGCGGGCTGGGTAAAGTTTAAAGATATTTGAAATGCTTTGTTTTCAATGAATATGTATTGTCTAGCATTTCAGAGTTGTAATAACGTAAACAACCGTTTAGGGTGCTGTTTACGAGCACGGCGTTGTCGTAGTGGCATTGCATGGCGAATGTTCATGAACTTCCCCGTCCAGTTTTCTGTTCTGTATTGTGCGTTGCCTGTTTAGTACCGACCGTTTGTGCGAGATTCCTGAGATACGCATTACGTAACTTTCTGCTGCAGTTGTTACTATTTTCACTATACATTCGAAATCTACCCAGTTCGAATTCCGAACTAGATCGGTGATCACGTTGACTACTCTTGTCCTTTATTTCATTTCTCGTACGAATGTCTTTCTGAATTCAATGGCAGTATTTGCCTATCAGTGACTCTAACGCAAACTTACGTTACCAATGAAGGGCACAGTACGTGGAATATATGTGTTGCCAGGGAGTCAAAAGTCTTCACATTGTTTTATACATTGTAAGATGTTGGCTTACAAGGTATAAGAATGAGTCGGAATATAAGCATTAAAAGAATTTGCCCCTAGTCTACACATTTTAGATTGCGAAGTATTAGATTTTAACGGTTTAAAGTGCAGATGTTTTATAGAAGATAGACCTACAAGTTTAGAGTGGGCAGTTTAGACCTACGTTGAATAATAATGTTTCATGTGCATTCTAAATAGCTTCTCATTATGTTGTTATTTCAACTGAAGGGAAACAAAATACAAAGTGCTCGTTTTCAGACGTCTGTTTTCAAACAAAATTCATATTGATACAGTGCATAGCGGTAGTACTGGTCCGACCTCGTAATTTTGAGCCTTTTTGTGTTGTCTGCTTTTGAAGACAACAATCTGGAAACTGCTAAGAATTATCGTGTTCTGTGTTTGGAGAAGCCTGTACCATTTGCTTAAAGGCGACCAGTTGATGTGCATAATACTGAAGCCTGTGTTTGACTGGGCAGATGACGGGCGGGTAGTCGGACAGATGCTTGAAAGTTTCAAGTGTGGGTCCGAAGCATGACAATTCTTTCGTAAACTGAGAAGGCATGACAGACATTTGTCTTTTTGGTAAATGCTTAGGGAACTCGCGAAGTCCTACTGCCACGTCTCAACAACCTCCCTTTGCTATGAGCTGAAATGTATCACACAAGGAAACCAATCTGAGGCTTCTGGTGATTGGGCGCTGCCTTGAAATCCGCCACAGTGGGCGCTATAAGGACGAGATGCTGTCTTTAGAACTTCTTGCCGCAAGTAGTATAAATACACATTTTTGTTGATTTTAAAACATTTTATTCGTGATTTAAGTCACTTTGACATGAGACCTGTCATACCGTAATGTACGTTTTGTACAATAAAGTGTTAATCTCGTCTGTCTATCACTTTTTACACTGTTAAAATATTCTCTGTTTTCCTGCCTGTACGATTTTTCCTTAAGTTACTTTCTAAACGAAAGGAATTTTGGGCCTGTTGGCTGTGGGTTTCCAACCCCTTGAGAGTGCGTGAAACTTTTGAGGTGTTTGCTTGACAACGTCCTATACGGGAGATCAAGGGACACGCGAAGGATAAAGTCTTGAGAACAATAACATTGTATATGGAAGGTCATGTTGTTGCGAAGTTAGTAACAGCCAGAGGAGAACAGAAGCCACATAAAAGGGTTTAAGCCCCGTCGTTAAGAAAGGATGAGTTACTGATACTTTGTATATTTCGCGCCGAAACGACTCTTTGTGTACCGTAGCTTAGAGTGTGTTAAATTTCCGTCTAAACAGAACAACCAAATTTGAGCAAATCGATGATGTTACAATGTATTGCGTAATTTACTCGGTTATAATAAACAAGAGATACATACTGAATTGTGTAAAGAAAAACCAACTTGATGCACAACTTATTCTTAGTATATTTCGTCAGCCTGTCTGTTGCCCTGGTTGGATTGGATTGGAACAATCCAACCAGGACAACAGACAGTCATCTAAAAAGAATAATAAGTGCCAGCTGTTGTATACATACGGTTTACTTCTTTATGATGGTCCTAGATGCCCCTGAAACATGTAGAGGTTGACGAAATATACTAAGAATAAGTTGTACATCATGTCGGTTTTTCGTTACACGAATATATCGAGATGCACGGTCAACAAAACATAAAAAGAATACATGCTGAAGTTTGGTCTGTGGGTGTCAACGAAAGCGACAGCTCAATAAACCGAGGAAGGTTTAAACATATCGGTTAAAGTGTGTTCCTCGAAGTTGATTGCATGTGCCCCTTATTGAAGTGACTCAGGAATGTGTAGAAGCGGAGGCGTTGGTATTAGCGACGTTCAATGTTCTAGTTCTGTTATCGGACGATTCCTAAATAAGCCAACACGAAAATTTCACCACCGGCTTTCTTCAGTTGGTTATGGGTACTTAAGGTATCGGGCAGTCATTGGATGGTGTCAAAGGATGATTTTCTCCTCACGTTTTCCACTTTTCGATTAAAGAAGATGTACAGGCTCGTTATTGATTATCGGTTACCAAGAAATGTTAATCTAATGCAGTCTTCCACGGCCACATACCTGATAAATACCTTGACTGCTTGAATGTGTCAGATGACTACGGGAGATGGTACGGCTGTGTCTGTGGTCCGGTTCTTGCCAAGTCGAATCGCCCTGTTCCGCTTTATGTGTATTACCTTAATCCCAAGGAGACGCATGAACGCTGGTAGTTTCGAAGAGTGCTCGACAGTGGCAATAAAACTGCTCACGTAATTCTGAATTTTATTTATGCGTTCCGGTATGATTAAATAAAACTCTTACCGAGTTTCATGCAACATTTTTAGTTAAAAATTGCGTAGTGTAATGGGTTGGAGGTCTCAGCATGTATACAACGTAACGTAATGTTGCGATACAACGTGCAAGCAGGGCAAATCTCGGCCTCTAGCTACCATATAGCTAGCCAGCCTCCCGGCCGTGATGTTAATGGACCAGTTTATTGGCGAATGAAACTAGGCAAGGCGAAACACAATCTCCAACTCGCTTCTCAGCGTTTTGCTGCCTGCGGTGCTCCGTTTTCTCAATTGGACGTTGCCGATGTTCGAGGCCGACGTATATTTAAGGGGATGGAGCATAATAGTGGCCTACACCAGTACACGACATATTTGGTGTACAAATAGTTTATGCTTTTTGCTTTGAAATTGTTTCTTTGTTACTGCATAAGTGAATGTGTAAAGTCCTTTGATTTTGAAACAGAAAGCCCTGTCAACTGCTATTCTTAGCTACGATTTTCAGAGATTACTCTTGTACTTGAAAAACACTACGAACTCATACCTCTGAATGTGCTCGCTGTCAATTGAGAACGTTCGTTATGGAGAGCTTGATGGAATTAGTAGTGCTGGTACCAACTGTTAATTTTTTATTATTAAAGGGTGAGACTGCAGTACTGACCGAAGCATTGATACGTCTCACTACCATTTATTGCTGCCACCTCCTCCTTCTCTTCGTAGATGCTAACGTATCGAAAACTTTTGTTCCTTACTATGTACATTAAACTGATCTATACTATTTTCCATTAGGACTCCTTCCGGTTAAATGTTACCCAAAGTTCCATGTTTATGGGCTCATATTGTGTACTGATTTTGGTAAAGTTTTTCGATATCTTCGTGTCTTTCTGTGTATGTATTTGTGTTCGTTGGTGTGTTCGAGGGGTAATCTTACAAGCATAACTGACGTGTTCCATCTGTTATTAGTAAGCTGTTGTTACATTTTTTGTTGTGTTTATGTACCTGTAAATACTCCATTCTCACGTGCCCATAGCAAGCAAATTGGTAGAAACACAGCCAAGAACATATCTCCTTTTTTTCCTACAGTCACATCTAATAAATGAGGTACTGTTACGTCGATACTCGTTGTTGGGTTTGCATGAATATAGATTGTGTGCTTTCGGAAATAAAAACTGCCGAGTTCCACCAAACTCAATTTCCGAATCACTGAGCTAAACTTATTCTATTAGCGAAAGTTACAAACGTTTGAAGGATCTGTTTTATTTAGGTGGATAAATTGTAAATATTCTGCATCGTGTGTTGATGTAGCTTCAAAATTACTGTATATGAGGGCTTCCTCTCCTCCATTCGTTAATACCATGTACTTGAGTTTCGAGCAACTGTGTGTGTGAGTCCTCACTCCTTTGCTGTCTGCGTCTTATCGTCCTTAATTTAAACAGTACAGTTTTTCATGTCTGCCTCGATATCAGATTCTTTAAGAATTCTACTTTTCACCTCCTGCTGTTGGAGAATTGACATCATATTATCGTTGTTTTCCGCAGACGTTTGTTCGGAGCGAATACAAAACAGCGTGCAGGCCATTGGAACTAATGTGCGACACACGATCTGTAGTTTATCAAGCTACTCTGTCCGCTGCACAGAAGGGCGGAAGTTGCCGTCCAGTGGCAGCATTTCTTTATTGTTTTAAGGAGGAATTGCATTGATTATTATTATTATTATTATTATTACTAGTAGTAGTAGTAGTATAAGTAGTAGTAGTAGTAGTGGTGGAAATATTTCCTTCTCTAAGTTATAATCAATTGTAACGAACGTCAATGTGTTCATATTGGTGATAAACACAAGGCGAAGTTTTCCCTATACACACCATGACGACGTACGGGGAATGGAGGTACAGCTGTTCTCACTCTTACGGTGGGGTTACATGTGAATAATACTCTCGAGAATCCCGCGACTATTTTCTAGAGGCGCTCTGTCACATATAACCGCCTATGGTCGCTGACTGTCGAAGGTCAGGGTATCCTCGCGGAGAGTCGTCTTGAGAGCATTTTCACTGTCAGTGTAGACACCGTGACGGTTCCTGTCAGCAGCACTCTCAACTAGAGCAGAAATATCGATATAGCCGCGAGTAGCTTACGTACAGTTGCTTAAATGGAGCCTGGAATGGTGTCAACCAAGGAGAAACAGCCAAGGTATAAGTTTGTGTGTGGCATGAATGGAGGTTTGGGGAAACAGGCACATTGAGTTATTAAGATCGCGGGAAAGGAAATGTGTTTCGTTTTTAACTAGGAGAGGCGTTAAACACTGCTTCGACTGAAGTGTGGCTGGAAGATCAGAAATAAAAGTCAT
>Ga0123353_10011081_pt1 | contig 12668 bp, 6 predicted proteins | sample TergutLab28metaG_3_FD_92763 | JGI IMG/M metagenome (GOLD analysis project Ga0123353, IMG submission 92763) | Labiotermes labralis P3 segment gut microbial communities from Petit-Saut dam, French Guiana - Lab288 P3 | ecosystem: Host-associated > Arthropoda: Insects > Digestive system > Gut ... | reverse complement strand
GACCTGGTTTGAAGAGCAGTCAAAAGATTTTTTTCCAGGGGGATAAAGTCGTTGCAACAAAAGTGGGCGAAGTGTATTGAGTTATTAGGGGACTACATTGAAAAATAAAAAATATTTTTTTGTAATAAGTTGTTTCCTTCTTACTCAGGTAGATAAATTATTGAACACCCCTCGTATATACAAAATATTATGGCGCCTGCCCTCTTCTACGATCGCTATTATACCAGCGCTGTTCTAACATGATTGTATAACTCTTCTGCTGTGGTACACAGAAACCTCCTTGTATATTTCCATTTTTGACATGCGAAATGATTATGAAATATATGTGTGTGTGTGTATATATATATATATATATATATATATATATATACACATGTATTTTCATCCCTTGTGAAAGAGACCAGCTTGAGCGCAGCTAGAATACGCACGCTCTGCGCAAGCACAGAACAGAAATGCGCATTCGTAGGTGTGTAGACACGAGTTGGTAACGCAGGTGTCCCTCTTGTTGTGGTGGATGTTGATCAGATAGGAGTCTTCTGGGTTATGACGCCGTGTATGTTCATAAGTTGATCCCGACATTTCGAAGAAATGTGGTGCTTGCAGTTTCAGGGTGATTGAATTCGGTTGAGGTGTATACTGGCGTGATCGTGACGAGGAAATTGGCGGATTAGAGACGGTGGAAAGGATAGTGGTCAACTGATCCCACAGAAATAAATATAGCTAGATCTGTTACTGAACCAGTGGGAACTAAACATTCGAAGTTTGACAGCAGGACAAACGGGAAGAAATGGGGGCCGGAACAGACCGTTTGTGATCCTTACTTAAGAATTTCAGTTCCTGTTGGTTCAGAACAAGTCCTATACCATTTCCGTGGTTCTGATTAGCCACGATCGTTGCAGTGTTGGTACACAACCCACTCACTTCCTGCTCGCAGTCACTTCAACGATCTGGTCACCTCCAAGATGGAGGTAGTACGTTTTCCTGCTACGCCCAAACTGACTTCTGATCATAGACAGTCAAATATCCCAGCAGACTGAAATTTCAGCAAATAGACATTAACGTAAATTTGTCTTAAAAATTATTCTATGTAAACGAAAATTGAAATGGCTTTGAAAGTTTTAGACAAATTCTCCAAATTTAAATTTTATTATGTTGTGTTCAGCGGCTCTCTGCCCGCTGTATGCGTGAGAACAGGTACAGAGGGTTTATGAATATTCTTGTAAAGTTTCAAACCCACTTAGAAGGTAGGTTTACATTTTCGGCTTCCGAAAAATTTGACTGATTTTCGCCAAACTTCTTACGGGCATTATGCCATTGAATATAAACGGCATCATTGGAAATCAATTCTTCGCCAGCAACAATAGCATTGCGAGTGGACGGACATTGTCGTCAAGATTTTTTTGGGGGGGTGAGATAAATGTCTCTAGGATCCCAAAGCGATGCACAATAATAGAACCTGGAAAGAAACTCGTACTGTGGGATGAAGGACAGCCCATTACACATAGTGATGAGGGTAACAGATGGACGACCGGCGAATTTGGTGGGATTCCCGGCTGGGACTAATTTTTTGTCCAAAATGCATGCTAGCTTACCGGCCTATTCTCCTTGGGTATAAAACGTCAGGGACGTGAAGCTGACCACTCACCTCCACAGAGTATCGAATTTAAGAATGAGTGCGTGTATCTTTTGCTACCCCCACCCCCTCCCCATTTGCCTTCCTGGTGTGCAGAGACAACCCAACCCTTTTAATACAGCAAAGAGGCGATCGTGTGAAAATATTCTATAGCTTCAGTTTGATAATATATAGGTGATGAATCACTGGAGCTAGGCAGGCGGTGTATGGTTCATTATAGGGCTAACTCAGCGGTACGTATGAAGTACTATAAGTTAAAATTTGCGAATATAACTCGGATAAAAGCTCTTGTGGGCTGTAATTCTGTGTGACAGTAAAGTTTAGAGTTTCTAGATAAAAAGGCTCATAAGAAGCTCTGACTTCATGGCCTGATGTAAATTACAAATCTGTCAGAGTGTGGACATGCAGAAATCGTGCATTTCATTACGGAACTTGGAACGTATATGCAAAACTGTAGATAAAAGCAGAAAACTGAACCTCTGGCCTGCCTCTTTGGGCAGCACTAACATCAGATTCATAATTGATTTGCCACGTGTCAGGTGAAGCAGCAGCTCGAACTGTTTGGTAGCAGCGGACGAGGCTTGACATCAAACAAAAACTGGCCATCATTCCGATCAATCAATGCTAATCCCAAGACCGCGTCCGCTCCCCCCTCAGTGATCGCATTTAATTTAAAAAATGGCTTTACCTGGTATTTTAGGACGGGTGAATGAAGAAAGTTGAGATAAAGTTGGTGTGTAACAAACAAAGGAGAAGAATAAATTGTCACAGGGTACCGGCAGAACAACATCGTGACAAATGGCAATAATTTGCATGACGTTTACTCAAAATAAAGGCTTAGTGTGTCGAAAATAGGGCCAACTTGCAGGTTTTGTGATGGAAATATTCAAAATTGTAGTTCAAACCCTTAAATCAAATGTTTAAGTATCGGTTAACGCAATTGTTGGATTTTGTTCAGTCACCTCAATTTAGCGTTAAACGTGAGCTTTAGAAGTATTTCCTTTTAACCTGACAGAAGACATAGCTTTGTGTTCAGACGATTTATCGATTCGTAAACCACCATCAAACGCAGCTGCATATTTATTGTGTTACGACAAGCCAAATTCTTACATTCTTTTTAGTTTTGTATGTATGTAGCCTCATTTTGGTCACGTCGGGCCGAAACATGCATCTGGTTGTTACTCAATACGTATATGTTTTAGGGTGATTTAATAAGTAATTTATTGATAAGTATTCGAGTAGACACACTCGGTCAGGCAGTGGCGTACCGAGGGGGGTTTTGGGGGGCTCAACTTCCGAAGGCCCTCCAAAATCGTGCCAAACTCAACCCGATTGTGAAAACTGTTAAAAATTGCTGAATTTAGGAAGCCAACACCTCAAGATGTTCGGAAAAAAGGCAGTAAAATTCTAAAACTACCTAGGTCCACAGTTGTTTTACATTAGCAATGACAAATAAATTGGTTGTCATCATAAATAGTCTTAAAATACCAAAATTAAGAAAATGTTACTATATGAAATGAAATTTCTTGTACCAAATTACAGCTGCCTCCAGAACCCCTGACTAGTGGGCTACTGCCCTAAGATCCCCGTTCTCGCTGTCCTCTGTCCTCAACTGAATTTGTTGAACCCCCCCCACGAACAAAATTCCTGGGTACGCCACTGCGGTCAGGTGGCCTTCAACATGTTTTGCAACAAAAGCGGCAATCCCGATTGACTTTATACCAGTCTTTTGTACTTCGCACAGACCAAATTCACCTAAGGACAAATTCGTACATCGGCTGTATTACGTTACCCTAACGTCGTCGCTGAATCGGCGTCTCAACTGCGAGCAGTCGACAAACCAAGAGCGCATGCGTGTTCCGAGAACAGCGTTCTGAATGCGGCGTTTGTATGGGATCATATCGCGTCTATGCAAACAGACCTTCGGCTGTACTCGTAGTTGATACGGCTGTCTCCCGCCCGCTGTGCAATTCCTAATCACGCTGAACGAGCCTGTTGAAATTCGGAAGCAAAGCGCCCCACAATAATGTGAGGAACCTGAGTAAGTGTAAGGACGGGGCAGTGACGGTTGTCACGAGCTGACATTGCGGTGTTTGTGGAAGTCGATTTGAAAGCGCAGCAAGGATGTGGAATGCTGGTTGGCTTTGAGGAGACTAAAGAAGTGGTCTTTGTCTCGCCATAGTTCAGTGCTCGATTTCTTGAAGACGTCTTCAGGGACCGGCGAGTTACCAACTGTGCTGTTTTACACTGTTGATGTGATTCATGCAGATGACCCGACTGAGGAAGAGCCCCTGCCTAAATTGACATTTGTATTTCAGATTTTACATTTTTGTTTAATCTCTGTATGTACAAATATAGCTTTTTTTTGTTCAAAATAGATTGGCTGTAACCACCCTCCCCTTTATAAAATATTTCTTTATCGAGAATCTGTCTCCACGAACGCCATCGGTCTCAGTACAAATCATGACATATCTTCCGGTGTTGGCTGTAATTAATACGCGATTTCATTGAAGTCTCTTTTAAGCGGTCTTCAGAACTTACTGCATTTAAAGTATGAAAACTTAATTCGTCTGCATTGTACTCACTTCGACACTCACATTTCGTTCCCTCCGTCTTCACTACAGATATCAGCCGCTTGATAGCCAATGACTATAGCGACATTCGTGGGAAAAGCACAAACACTCCGTATGGCAAAATGTAGAGATTTGTAATGTTAACAGCAAGTGGTGTGCAGCCACGTAAGTTATAAACTATACGGAGTGGTCACACGTCCATGCGGACGTAAGGGGGTGATTGGGACAAAACCGTCTCGCTACAACTTCTTAGGAAAAACACACGATTAAGGGGTTGCTGAAGCTTTGAGATCCCAGCCCCATCCCCCCCGTCGTCGCTGAAAAATTTTACATAAATTTTTTGACAGTGAAAACTTAAGAAGTGCTTGGATACAGACTCCGGGGTGATACAGTAAGTAAAGACCCACGTTTATAAGCAGATTTTTTTAAATTTTCAGCGTTCTGCTATTCTATCTCAGAATTTTTTAAAATGGAAATTTGGCTAATTTAGTTTTTTGTCACGCTATCAGTACATTTTAAATATGGCTGAGGCACTATATAATGTTCTGAACAATATGTGTGCATGAAAACTGAATCATAACAAAGACAGTAGACATGTGAGCCCAATCACAGACAGCCGGACTGTGCAAGCTCAGAGTTTATGCTGACACGTTGTGACATGAAACTAACAGTAAGTTCTGCTTGAGGAACACTGCGCTATGATAAGTTGAAACTGTTGTGTGTTCTTTTTAATGAAATGTGGTATACAAAAGGTTTGGTTTGTAATTTTTCATCATGCCAAGGAAGTGTTTCAGTCATCCTGACATCTGTTACCTGTGCGGCGAACTGACCATACAGTCTCAGAGGCGAAATTGTACACTGTCCATTAAGAAATGATATGAACTTATCTTGGCTTTAAAGTAGGTGACCAAGATACAAGCTGGGCCCCTCATATTTGTTGCGTAACGTGTGTGAGGCTTCTCACAAAATTGGTAAATGGTTCGCGCCAAATTCAGTTAGCCTTTCCCATGGTTTGGAGGGAACTAGAAGAACACTCATCCGCAGACACAACAGGGATCACCTCCAAATTCAAACAAACAGTAAAATATCCGGATTTGCCATCTGAAATGAGGCCTGTCCCACCCAGTGCAGAGTTGTTTGTACCAAAGCTTCCCCTGATTTTTAGCGATGACATCTCTGATTCTGATGAAGATCGAGAACAGCAAGAAGGGAAAATGTTGACTCCGTTCCGACATTTGAAGCAAGTTGTTCCTAATCTGAACCACATTTATGAAAACAAGAAGACTTTAACGACCTGGTCCGTGAATTGAATTTGTCTAAAAAAACTTGCTCGACTCTCAGGTTCCAGACTAAAATTGTAGTATCTTCTCCACCAAGATACTGAAATATGTTTCTTTCGCAGTCGCCAAAATGAATACAAATAATTTTTCTCGCAAGAAAAGGATCTGGTATTTTGTAATTATTTTTGCTCTGTTACATAGGCTCTTGGATACAAATACGATCCAACCGAATGGCGTCTGTTTATTGACTCTTCGAAAGTTAGCTTAAAAACTGTGCTTCTACGTCAAGAGAATAAATTCCCATCTGTAACCCTAGCTCATATTGCTGACATGAAAGAATTCTATGAAAATATAAAAGTATTTGTGGAAAAGGCAGTGTGAAAAATATAACTTGAACATTTGTGGGGGAATAAAGGTCATTGCTCTATTGTTTGGCTTGCAGCTTGGCTACATGACTTTTTTTTTATTTTTTTGTGTGAGTGGGAGAGTGGAGACAGGAAATATCGTTGCAACCGCAAACAATGACCTGAATGAGATTCTCCGATTCTAAGACAGAAAATTGTAGTAAATTCTGAATTAATCATCCCTGAAAAAGTCTATTTACCTCCATTGCACAAAAAACTTGGAATAATAAAAAATTTCGTCGAGGCAATGGATCAAACTAGCGCTGGATTTGTGTATTTGAAATGGTGCTAGAATTTAAAAAAAAAAGTTTTTTGGCCTTCAAATAAGAAAGTTAATACAGATTGTAAAATTTGGAGACCAGCTAGATGCAGTGAAAAAAGCAGCATGGGAATCATTCAAAAAGGGCACTACCAATTTTTTTTTTCTGGAGGGGAGTGAGGAAATCATAATGCAGAAAACTGCCGTGATATGATGGCTGATTTTGTACAATCCTACAAAGTTATGGGCTTTATTATGTCTTCAAAGGTGCATTTCTTAGACTCTCCCTTAGACTTCTTCCCAGAAAATTTCGGGGCAGAGAGCGATGAGCACGGAGAGCGATTTCACCAAGACATTTCCACCATGGAAAAGTCCCAGTACGCTGGCTGATTACTGCTGGACACTTAGAAGGCACGTTCCACAGGCTGAATGTATCAGAAAGTGATCCACTGTCACTTTTTATGTAGTGTGCATACGGTCTGTAATGTAATGTAATGTAAGTATAGGATTTCAGCAAACTTCAACCACGCGTCAATTAAAAAGCTTGCCAGATGAAAAAAAGAAACTTGCAACATATTTGACTGTAGCGCAGAAGTGCTAATGTTCTTACCTACTTTAGTGGGGTAAAAAATAATTTTTTTTTGTTACCCAGTGTTTTCTTTTCGAATTTTTGGTATTAAGAACCAGAAAAGTCGGCTGATATCATCATATGGATGTTACTATGTTGAACGGTGTGGTTGCCCACCTGTCAACTTGATGTTTACCAGCATATGTCTGTCAAGCGTTTTATTGCAGCTAAGAGCACGTGTTATCTTGTGTGATCTAGACAAAACAAAGTGCTACTACCAGTTTTATGGATTTTACTCGTAATTTCTTGTGTCGTCATTGAATATTTCAATTTTCCTTCCTTAGCACACCCTTTGAGTTACAAAGAGCATAGGCCAAAAATAATTTTGAGTGACAATAATTGTGACTTGCCTCTAAGTTCCAATGGTGGCTGCTGTTGGTTATGTCACTGGCAGCATTTTCAATCTTTGACGGTAAAATACTACATAAAAGACCGGTTACTACCTCAGAGTAAACACAATATGTCTCAGTTACTAAGACCTGTCAGTTCACAGCCTTTAGCAAAATATTTGACACTGATGGCGAGATCTACACGAAAAACATTAGAAAACTGTGTGGGGAAAATGCAGTTAGCTTTACTGCAGAGCAGGTGGGCCGTGTAGTTCCCACTGTGCCCGCAAGTGTTATCTACATTTACCCCAGAAATATATGAAATTTTCTTAAGAAAATGTTACGGTACAGACGAAAAGATTCTCTAAAAATGCGACATGCTCTGGGCAGCAAATTGTTAAGCGTAATAAACTATTTATGAATCTAATAAAAGCCTGCTTTAACACAATAAAAGACACATCGCGATAAATACAATGAATAGGACACTGTTGGGTAATGGGTAAGCGTATTTGTTGTTGCAATTTACTATAACAACAAGACAAATATTCATTAACCTTTCGACGCCTAATGTCAACTATAGTGGTCGTAATGCACCGCTAACCTCTAAGGTTGCATTTTATATATTTATTCAACAAATATAGATACTGAATATTTTAAACATGGTATATACTCACCTTTTTTTTCTTCAAAATGCAGTTTGTTTCATAATTCTAATGTATTTGGTTCCTGTATTATTCACATTTCATATACAGGGTGTGCTAAAATTAAAAAAATAATTCCGGCGCCAAAAGGTTAATAAATAGTTTATCAAATAATTGTTAGTATTTTAATAAACAATTAACATCATTGTTGTAATCAACGTTTCTGCGATTATTTGCAATTTCTAATAACATTTAAATTTGTGCACAGATGATCAAGTCCCAGTAATAATTGTCCAAATAAATGTAAATGGAACAAGTTAGCTGATGTTTTATTGACAGCAAAATGCTCTAAAAATATTTTGCGTGAAAATATATTACCTGTATTTTTCACACGAATTCCTCCTTCTTCCATTCACACAACCTCTGTTGTTTAATCTGAGAGAGTTCAACAACATTTTAAATCGGTTTTTGCTCATCGACTGTCTAACGTGTGGAACAACAAAAGCCTTACGGACAGAAGGTCTCTATTTGACACGCCGCTCCAATAAAGTCCCCGAAGAGCCGTCCTCATCACTACTGTCATTTCATCGTGCCACACGCATATATTTTAGCTACTATTCAAACTCTGTGTTAGAATTCCCTGAGTACGGTACAGTAATGCGAAACATGTAGCAGTAATAAAGACTATACTACTGTGAATGCTCCATGTGCAATTGGTTGGTTCATACAGGAAAACAAAGTGATTAAAATGCAGTGAGCAAGCAATTTCAAATCATCCTTTATTTTCACGCCTTATGTAAAATACGTACATTCAAACTAAGTACATTAATAACAGCAGTGAAGCTCCTACAGTCTAATGTCAACATATCGACATTTCAACACGCTGCTCCAAATGAGTGAGCATAATTCGGTCCAGTACACACTTATCTACACGGAAGACTTTCCAGTATTCTCTCTACATGCAAGAGACAAATATAACACACAGTCGTTCTATACAATTTTGGTACTCCGTGGTGACGGGCCAGTACGGTCCGCAACATGTAGGGGTTAGTGGCTTTTGTAACACTATTATAAAGCTCATAAAATGGTGTGCGTTTGTTTGTTAAATTGTAGTAATTTGGTCTACAAAACTGGTGATTTCAGGCTTCCGCCGCGAAGTAGATGAGAACTGCGCTCTTCCGGGTTATTACACAGAAAGTAACGGTAACTCCCCACCGACGTTTCGGGACAACCTTCTTGAAGGGTCAAGATTTCTTGACCTTTCAATGTGGGATCGATAGGTTGTCCCGAAACGTCGGTAATGAATTACAACTACCCGCTGCGTAATGATCCAGAAGAGGGCAGTTCACTTCAAGTCTAAAATATTTTACCCTACGTTTCAGAACAAAGAAAATTAGTCATTGTTTGATCCATTGTGCTCGTGCTGTCGTGCTGTGCCCAGTTAACATTATTCGAGAAGTGTGAATGGGTCTGGTGGCACAAAACTAAATGTGCTGCAGATGGTACTGCCAAATGGGGGAAGAATGCACCTACGTGCAAGCTCAGTATGTTACCCATTTTCCACTTTATTACCATTCTAGATATTCAGCCTATCCATGCTCACACTTCGACGATATGCATAAATACTGTTTGTGCTCAGAAGAATAATGACCTACGTACACATTTTCTGCTCAAACTGCCAATTTTTCTCGTCAAGCCAAATATATTTTACCATCTACTAATTTCTCCGAAAACCTGACACCAGAGGAGTTATACTTTTTGGTTTTGTGACAAAAATATATTGTAATTGAGAAAACACTTCACGAAAAATTAATTTATATCTTCTTTTCACGTTTGAGTAGGTCTCTTGCGTACAAAAGTGTTCGAAGTAGGTAATTTACATTGCGCTTTCAAGTAAAGTCGAAACAGAGAGGGAAACTTCAACTGTACACTGTGAAAAGATGGCAGTCGCTATGCGATTCGTGAATTTTCTTGCCAGAAATGGTCCTTTGCAGGCACTTAGATAACGGTACTGGTGATTCTTGGTGACAGGGATGTAAAGTAATACAATTCTACAAGCTGTGTATTAAAATAAGTAATGATATATGACAAGTAATATTCAGTGCACATTTGTCCATATTGTCTGTCACTTTGCAAAATACTTTACTGCTTGTAGGCGCATTCGCAAAATCGCGAAAGGCGGCTATTAGATTCCTCGTGTCTCTCTGTATGTCCGTCCGTCCGTCCGTCCGTAAGTACGTCCGCATGGAAAGAGTCGGTCCCAACTGGGCACATTTTCATAAAATTCGATTTGAGCATTTTTCGAAAATCTACCAAGAAAATTAAAGTTTCATTAACATCTGACAAGAATAACGGTTACCCTACATCAGTACTGATATACATTTATGACAGCATCACGCTGAATGCTTCTCAAAATAAGAAGCTTTTCAGAAAAAAAATTTTAGAGAAAATCAAAATAAACATTTTATTTTTAATACTTTTCCCCGAAAATCGTCCCGTTTATGAGAAGATGTGAAAAATATGGTACAGCCAGACAGGCCACATATGACCACATAATGTGGCGCAAGGGCATTGTGAGCTGGATAACTAAGTCTAACACACACTCAGAATATGCACTACTTATTGCTCTCGCACGGCGACAATAATTTTGAGAAAGCGTCTCAATATTATGTCAACACCTACATTGTTTCAGATTCTTAAAATTAGAAGGACTTCTGTTCCTGCCCAATTTAATTTAATTTAATTTCACTAAGAATTTTTTTCGTGTTAATTCATACGTACAAGGAGTTTTTGGCAACTACGTGCAGAAAACCTTAAGCAACTGTTGTGTACAACTGTGTGCTTCCTGAAGGAGGACAAGTGAGCCTGAAACATGTAGCAGCTGTTGTGTTGTAATATTGTGACTTTTGATAACATTGTGTGCATTCGTTGGTTCGAAATGCAATAATTGTAAAAATAGGACTACATGCATGTAAGTGTTCTGGGTAGGTACGTATCCACATGTTGAAACATATGTAGAACTGTACCGGTGAAAAACTAACATCATTGCAATTACGTTTTGCGCTGATTTGAAAGTGACTTTAGTCAGTTAATAGTGAAGTACGTTTGTTGAATTTAGTCTGTACGGCACTCGCTGGTAGTGTTGTGTGTTTGGCTGTGAATAATTATGATTCAGGAGATAAGAACTTCTAAAGTAATTAAAATTTACTTGATACACTTATGTAATTGCCGCGAACTGCACGTCATGCAACAGCAGTGTCTGTGTGTTCTTGTGAGATGTGTTCGACTTTGTATGTGGAGCTTCTGACTGTCGCGAAACTTTTCAGAACAAGATGGCTGTTTCTGTAATGTTATCACACTGTTTTTCCTTCTTTCTCTTAAATAAAAGAGAGAAATAGAGAAAGAGAGAGAGAGAATATCAAATTCTTAACAATTTTGTCTGTATTGGGAGGGCGTCAAATAACGAAAGAAGAGTTCACAAGAAGGGCTGATAAAGAAGAAATAAGTCATAAAAATGTGGAACAAAGCAGACTCAGTGAATAATCCTTGTCGATTAAACAACGAAATAAGGTGTGAACTACACATGAGCTGTCGCAGAGCTCAGCGCATTCTGTTTGGTAACCATAGAAACTGTATTGGTTGCTGTGCGTGTGTGCGTGTGCGTGCGTGCGTGCGTACTAAGCTCATTATCACAATTCCTGGGTTTTCAGACTGAAATGGCGAGGGTGGGGGTGTAACGCTAAAGGGAGTATGAAGTAAAACTTCCCTCCAATCAGAGGTCAAACTCTCAACTAACATCACCCCCCAATCCGTTTGAATTCTTTAACAAAGCCAAAACTCCCATCTGTCAGACAGAAGGCTGGGATGAGGGCTGGAATCGTATCAGTATAGCAGACGGTAGGGTTTCGTTACTGAAACAAAGGAATACTGAAGCGTGCAGACGAATTATTGACAATGGACTTAGTGCATATATCTCGACCATTGAAACAAGTTCGATAAATCGTATCGGATTATTAGATACACAGGGTAGGGAGAGGTAAATTTCATAGAGACTTTAGCATTTTGCGAAGAGAAGTTCTGAAAAAGAAATTTAATTAGTTAATTAATTTTTGACAGTATAAATATACAATTCACGGCGTAATATTAAGTAAGAATAAAATATAAACATACATAGTCCATTATACAATTACAGCCAAAATTATACATGTTTGGTTGCAGCCAGGGCTAAAAACTCTATAATTTTCAAGACTACTGCCCTATTCTGAAGCAAATTACGAAATATATAGGCAAGAATTTTGTTTCTAATAAAGATGTCGGTAATAGATTAGATGTTATGCTCAAAGCTACATTTAGATTGAATATTTCTGTCATTTGAGGAGTGACATAGTGTAGAGATCAGAGAAGTACCGTCGTTTCCGAGGGTCCTGTCTACTTCAACGTTCACCCTCATCATGGAGGCAGCAGGGTGCTGGGAAAGTTCCATATATTTCTACCAGAGCACACAGAACAATACTTACTGACCTACCAGAACACACATCACATTACTTACTGACCTACCAGAACGCACAAAACAATACATACTGACCTACCGGCGCACACAGCACGATACTTACTGACCTACCAGCGCATACAACACAATACTTACTGACCTAAGAGAACACACAGCACGATGCTTACAGACCTACCAGAGCACACAAAACAATACTTACTGACCTAAGAGAACACACAGCACAATAGTTACTGACCTACTAGAACACACAACACAGTACTTACTGGCCTACCAGAACACACAGCACAATATTTACTGACCTACCAGAACACACAGCACAATACTTACTGACCTACCAGAACACACAGCACAATACTTACTGACCTACCAGAACACACAGCACAATACTTACTGACCTACCAGAACACACAG
>Ga0123353_10011079_pt1 | contig 12669 bp, 14 predicted proteins | sample TergutLab28metaG_3_FD_92763 | JGI IMG/M metagenome (GOLD analysis project Ga0123353, IMG submission 92763) | Labiotermes labralis P3 segment gut microbial communities from Petit-Saut dam, French Guiana - Lab288 P3 | ecosystem: Host-associated > Arthropoda: Insects > Digestive system > Gut ... | reverse complement strand
GCTCCGATAGGAGCGGCCAGCTTCACAATCAGCAACACCGGCACCGGCGCGATGACCGATTTGGACGTCAACATATCAGGCGGCAGTGCGAGCGACTTTGCGCTGGTCAAATCGAGCCTGAACAGGACGCTTGCTTCGGGCGGCACGACGAGCTTCACCATTAAGCCCAATGATGGCCTGACGCTAGGAATCTACACGGAGACCGTGACAATAAGCGATGCAAACATCACAGACTATACCTTTACTGTCAACTTCACGGTGGCAGTGCCGACAAGCGTCCCCAACATCACAGGGCCGCAGAGCCTGTTCCTCAAAGAGGGCTACGCGGTATCTTTCAGCGAGGTCTTCACCGTCACCGGCGCGCCCGAACCCACAGTCACGGTGAGCGTTAAGCCGGGCGATACCGATCACGGCGAAAAAATCATCTGGAGCGATGGCGGGAAGATGCTGTTCATCGAGCCGGGCCTGACGCAGGGCAGCTACCGGGTATTTCTCACAGCCAGCAACAGCGCGGGCGAATCCAGCGAGCATTCCTTCACTGTGACGATCGATCCCCCCGAGGGCGGCGGCGGCGACTCCTACAAAATCTTTGATTTTTTCAACCTCTGGATGCCGACCTGGCTGGCGAAAGCCTTCACCTGGATTGTGGACTATATCTTCTTTGGGTGGCTGTGGGGCCGCTGGCTGTGATTCCAAGATATTTTACATGAGGAGAGAACACCATGAAAAAGCTGTTTGCGCTTCTGCTGGCGGCGGCGTTGCTGTTAGGTTTTGCCGCTTGCAATGGAAAGGAAGAAGAAATGCAAGATAAAAAAGCGCAGCTTTATCTCGTCCTGGACGTCCTCTGGGGAGAACCGGAGGAATTCCCGTTTGAGGGCGAAGCAACCGTGGCGGGCATGGCCGCTGCCCTGCGCGAAAAAACGGGCCTCGATTTCGACGTGACCTCGAAAGGCGGCGACGGCTTCCTGACCGTGGACTGGTCGGCGGGCAGCTGCCTGTTTAACGGGGATATCGCGACGCCCGAGGAGTACCTGGGCATCACCGACTACGACAGCATGGTCTGGTTTATGCTGGACAGCCTGGCCCTCACCATCGGGAGGAACATTAATTTGCAGGAGTTGACCTATACCATGGACGGCGGGAAGACCCTTGTGCTAGAGAACCTCTCGCCCCCCGTGACCTTCGAAGGCCCCTACATGCTCAAGGATTACTACCTGGATGGCCGGGGCGATATCATCGACGAGGAGCCCGTCGATCCCGCCGACGTGGCCTGGACCGGGGAATACGGCAGCGAAGTGGGCGTCCTGAACATCACCGGCTACGACAACAAGTCTTTCAAATTTGCCTTTAACAATGACGGCGTGCTCTTTGAGGGCACAGCGGCCCTTGACCCCGAAACCGGCATTCTGGCCTCGTATGAGGGATACTATTTCCGCTTCAACATGGAGCAGGGCACTATTTCCGTCTGGATCGGCGATAGCAATTGCGTGGACTATGTCAACACCGCCGACGCGGTGGGATAAGGAGTGAACGTCATGCCTGTTTGGCTTGCGGCTGTATTATTTATGCTGTGCGCCGCCGCGCCGTTTCTGTCACGGCGGCTCAAAAAAGTAGCCAGGCGCGCGATACTCGTTGCGTCCATTATCTGCGCCCTGCTGTTGCTGTCCTACATGGCTGTCACTCTGTTATTTCTGAACAGCATTTAATTTACGATAAGGGGGAGTTCGACATGAGAAAAATCTTTGCGATCGTGCTGGCAATGACAATACTGCTGGGCCTGGCGGCCTGCAAGGATAAAAATGAATACACGGACGAAGACAATAAAGAAATGACCCTCGTGGTTCAACGCGTGGGGGAGGACGAAATCGAGGAATACCCGGCCCTGTATGTCGGCGACCTGACGGTGGAAACCATCGCCATGGCGCTCAGCGAGCTCACCGGCCTGCGTTTCGATATAACCGCGATGCGCAACGGCCCCGATGGCGTGACTATCGACTGGAGCTATGACGGCACGCTGTTCACCGGACCGTCCGATGAGCAGAACGAAGGGGACTTCCCTTTTTCCAACTACGACAGCCTAGCCTGGTTCATGCTGGACAGCATGGACCTGAGCATCAAGCGCAATCTTCCCTTCGTCGAAGAAGTTTACTACACCATGGACGGCGGCAATGAGCTGATCCTGGACCTGTTCGACCCCATGGGCTTCTCCCTTGACACACCCTACATGGGCAGCGCGTTATACTTCGCCCACATGGACGTCCGCGGCGACGACGAGCCCATCGACCCCGCCGACGTGAACTGGTGGGGGGAATACGGCAGCGAAAAAGGTATGCTACACATCGTCAACTACAACGGCAAGTCCTTCCGCTTTGCACTGAGCAGCGACGATGATACAACGATAGAGGGCACGGCGGCCCTTGATCCAGACAACCCCCTATTCGCCGAATACATGCAGTTGTCCTTTGAGTTCAACCTGAGCGATGAAACGATTGTCTGCACGGGCGGTGATTACGGCGCGTTTGAGGCGACCTACGTCCGCACAGAAAACGCGGTAGGATGATAGACTTTAGATACGGGGGTATTTTTATGAAACGCATCTTCATCGCAATACTCGCTTTTTGTCTGGCGCTGACTCTCTTCGCCTGCGGGGAAAAGATTTTCAATACCGCAGCGGACCTGCCCGAGGGCACGGAGACCTTGGAGATTACAGGCGCTGGAAAATCCGGCGGAACATACTACGTCAAGGTGCAGGCGGGCGGCCAAAACTTCATCTTCCGGCTGGCGGCGGATTTCGTCGCGCAGGCCTACGAGCCCGGTGCGACCGGTGCAATCTACATGCTGGACTATAACAGTCCGGCGGATTTCTATTCCCAGTGGTATCGACAGGCCGTGAAATACGACGATCTCGGCGCGTTGTTCACCTTTGACTTTGAAGGCGACGAGCTTGCCTACCTCTACGATACCACCGGTTTTTCGCCGCCGGACGGCCCGCCGATGGAAGACACCTCCCTGCCCGAGGACGTGGTCTATGTGGAGGAATTCGAGCTCCAGAGCGACCCAGGCGACAACATGTCCGCCGAGGGCGGGGCCGCCGCACTGTTCAGCGCGATTGTCTTTCTGCACGACGATTTCTATACACCGGGAGACAAAGTGACCATCACCCTCACTGGACTGGACATGATTGGCGGACAGGACGCCTACCTGTACACTGTCGCGCTGGCCGATGGCGAATCGAAACACGCAGTGAACTATGCCGGCGGCGTGTACGTGCTGCAGGGCGAGGAATATATGCTGATCTACGGCGGCGGCGAAGACAGGGGCGACTTGATCCCCCTGGACGAGGCGCAGGCTGTGGAGATCGCCGTCGATCTGCTGATGACCCAGATGGGCAACGGCATGACCCTTTTCCCGAAAGGCGAAGACGAGGTCAACGGCCAGCACGCGTGGCTGATCGACCTGGGCTCGAATACGGAGGAAAAGTTCACAGCCGAGACGCACTACGCGGTGACGGACGACGGCATGGTCTGGCTACTCGACGTCTTCGCAAACGAGTGGCAACCCGCAGCGGCGGGGTAAAATCTGCGGCGCGCGGAGTAGACGCCAATGCCAACATAAGAGGGGGATCAAATGAAAAAAACACTACATTTGGCGAAGAAGCTGCTGGGCTTCTACAGCCCCTATTCATGGGCGAAGTATCTGCGGTGCGGGTTTGCCGCGGCCGCGCTGATCGGTGTGCTCTGGGCTTATACCCAGCTGGGGAGTATGGGGTTTTTCGGAGCCCTCCTGATCATAGTCTTCTTTGGCGGGCCCGCCATCTTAGCTGGCCTCGGGATTGCTGTGGGAATCGGCGCTATCATTGCGGCAATCAAAGGCAAAAAGCGGTACACGGAAAACAAAGAGGAATTGCGGGTCGGGGGTTCCGCAGAGCTCATCGACCTGGACCGCAGGCGGAGAAGAATCCAGACCGCCGCCATGCTCATGAAGCCGCTGACATGGATTTTGCGGATACTCTTCGGGATTATTGTCATCATCAGCGGCCTGACCATCAATGGGGAAAGCGTGAAGGGCAATGGCTTTGTCATTGTGTTGGTTCTTGGCGCGCTGCTGTTCGGCGGGCTCTCTTTCTACACGGACCGCAAAGCCAAGAGATTCAAAACGGATTTTAAGGAACTGATTGCCCGCGCCGTGCTGGAATCCGCCCTGGATCACGTGGACTATCGACCCCACGAACGTTTCAACGACGAAACCATCCAGGCCAGCGGCCTGTTCGGCGGCGGCCGGCTGGCCTTCAGCGGCGGCGATTACATCATAGCGGAACACAGGGGCAGGCACTTTACGCAGTCGGACATACACGTGGCGGAGGAATATGAAGTTAGGAACAGCGATGGAAATTATGTCACCCGCCAGCAGACTATATTCGGCGGCCGCCTAATGATGTTCAACTACGACGCGCTTTCCAACGAGCCCGTTTACGTGCGTGACAAACGCGTGTTCAAGGGCAAGGGTACGGTGGAAACGGAGCTCTACGCCTTCAACGAGCGGTTCCGCGTCGTGGCGGGGGACGCCGCCGCCGCCCTGCGCATGCTCCGGCCCCAGGTCCTCGAAGGGATCATCCTTGCGGTGGACCGCATCGCCCACCCAGTCTCCCTGTCCTTCATCCAGGGCAAGATCTTTGTGGCGATTCACGGGCTGGATTCCTTCGAGGCCGACACCATAGGCAACGCAAACCTGACAGAACAGCGCAGGCGCGTTGTCAGCGAAACCCAGGCGATTCTGGACATGGTGGAAAATCTATATTTGAAACCATCACAAGTGTAGAAAGAGGTTGGATTATGTACGCTGGACTTATCGCAATCACGGTCATTGCCGCCGCCCTAGTGGGGACCATTGTCTGGGCGATTGGCACCTCCAACAAATTCAAGGCCATGCTGGTGAAAATCCGGGAAGCGGATTCCGGCATCGACGTGGCGCTGACCAAGCGCTTCGACACGCTGACCAAGTTGATGGACGTGGTCAAAGCCTACGCCAAGCACGAGACCGAGCTTATCACGCAGACCATCAAGCTGCGTGCGTCGATGGGCATGGACGAAAAGGCCAAGGCCTGCCGCCAAATGGATGCCGCCGCACAGCGGCTGAACGTCATCGCTGAAGCATACCCGGAGTTGCGCTCCAGCGAGAATTTTAAGCAGCTCCAGGGAGTCATCGCGGAAACGGAGGACCATTTGCAGGGGGCTCGGCGGGTCTACAACAGCAACGTTTCCTTGTTCAACCAGGCCATCGCGCGGTTCCCGGCTAGCATCATCGCGGGCAGCCACTATACATCGCAGCCCTTCTTTGAGGCCGAGGCGGCAAAGCGTGAGGATATTAAGATCAATCTGTAGAGAGGGAGCTGCTTGAGATGCTCGATATGACACCCGGAGTGATCATTGCAATTCTTATCCTCGTTGGCCTTGGGATGATCGGCATCGGTCTGTGGATGCTGTTGAGGGAGCGCAAGAAGAATGCCGTCTGCAGCGAACAGGTCACGGCGCAGCTGCTGCATTACGATTCGAGAGAAGAATCGTCCATGGAGGATGGGCAAAATGTCACCACGACGATTTACTACCCGGTATTTCAGTACATGGCAAACGGTGGGGAGCAGATCGTCCGCCACAGCGGCTCCAATAAACGCAGATGGAAAACAGGCGCGCAGGTGCATATTTTCTATAACCCGGAGGAGCCCGGCATGATCCGGGTCCCCGGGGATTGGGGCAACTACTTCGGCTTCGCTGTCGCGACGATCCTGGGGTTAGCTTGTTTGGCCATGGGCATATTTGCCGCGGCGGGCGTGCTGGAGATCAACCTATGACAACATTAGCGGGGTTCGCGCTGCTTTTCGGCGCAATTGTGTGTTTCGTGTTCAGCGTGAAGCAGCTGGCGGATACCAAAAAGAAGCAAGCCGCCTGCACCGTTCCGGCCACAGCGGAGCTGCTTCGTTATGACGAGGAAATCCGGACGGAGACCGACGAGGATGTCAACGGCGACGTCATCGTCACAAAGAACACCTATCATTACCCGGTATTCCAATACCAGGCGGAGGGGGTGCGGCGCGAAGCGCGCCTCAACGGCGCTATGAACAAAAATACATGGGCAATTGGCGCGCCTGTCTCCATCCTATACGATCTGAAGCAGCCGGATAGGTTTGTCATCGCCGGGGACAAAAATGCCAGCGTGCTGGGCTATGTCGTCCTTGCGGCGGGGCTGGCATGCCTGGTGTTCGGCATCGCGATGCTGAGGGTGCACTAAAAATCAATCTTTGAGGAGAGTAATTTATGTTAATCATCATCCGAAAATCAGCTATATTTCTTATTTCGCTCTGCATGATTTTCTGCCTCGTCTCCTGCGGCGAAAAAGATAGTCCCGTCGTAGAATACGGCGACCATACCGAATACGCGGGGATTTGGCACAGCGAACCGGGAGACGACCGCGCGTTTGTTTTCAATGAGGACGAAACATATCAGATGTATTCCGTAAAACCCGCTGAATCGCCCAAGCTGACGGAACAGGGACTATTCAAGGTGCGGGGTTCCACGCTTTATTTGGCGGAGGACAGCGACGGGGAGAGCTTTGCCATCACAGGCCAGTTGTCCATCTTGGCAAATGGGAAACTCAGTTTGAACTACACGGACTTTGAACGGATCAGCGACGATACAGACCTTGCTCTTTTAGAAGAGCTGACCGCTATGACTGTACCGCTTGAAAAATACATGGGCGAATGGGAAAACGATACTGTCTATGTGCAGCTTACCATTGATGCGTCCGAATATAAACTCAACGAAGTGGAATCGGTATCTTCCGGTACCTACATCATCGGCAGGGATTGCCTGATGATGGGAATGTCACACGAAAGACAAAAGCTGACCGTGACCGACGACGGCGGATTGGAGCTCAGCGAAATGGAAGGCGTCTTTTATCCGGCTGGAAGCGGGAAAGCCGCGGCGTCTCCCTTTGCGCCTTTTGCGGGGACATGGGGAAACAGCGTCACGGGGCAGGTCTTGCAGGTCACGGAGGAAGGCGCCTTCGCGTTATCGCACGACAGCGGATTCGCGGGCGGAGGTTGCTCGGTCAAGGATGGTATTTTAAGCTTTTCCGACTATACCGCGACACGCAGCGACAGCAAGCTGATCGTCGCCGGCATCGATGGTGTTTTTGAAAAACAGTAAAGGGGGAATACCATGAAACACCCAAGCAAAATCCTAAGTTTTCTGTTGGCGGCCGCGTTGCTGCTGGGCGTTATGGCGGTGCCAGCCAATGCGGCGGAGGTCGTCATTTCCAGCGTCGAAGTTACGCAAGTCCTGGGCAAAGGCGTGGACCTCGACAGCGGCAAATATTATTTCATGAATACGTTTGTCGCCGAAAAGCCCACCTCCATCCAGGTGGTGCTGACCGAGCCAGCGGAAATCACCTCCGCCTTCCTGAGCATCTCTTATGAGGGCAGCCACCTGGCGACGGTTACCCCGAAGGAGTATGGAAGAAGGCAGTTGATCACATTCACGCCCTCCAAAAACGAGGTAAACGCCTGGCGGGCGGGAAGGTACACCTTCACCGCCACCATTAACGGCGTGAGCAAAACCACGGAGGCGATTTTCAACGCCTCCCGGAATTTCTCCATCCTGGTGATTTCGGCCTCGGTCAAGCACGGCGGCACCGTCTACCCCGCGCCTGATCTCAAGGCGGATACGATCCCCCTGCGCAGCCAGGCCCTGCCCGTTTCGGAAAGCAGGCTCAGGGCGAAATACCGGGGCGCTAAGATCGCCTTCGGGACGGGCGCGGATGGCTACGACATCGGCGACCCCGGTGGCGCGATGCGGCTGCTCTCCGACATCGAGAGCTACCGAAGCAAATCGGCGCAGAACTACGACGTGGTCGTGGCGGCGGTCACCGCCCCGCTGACCGCCAACGAAAAAACAGGCGGCGGCAATACGACCGGCTACACCAATTGCAGCCATGCCGCCGTGATGACGCTGGGGCATAACCCCTCCGCTGAGGCCCTTGAGACCACACTGCTGCACGAACTGGGGCATATCCTGGGCAGCGGGGACGAATACAACGGCGGTTCGTTTTCCATCAATGTCAACGGCGCGCCCTATGGCGTAAGCGGCCGCGAGAACGGGCAAACGGTGAAGGGCAATCGCCAGCACCTCCAATGCGTTGAGAACAACAACTACAGCGGCATCCTCATCCAAGAAGTGCAAAATCCCTACAACCCCAAGGCGGACAGGGCCATGCTGGGCCGTTCCAGCGTCATGGGCTCCAGCTACAAACACTGGCCCACCAGCATGGTTTGGGAGGAGGCCTACAAGCACCTGGTTCCCAATTACCAAAACGTCCTGCCGCGGGTGTATACCGATGGCAGCATCGTGGCGGCGCGGCCCTCCGATGACGAGCTTTCGGCGAAAGACAGAGATGCCCTCATCGCGGAATATAGAAAAATGCTGGGCGAAGTGCGGGCGGCAAAAGGCTACGCTCCCTATAAAGACGACAACATCCTGGCCTCGGGACAGAAGCACCTGCACACCCTGGCGCTGGACATCCTGGGGCGGCGCGCCTTCGAAAAGCAGACTTCCCTGGACCCTGTCCTCAACGCCGTCAAGGCGGACACGAACAGCCACATCGGACAGATGGCCGCCACCAGCGCGCTGTACGAATACGATGGCCTGGCGTATTGGCGGGATTTCTTTACGCAGTCTCCCTGTGGCGACGGTTGGATCAGCGAGGATTACTTCTTCGTCGATTTCGTCAAATGCGACGGCATAATCTATTTTATATATACGACCATCAGCAATGTCACGCCCCTGACAGATGACGGTGAGATGATGGAGCCCCAGCCGGAAACGCCGCCCGTGCCGGAAGTCAACCCGGTGACCGACGAACCAATCGACTCCGGGAAATTCGAGGAGGGTGGCTATGAGGAGCCACCCGCTACCACGATACCGACCACAACCACTGCTGCCACCACTACCACGGCGACCACTACCACGACGACCACTACCACGACGACAACCATCACCGCGCCGCCAGCCTCCAAACCGGGGCAGTCCGCCAGCACACCGGCCTATTCCGACCTCACTAAGGCCCAGCGAATACAGATGATGCAATACGACATCTTCGACTTCGGGATCATGGAAAGCTCAAACGACCGTGGAGCCTACCCCTTCCCCAAGGCCTATGTTTACGGTTTTTATGCCTGGTACGCGAACGACCGCTACGGGATCAATATCACGGCGAAGGACGCGGAAAACGCAATCAACAAGGTGGACCCGATGGATGAACCCGATACCGCGCGCTTTGATCTTGTCTGCGCCGCGTACGGGCTCTATCCGCCCCAGGAACTGCGGGAGGCCGACTATGCCGCCATCTCTGTGCTCTACCCGCAGTGGCGCTACGGCAGGAACCCCAAGCGCTCGAAGAACGATACGGACCGCATCGACCCGAACTACGGCAAGGCGAGCAACGACGCCGACATCAACGATCCCGACGGCGGCTGGTAAGGAGGAAAAGCTCATGAAAAAAATATTTGTGATAGCCCTGACGCTTGTACTGTCCATTTCACCTGTTGTGCTCGCAAAGGCCGCTGAGAATCAATATTATCTGGTGGAAGGCTATGTCACGCCCGACGGCGGGGGGGAGATCACCCGCATTGAGTTGGTGGACGATGTGGCCGCAGTGAAAGTCACACCTGGCACAGAATATGCTATCAGCACATGTGACAGCGGCGGCGCAGTAACCGGCAATACCGCCTTCGGCGTCAGCTTTGAAACCGCCCCCGACCTGCCCTTCGCCCAGCTTGACCAGGCGCGCTTCGCTGTGCTGGTTCCCTACAGCGAGGAGATATCCGAATTCAAGCTTGTGGACAGACAGGGCCGAACGCTTTCATCCGCGGCAATCGTCACGCGACAGGAAGCAATTACCGCGTTTGATGTCGAAGACACCGGCTCCGGCTTTGTATTGCGCTGGGCCGTTGCATGCGAAGATTTCTCTGTCCTGGAGTTCGATATCTATGCTGTCTCGCAGCTCAGCGGCGAAAAGAATGTCCTGGCCTATCATTTTGAAGAATGGGAGCTCGCTGTCCCCTACGATTGGCTGGAGCCTGATGATACAATTATTTTCGTCCTTAAGAGCAACGACGGCAGATCCACCCTGACTGCTGAGAGCGAGAGCTTCAACACCCCGCCCGGCGAATCGAAGGACATCCTCGACGACGAGGCGTGGGAGGGGGAATGGTCGAACGAGGAGGAAGAGGATTCCGAATGGTACATATATTTGATCTTAATCTTCCTTTTCGTACTGCTCCCTGTGGCATTTATTGTTTTGGTCATTGTGCTTGTTAAAAAACGCAAAAAGCGCAAGCTGGCAAAATAGACTACGGATAGTAATCCCCCAATTCCCTGCCTAGAAGAATCGCCTTTTCTCTGGGCGGGGAATCTCCCCGCGCATCTATACGGTGTGCGGGATATATTCTCGAACAAAAATTTCATAATATAAACTTCTAAACATTCCCTGGAAGGAGGTGGGCATAATTGAAGCAGTAACATGAGATCAGCGCGGCGGCCGCCACCACGATGAAATCCCGCATGGTCCACAGCCACATACTGGCCTCGGCCTTCATGTTTTGTGGGTATAGGTAGTCTTTCAAAGCGATTCTCCTATCGTTGGGGATAGAAAAAGAGGCCCGGCATAGCCGAACCTCTTTGTGATATATTCAGTTTTGCGGTGGCATTACATTTTGAGCACGGGCCCCTGCGCCGGGTCATCGTCCATCACGAAATCCGGGTAGAAATACTGTACCGTAGCCTCGTAGCGATCCTGCGCCGACTGGCAGGTGCCCGTCAGATATCCAGGCTCCGTGTCGTATTCCTTCAGTCCGCGGTAATAGAACAGCTTGTGCTCGTGATCGGTGATGAATGGCATGACGTCGTGCCGCAGGCACTCCTTGAACAGAAGCAGCCGACCGACGCGCCCGTTGCCGTCCTGGAAGGGATGGATCCGCTCGAAGCGAACATGGAATTCCAGAATGTCTGACAAGCTCACGAGCTGCTTGCCGGCGTATTCGGACAGCAGTGACCGCATGGCCGCCGCAACCTTTGCCGGAGCGGTGGTCGGGGCGTCACCCGCCACATTGGGCCGGGATTTATAGTCCCCCACGCGAAACCAGGCTTTCCGGGCGTCCGATGTGCTGCTTTTCAGGATGCGGTGCAGCTCCTTGATCAGGTCCTCCGTCAACGGCTCCGCAGCGTGCTCCAACATAAAATCGAAACTGGCGAAGTGGTTTGCGGCTTCGACGATGTCATCCACGTCGGCTGTTTCCTCGGGGGGCACGTCCAGGGTGTTTGTTTCAAAAATGCACCGGGTCTGTTCCTCCGAAAGGCGGCTGCCCTCAATGCGGTTGGAGTTGTAGGCCAGCTTCACCTGCGTCTTGTGGTACAGCCCACCCTTGAGCTTCATCCGCTTTTCTTCCTGCAAATGTCTCAGCAAATCCATGTCCGTCACCCTCTTTCCATTATATATTATACCGTATTTCACCGAGGAAAGCAAGCGAAACCTGCTCTTTTCCGATGTGACGCGCGAGATTTACGGCTGTCGAGGTCATGTGAACGACGGACGACAGGTTGAACTTCGCGGAAGTATCCAGCCCAAATTGCTGGGCAATGCGGGGCACCTCGCTAGACGAGAGCATGATCCCCATCCCCAGCAGCATGTGGTCCGGGAAGGTCAGCAGCCCCAGGAACAGCAGGGTGGTCATGTTGCTACAGAGCATCAATAAGAGTTTTAATCCGCTTCTTTCTCCGCGGATACAGGAGGTAGAGCTGTTCAGGGCTACTGCTATGCAAAATCCGATGTTCCGTCTCTGACAGTACGCAAAGATTATCAAGAATTCTTACAACAAAGGACAGTCGCATTTTTGCCGTAATCCGCTTGGACAAGCCGCCCCATTTTCAGGTGAATATCTAGTCTTGCCCGCTGCCGCGCCTGTGTTATGTACGATGATTCTGTCTACGATGCTGGCGGCAAGACTTGAATTGATGGGCGCTTGAAACGAGAGTTCTCGCTCCAACAATCATCATAGCTCAGGGGAGCATTGGCGTCAAATGTGTAAAACAGCTTGTTGAGCGAGGCGCGGTATGTTTGTTCGGGGATCAAGCCATGCTCCCCTATGCTTTTGAGCAGCGCTGCAATGATGTCTTTTTCTACAGGCGGCATGGCTGACCCTCCTTTTCTTTTCAATTTTTATGCGTTGATGGGAATGTCCTATGATTTCCATCGCAGTGCAAGAATCTGTTGAAAACAACATGTTTTTGCATAATCTCTGCAAACACTTGACAGGAATGTGAGCTTGTGGTATAATGTCTGCAAAGAGGAGGTGCGCTCATGATTATGCGCCAAGAATACTTGGATACACTCATCCGCTTTCGGGATAAGCAGCTAATTAAAGTTGTCACCGGCATACGCCGATGCGGCAAGTCCACGCTGTTCGAGCTGTTTCAGGACTATCTCAAGGTCGATGGCGTTGCGGAGGATCAAATTATTGCCATTAACTTGGAGGATGGCGACTATGACGCTATTCAAACGTACAAACAGCTTTATGACTACGTGAAACCCATGCTGCTGCCCGGAAAGCAGATGTACATC
>Ga0123353_10011077_pt1 | contig 12671 bp, 6 predicted proteins | sample TergutLab28metaG_3_FD_92763 | JGI IMG/M metagenome (GOLD analysis project Ga0123353, IMG submission 92763) | Labiotermes labralis P3 segment gut microbial communities from Petit-Saut dam, French Guiana - Lab288 P3 | ecosystem: Host-associated > Arthropoda: Insects > Digestive system > Gut ... | reverse complement strand
GTGCGTATTTGTACAGTCGACCGAACTGTGCGTATTTGTACGGTCGACTGTGTATTTGTGCGGTCGCCTGAACAGTGCTATTTATATGGTCGAATGAACAGTGCGTATTTGTGCGGTCGATTGAACAGTGCTTATTTTTACGGTCCACTGGAGAGTGCGTATATGTACGGTTGACTGAACAGTGCGTATTTATGCGGTCGACTGAACAGTGCGTATTTGTGCGGCCGACTGAACAGGGCGTATTTGTAAGGTCAACTGAACACAACGGGGTTGTTAAACAATGGTTTTGTTTCGCGAAAACGAGAGTAAACCACTTTAGACGATCCACAACACGACGCACCAGTAGGCTATTCGTATACGAAGGCATTACAACACGCTACGCTGTGCAGACGGCCAGGTACAATTGACCGATCTGCAGTTCCGTCTTTGTAATTCCAGCACTCCAAAATAAAAATGCAGTTCACCCTATAACGAACCATGAAGGAACGGAGGGGTAATAGACGTGAGGCTCTTCGTGTGCTTAGCTTGGGCGTTAGTTCGGGGTGGGCAGTCTCCACAAATAGCTAACTCATACATCTATCAATTGCCTTCCATCGTTCACACATTGCGCCGGCTGTTTGCTGTTATGGAGATTAGGGTAAAAACGCTAATGTAACTGTTCCGTCGGATGAAATATAATTTGGATTGTGGAACACCGATGTATACAGCTGAATCGCGCTGTCATTTCCTTACAGCACCGCAGAGGCTACGATGTGACCGGCTTTGTATTTAGGACTGAAGCTTTAACTGCTAGCTTGTATTTGGGGACTCTAAGCTGTAGATTGTATTCTGGCGACTGTTACAACTAGTTTTTATTCTGGCGACTGTATTTCTAGCTTTTATTCTGGCGACTGTACCCCTAGACTTTATTCTGGCGACTGTACCTTCTATGGTGTTTTCTGGTGACTGTAAAGTCTAGATTTTATTCTGGCGACTATAACAAACAGATTGTATTCTGGCGACTGTAACCTATAACTTGTATTCTGGTGACAGTAACAACTACATTTTATTCTGGCGACTGTACCGCTAGATTCAATTCTGACGACTGTATCCACTGCAAGCAAGCAGTGTTGTCGTACCTTTTTGAGTCTCTCTGTATTTTTTTTTTTTTTGTGATTCTCGTTTCAAAATGAAGCGGAGGGTGAAAAAACGAGAGTCTTGAACTTTAAAATATTGTGAAGTGTTTTCCTGTACTGCGAGATAAAACTGTTTGTTCCATTTGCAATTAGTGGGTGTCAGCGCCAAATGAATGCACGTTGCTCTGCCAGCAAGCAGCTGCACATTAAGACAAGCTTCATGTCCGTGGAAGGAAGCTAAGAGCAGAAACCCGGAAATATCCCAAGTCTTATCTGCAGCGGCAACAAGACATTGTCTCTTGCTGATAAATAAAACAGCAGTCCGTGCATTTTTGGTTATTTCACAAATTATACCAAAGAACTAAAACCATTTAGGGAATGTGTGATTGCAAGGAAATTTCTAAAGATGGCAGCACAAACACTATATCCCGAAAAACACCAGTATTTCAAACCCATCAGTTTATAAACACGGTAGACAATTATTAGAATTATTTCGCAGGCGACATGCACTGTCAGCTGACAGACAGCTGTAACATTGTGTGGCGTATCGACTGAAGTGAACACTACAGACAGAGGTCTTCCGGTTGTTACTAGGGGCGTCAATGAGGACTTTCTCAGAACTGGTCCCTGTGAAATACAGAACAGGCGCTGGTAATTGTTTCGCTGAAGTTCTGGCAATTGTACTGCCACGGTGAGACATTGTAGGGATTGTTAGTGGTGTGCTGCAGCCATGACTGGCCGAAGGGAAATGTTTTGCAGCAGGATTAAAACATAACGAATGGAAGAAAATAATTCGACAGAAAGAATTTTGTCTTTAACATCCGCTGTATTCTCCGTCTAGCAACCACTGTGTATTGTGTGTGAGCACTGTGCTGTCGTCAAATCTGTGGACGTCGTGTGAGGGCCCTAGCCAAAGGCAATCAGCAGTACTAGTTGAAGACAAAAGGCGTGAACACGGTGAAACACCAACATGATGCAGCTGGGTCAGGATTCCCATTCATAGGCGCGTTCGCAAAATTGCGAAAAGCGACTATCAGATTAGTCACATATGTCTGTCCGTCTGTATGCCTGGAACTGGGATCCCACTGAAGGGATTTTCATGAAACTGGATATTTGATATTTTTCCAAAATCTGTCGAGAAAATTCAAGTTTCATTAAAATCTAACAAGAATAACGGCACTTTACATGAAGACCGATATACATTTTTGATCACATGTGGCTCGGTTCTTCATATAATGCGAAATGTTTCACACAAAAGCTGTAGAAGACATCAAAACACACATTTTACGTTCAATAACCTTTTCCCGAAAATCATGCCGTTGATGGGATGTGGAAGAAAACCGGGGAGCAGGAAAGGAATTCCATGCTGGACACATAAGTCTACAAACACGCACTCAGCATATGTAACACTTATTGCTTTTCCACCGCAACAATGGTTGCACGAACGCGTCTCATCGTTACGTTATACGCACATTGGCTGTCGTGTTCTAATTACAGAACATCAAATTATTCAAGGAAAAGAAGAGAGTGGGGGACACATGACTCTCTTAACAGAGAGCTGCTAGGAGATGTCTGGCATCATAAGGGTGTTCAGCGTTAAGCTTTGAGAGTGGGAAATCGGGAAGTTGCAACAGGATTGCACGGCTTCAGAATTGCAGAACTGGAACTCGTGTTGTTTCCTTCTCCTTTAAAGAAAGACGTTGAGAAAGGTAAAGAGACTTTGCGAATACAATCAGTTCATCTACAGTGCGACAATGACCGGAACCGAACGTTAACCGAAACAACCCCTAGGAAGATCATCTAGAGTTAGCAATGATAGACGCAACAAATCATATTTAACTTCAGCTGTTCCACAGCCCAACCTTCCACTACTGTCGACTGCACGACATTACAAACAATTAAGACGTTCCATCGACAACAACAAACCGATTCTAAGATATACTAACGTAATCGCCGATGTTTCTATCGTCCGTTAAGCTTAGTGAAAGTTCTTCAATAGAAACACTAAGAATGAAGTATTTGTAAGGAAAGAGTCTTCCAAATTTCTACACAAATACGCCTTAAGATCACTCCGAGTTTCAACAACATTTACGTCACTCACTAGCCAAGATTATGGTAACCACTGGAACGCAGCAAGCTTTAATTCCATCTATGGAAGAGCTGCCATCTGTAGGTGGAAACCCGGTAACCACGACACAAAAGTGTGAAGTCCACGTCACTTCCTCACAAAACAAGCACATGACATTAAAGCAGACACCTTCATTCGACCTACTGTGTCGTGTAGTTTTTGTTCTCTCTATTCTTACATTTAATTAATTAATTTCACCTGGTAGTTGCAGCAGAATGTGACACCAATGGCTGTGCAACTGCATACGTACAGGATGTCAGTATCAGCTCACACTCTGCAACTCCATACAGGATGTCAGTATCAGCTCACAATCTGCAACTCCATACAGGATGTCAGTATCAGCTCACACTGTGAGCCTGCATATGGAATGTCATTATCGGCTCGCACTGTACAACTCCATACAGGATGTCAGTACCAGCTCACACTGTGCACCTGCATACAGGATGTCAGTATCGGCTCACATTGCCAGCCGCACTGCATCATGGAACTAGTGAGCTAACGGCTTTGCATGAAGAAAATTTAACTGTTTACGCTAAAATAAATGCGCGCATTTTGTTGCGGTGTAATGAAATTTGCGAAAAGTAAGTCTGAACATCATACTGTCACACATGATTGGTTTATTGTGTACAAATAGATTAAAATTATCAACCGAAAATAGAAAGTATACATTATTAGGAAGACTAACGAAATGTAGTCGCAGAGATAGCATTTTCAATTAATGTGAAAGTTACATCTCTCTACAAAACTTCGGAACTTATCAAATTGCATGACGTCATAAAGGTACTTCAACTTTACGTTTAAAGTATAAACGCAGATGTCAAAAAATCGATTTACTGCAATGGAATGAGAGGATTATACAGTTCACAGCCAAACGGAATGATTCATATAATTTCAAACGAGTTCCCATGTATGACATTAAATAGCAACACCCATTAAAGTTGACCACCCTTCTGCAGGACATATTGCCTTATTCCACATGGGCTATAATTTTTCAGGTAAAAACTTTACGTTAACTTTTAAAGCGAGAAATAACATTTAGCACGACAGAGGAGGAATACGAGTATAGAGACAGAATTTACGTCAATTGAGTTGGAAATTTTCACCAGTCCGTTAAGTGCATGCAAGATGTGTAGATGCCACTTCGGTTGTAAATATCTATCAAATTAAAAGCAGCGTCCCTTCAAAAGACACCAGTTTGTATTATTCGACGACCAGATCATCCTGCGAATCGCATCCGGTTGGATACAATGACACAGAACAGTCAGTGTCTTGTTGCATTCTGACGGTCGCCTGCACAACAGCTGAACACTGATTACTGTCAGTAGGACTGCGCACTCTGCCGCTGTGACAGACTGTGCAGCAGCCACACCTAATGACATCTCACAAAAAATATGTTTATGTCCTGAATAGTCCGGGGTCAAATACCGACAACGGCAAAAAAATTATTTTCCCTTCTCTAAATCGTCCAGATTGGCACTGGAGCCCCCCCAACCTCCTCGATGGGTTTATAGGGGCTCACTGTCCGTGGGTAAAGCGGCTGGGACGTAAGGCTGTTCAATCATATCCATTCAGTGCCGAAGTTATGAATGAGTGGGGCTATACCTCCAATCCACCAATAAGCCTTCAAGGCAGGTAAAGGAACAATTTCATCTTCACCAAAATGAGCCTATCGCGTCGCAACGCGCAATACAGAGCGTCGCGACGGACGGAGTCTTCAGCCTGGTCAAAATGCCACGTCAACCGGCATACTTCCGTCCGTAAGAAACAAAGTATATAGAGTTATGAGGGCCGGTCTGTGTGTGCAGAAGTTTTGACGACCATTAACTGTTTTCGCGAAAAAATGGGTCATTGCTGAGGAGCCTAACAGCCAGTTTTACTGCACTGCAGACCCAAACACTTGCAAATGACTCCAAACATCGTTTCACTTTCCTTCCCCTCCCCCCTCCCAGCCCTACACATCATTGCTCGAAGAAACATGGCGGAAAATGACAAATAATGCGTAAGTCTGAAGCATGTACTGTTTACAGGCGACGTTTCGACAAACGTGTATTTATCGCTACTACTGACAGGCCGATGTCTATGAAAGATTATAAACGAACTGTCAGCAACATGAACAGCGTGGGACACACATTTGTGTGCGCAATTCCAATTCTGCTACTGCTACTGTTACTGCTACTGCTACTATTATTGCTGCTATTGATGCTGCTACTATTACTACTACTACTAACGAATGCCACTTCGCCTCTGGCAGTCGTGCCTTGCTGTCTGCAGAATTTTTCAGCAAATGCTGTACCCGCCCGCTCTTCCAGCAGTTTTTTGTCCCACTCGTGGCCACCAAGTGCAGCGGATGTAAAAAACACTTCGCACCGCCGGGCTTCCTTAGTCCTTCCATCCAGACGGTGCTTAACGTGCAAAGTGCTGACAGATGGTCAGCTAGTCAAGAAACATCCCGCAACGTCACTGCCGTGTTCACAACAGCCCGCCACCTATTCCTGTTCTCAACCACATAAATCCACTCCACGCTGTTCAGTACCATTCTTCAATGTCCATTTTAATACTACCCTTCCATCCACGCCTAGGACTTCCAAGCGTTCTCCTTCCCTCAGGTTTCACCACCAATCCCTGTATGCGCATCTCCTCTCCTCCATGCGTGCCACATGTTCCGCCCATCTAATCCTCTTTCATTTAATCACCAGAACAATATTCGGTGAGCAGTAAATACCATGATGCTCCTCACTATGCAGTGTTCTGTCACTTGCTCCCTCTTCCTTTTACCTGACAGACCGAATATCACAGCCACAGAATTACAGTTCTGTATTTAGCAATGCACACATCGTGCGCCATGTTCTGCAGTGTCCTGCGGATTTCACTCAAATCGCTCCAAAAATACGGAAATCACTCGTAGCAGTCCGCACGCTCCTCGAACCAAGTACGATTCACTGGCCCACTTTCTGATGGCTTCTTGTCAAGAACTCCTATGCCAAATGTTATGAAAAGTCGACAAATATTTTAGCCCCTAATGCTAGGTCGCAGAAGGACGAATGGACGAGGTCTCCACTTACTTCGCTCTTTCTATTACTGTGTCAAACAAGCCTAAACGCTGCATTTTTACACACAGTGTACTGATGGCTTACAGTAAACCGACATGACTTTCCTACATAATATTCGTTTTTTCTAATGGAGGCAGACTGTGTTCTTTGTGTGGTACGAACTGGATCTTTATATATTATATGGTTTCATTTTAATCTTCACAAATAATGCTCTCCCACCCCCCCAAAGTGTCACCCACTGTTCCTTTGTCTTTACCCTCTACGGCATCTTACGTCTTTCTCTCTCTAGTCTTCAAGTTAGTGTGTCTGATTGTATACAGGCGCTGGGTCTGCCGCTGCACAATACAGTAAAGTGTGACAGAACCACACCTTGAGCGCGCGACTGCACTAAAATTAGGCTGCAGTACAACCTACGTGGACGGTCGAGCGGGTGGGGAGGGAAGCACGACAATGAATAACATATTGTTGTGGGGGGGGGGAGGCAGACGGGGACAGACAAGGACACGGAGACAACTACGAAAAAACCCCCCGTCACTAAAACAAACAGTCTGAACTCCACGAACCAGAAACTAAATAAAACTGGTGAGTTTAAAACGATTTTTGCTGAATCTTTCAAGGAAATGCCATAATATTCAAATTTTAAAACGTTACGTTTAACACATGAAATTTTAGAAATATGTACATGAAAGGACACGTTATAATATTTACTGCAATAAGATCTGATCGGCCATGAGTTCTTATTTCGCGGCCCATGGGTTTTAACATTCAGAAATCCTGCGTTCTGCCCACACACTGTATTTACGCGTTTTGTGTGGATCTCAGAACAAACAGCGATTATTTCCCTATACAACGTTAGCTGGCTGGTTTTTATAACCGAGAGGTGTGTGTTTACTGTGCGGTACGAACACCGTGTTCAAATAAAAAAGATGAAGGCTTAATTAACTAGTTTGAGGTAAGATAAATTAACTAGTTTGAGGTAAGATAGAGCATTCTACGAGCTATGGAGCAGTTGGCTTAGACAGACGGTTCTTTTTATAATTGTGGTGGTGATGGCTTCAAGGTTGGTTTCACATTTCTGACTGGCGTAGAGACGTTATCGCTGTTAGCAAAGTTGTGAACGAACATCTGTATGGCTGCAGCTATCGCTTGGTCAAACAAAGTGAACAACTGCATGGAACCGAACAGATCTGTCCAACAGTCTGACAAAACGACGAAAACACAGATACAAATCAATACCTGTAGCTTGCAGCGCCGGCAGTACGTAACAGCTTACAGTGCAGAGTGAAGTGGAATAAATGGGAGGGTACAATTACAATGGACCGTAACTACACAGGGGAAGACAAGTCGACTGGATTAATCTGGCTCAGGAGAGAGACAAGTGACAGGGCTAACGTGAATATAGGACTGGAATTTCGGGTTCCACAAAACGCTAAGTTCTTGATTAGCTGCTACTGCAATTCTGTACCTAACGTTACACAGTGTCACAGGTCACGAGTTCCCTTTTCAGGCCTCCAGGAAAGGCGGAAGATCGTGGAAAGGCTGAGATAAAATATATTCTGTGAATAGACAGCGTAGCACGGCGTACCAGAGCACGGGGCACGAATGCTGACATTATACCAAGGTGTCTTGTGTGAGGATCGATAGAGAATGTGCAGCCGTAACATTTGTACACTCCCACAGCGCACAAATCGACTGAAATGCGCTGGACTAAGTGCCGCGTCATAGCTCAGTGGATTTGCAGTGTCCTCACCGCACGGACCTGCTGATGGAGACGGAGCATGTCGCCGCGCTGTGACGTGGGCGCATCGCTACCGGGCATTTGCACAGTTGCGTACAGGAAATGCAGCAAGGAATGGGAAGATCCAAATTACTGGGGTAATCAAACCAAAAGGACGAGATGGGCGGAGTGTGTGGCACGCATGGGAAACAGGAGATGTTCATACAGGGTTTTGGTTGGGAAACCTGAAGGTAAAGGCCAGCTGGAAGACGTAGGCGTAGATTGAAGGATAAAATTCAAATGAATCTTAGAGAAATAGGATGGAAACGCGTGGACTGGATTAAGCTGGCTCAGGACAGGGACAACTGGCTAGCTCTTGTAAACACGGTCATGGCACTGAGATCATTTCTAATTTGATGACTCTAGGGTCTTCTGATGACATCATATTCGTTGCAACTAAATTCCTTAATAAATAAGATCTGTTGAAAGTTTTCTGTGAATTTGTCTTTATTTTACTGCTTGAATTCAAATTCTCTGCCTAGACGTTCTTTGATACAACGAAAGCTAAAAAGGACTAAGAATGCAGTGGGAACACAAGAGCACAAATTGAGTATAATGTGCAAAGGGAACGCCAGTTTAAGATTTTCACACATGTTACTTGCAAGCCAAGGTTAAGTTTTTTCCACCTTTTAAGTCCTCTGGCAGCCGGCAGTAAGAAACATCCCGTTTTGAGGGCTGACAATGATCCTCCCCTGACACTTGAACCGCCGACAGGCCGTCGCATTAGGACAGCGCACGTAGGGCAAACGCCATGGAGACCCGACACAAGTGTCACGACGCTACGACAACCCAACGTCTGAGACACATACCATACCAACTGGCAGCACAGTTGGACGAGAAGAGCAGTAGGATCATCTTGTTGGTTGCTTGTTTGACAATGATGCCAATGAGCAGACGTCTTGTTGACAGTATCAGTGAAAATGAACTCATGAAGACCGAACAAAAGCGGCCAGTCTACTGCGAGCCTGCAAGAACCTCAACTGGCAAGAGAAAGTTCGCACTGCATTTGTGTCTTCGCTTGTCACATGCTCCCTTCCTCTATTTTCTGTCAGTTTGTCCTTTTTTGCCTTTGTCGCTTTCTTCTTTTCCCTTCTCTTTTCTTTCCCTTTCTTATTTCTTATTTTACCTATTACATTCTTCCTTTCTTTCTCTCCTTTCCTTAGTGTGTTTCTTTTCTTACTTTCTATCTTTGTAACCCTCTACGTTTCCTTCTTTCTTTCCTTACTTCTATTTTCATCTTTCTTTTTGTCTTCGGTTCTCTCTTTCTTTACTACTTTCTGTCTGTATTACATTCTGTCTTTCTCTCTGCTTTTCTCTCTTCCTTTCTGTGTTTCTTTCTTTCGGTGGCAAATCACACACAGATCAAATTTTAGGAAGTATATATTTTTATTCTAATATGGAACAAAATATATATTTGTTTTGGCAATGAAAGCACCGCAACTGTTAACATAAATCAATGCAAATGTTAACATAAATCAATGCAAATGTTAACATAAATCAATGCAAATGTTAACATAAAGCAATGTAAATGTTAACATAAAGCAACGCAACTATTAACATAAAGCAACGCAACTGTTAACATAAAGTAATGCAAATGTTAACATAAAGCAATGCAAATGTTAACATACAGTAACGCAAATGTTAACATAAAGCAACGCAACTGTTAACATAAAGCAGCGTAACTGTTAACAAAGCAACACAAATGTTAACATAAAGCAACGCAACTGTTAACATAAAGCAATGCAAATGTTAACATAAAGCAACGCAACTGTTAACATAAAGCAATGCAAATGTTAACATAAAGCAATGCAAATTTTAACATAAAGCAACGCAACTGTTAACATAAAGCAACGTAACTGTTAACATAAAGCAACGCAACTGTTAACATAAAGCAACGCAAATGTTAACATAAAGCAATGCAAATGTTAACATAAGGCAACGCAAATGTAAACATAAAGCAACGCAACTATTAACATAAAGCAACGCAACTATTAACATAAAGCAACGCAACTGTTAACATAAAGTAAAGCAAATGTTAACATAAACCACCACTACGAAGCTACGTACCTGCAACAAACTACAGCGTTTGTATCGAAGTCACAAAACCCCAAAACATTCCTTATTTGTGACAACCACGTCGGCTATGCTACCAACTTAGCACCAGTACATTCAGTGTAACAAAGCTGTTAACTTTGTCTCGATTTCTGAACCGGAATTCAAAGTTGTGCGCGACGCTTCATTCTGACAGTCCTGATACTCAGGTGTACTGCGATAGTTGGTGCTGACGTCACAACACTTGCTGTTACCTGGCAACGGTCGTGCGCTTTGCCTTTAGCACCAAGGGAGTTCACTCACGTCCGTTCTGCACGCAGTAATTTTCATCGCATCGCAGTCCGCAGTCTAGAAGGCTGTGGTGTCCTCAACGGTTGGAATTTGTTGGCTTGTGATTCGATTTATTGCCACTGCATAGAAAGGTCCGGCCCTGACATTAGAGAACTTGAGATTTGTTTACAGCAAGGTTTCAGTATTATCTTAACACATAATGCGATGTTTCGCGTTAATATGGAACAAACGGAACAGCGAATTGTCAATACGACAATGTACAGGTGATGGCCAAGATAATGGAAACACTAGACTCTTCATGCTAGAGTTCAAATTTTTGTATTAATTTTGTGCATTATTTTCAACTTCGTATTTGTTACTAAAGTTGCATCATGTGAGTGCATCTCCTAATGCCTACATAACATTCCCAGGGCGTAGGTAGATGATGTAATCGTCACGAGATTGTTCCAGAATGTTCCTGCTTATGTGGCAGGGATTTTTTTCCAGATCAAACTGGTTCACTTTCTTTGTCTCAAGCCAGGTTATGTGGGCGAGTAGCGTCGTTTGCTAGTCAGTTGACCACTGACTCCGCTCCCACGCAGAGGCGTATGGGTATGTCTTCTTCAAAAGGGGGAAACCATCCTACAAAAAGTGCAGTTTTCAAATGGGAAACCGTACTAGTGAAACTTGTACATAGGGCAACATTACAGTGCAACAATAATCAAGAATTGTGGTGTCAATTTTGTCAGTAATTAATCACCAATTGGCTCAGCGTCTAACCAGACGTGTAGTTGCATACTGCATGAGGCGGCTGCAACTTATACTAATACAGAGTTTGTCATCTGAAACATGTCCAGCTGTTATAGTAAGTGTTGTGCTCATATTATCAGTATTAGTATTAGTGAGTTCATCCGTAACTCCATGCCACTACGGCACATGTAAGTTTGTGTTCTGCACGAGGCAAAAGACCTGCTCCTACTACTTTATTACCGTACAGTTAACAGTGTAAACTAATTACCAGAAACATTAACCAGTTCTAGATGGTGTTCAAAATTACATCATTAGTGCTTCATAGTAAAATTAAATTACATTTGCTTTGACCGGCATTTATTTATGAATAGATTGCTCTGTTCACGCTTATACATTCCCCTGAACCAGAGCAGGGGGCCAACAAGACAATATAGGAATACAACTGTTTGCTTATCTTAGTAATCAACCAACTTTATGCACAACATTTTTGTTTTACAATAAGTTTATTTCATGCCTCTGCATGTTTTGAGCACCATGTGCTTATCATAAGGAGGTCAAAATTGTATTACACAGCCTCTGGTATCATCACACCTATAGGTGTGATGATACCAGAGGCTGTGTAATACAATTTTGACTTCCGTATGATGAGCATATGGTGCTCAAAACATGCAGAGGCATGAAATAAACTTATTGTAAAACATGCAGAGGCATGAAATAAACTTATTGTAAAACATGTAGAGGCATGAAATAAACTTACTGTAAAACAAAAATTTTGTGCATCAAGTTGGTTAATTACTAAGATAAATATACTGAGATGCACGGTCAGCATAAACATATAAAAACAACTGTTTGTGTTGGCTGCATTGAAAGAATATTAGTTGTGAATATCTTTCGTTGTACTTTTGATTGTTTACGCTGTGTAGTGCCAGTGTTAGTGCGTTACAGATTGTGTTTAGTAACAGTTCGTATGAAAGTACTGCAAAGTAGGAGACTTGTCAGATTGTTGGTGTGCGTTTAGCTGCAGCATCTGTAGCCAAACGGCCACTTCATTAGGTGTATCCGGAGTAACATTTCCCAAAGTCATGACGACACACACAGATCATGGGAAGACATCTTCAGCTGAGAGGAACGGTGGCGGAACAACGAGAGCTGAGTGAAAGGGATCGCTGTATACTGAAGAGGACTGTGTCTAAACATCACAGCACTGCTGCAGCAAAGGTGACAGCAGAACTCTAAACCCATCTTGAAGACCGTTTCCACGAAAACAATCCGGCGAGAGCTTCACACATCCAACATCCACGGTAGAGCTGCCATTGCTAAACCTCTGATTACTGAAAACAGCGTTAAACGGCGAAACAGATGGTGTGAGGATGATAAAATCTGGACGTCTGATGACTGCAAATACGTAATGTGGTCAGACGAGTTTGTCCTTCACGTTTTTCCCCACATCAGACCGAACGCCCAAAGAAGCCTGTTATCCTAAATGCCTGGTTCCAACTGTGAAACATGGAGGTGGATCTGTGATGATT
>Ga0123353_10011075_pt1 | contig 12671 bp, 8 predicted proteins | sample TergutLab28metaG_3_FD_92763 | JGI IMG/M metagenome (GOLD analysis project Ga0123353, IMG submission 92763) | Labiotermes labralis P3 segment gut microbial communities from Petit-Saut dam, French Guiana - Lab288 P3 | ecosystem: Host-associated > Arthropoda: Insects > Digestive system > Gut ... | reverse complement strand
GTGGGGCAAGGCGCATCATTTTACCCCGAGCTGCGCTAACGCTTGCACGGGGTTATTCATATTACACACCCCAGGTGTGTTGATTGAATATATTGAATATTAGCGTGTTAGTTTTTAGAGGTGCACTTATAATAATACATGGTAAAAATTCGTTAGTATTATCAAAAAAATAATTATGAAAAAAACTTTGCTTTTTACATTCCTTTTGGTATCTTTTACTGTTATTTTTGCACAAAAATTTAGCGTACTTATAGATTACAAATCTTATTGCACTGCTGCCGGAGAGTCTTATTTAGAAATATCTTCGTTAGTAAACGGGCAAACGGTAGTATATACTAATAACGAAAATGAAAAATTTGGAGCAGAAGTACGTATTACCGTCCAGGCTTTTCAAAGCGACTTGTTGATTAACAAATTGGATTATATCTTGGTAAGTGAGCAATTTGATGATCCGGATCCTGAAACCAAACCAGATTTTGGAGATATCCAGAATTTGCAATTGCCTAATGGAGAGTACTTGTTGCAATTTTCGGTACAAGACATCAACTCTAACGCAAAGCCCATTTATTACACTGATGTAGCTGTATTGAACTATCCTCAAGATGTTGTATCTATTTCAGACATATCTCTTTATCGAAATATTAGCAGAGACACTAAGGGAGATGTTTTCGACAAATATGGCTTTTCATTAGAACCACTGTTCTACGGTTTTGTTCCTGAAACTACCTATTCTCTTCCATTTTCTTGTGAAATATATAATACCGATAAACTGGCAAAAAACGAAACGCTTACCATTAAGAGTTATATTACTTGTTTTGAAAACAATATGATGCCTTATCCGGAAGCTCGTTTTACTACTCAGGTTAAAGCTAAACCGGTGGTAGTTACTTTTGGAGAAATTGGTATTTTTAAATTACCCTCAGGAAACTATAACTTAATTGTTGATGTTTTTTGCAAAGATTCGGTTTTGTTAGCTACCAACTCCTATTTCTTCCAACGAAGTAATCCACAAATAAAATTAAATTTGGAAGATTATAATGTTGTTGATATTAACAATACTTTTGTTGATCAAATCAAAAGTAAAGAACAGATACTTGAATATATAAGATTTTTATATCCGGTTTCTACCCCTGTTGAAAGAGAATTCTATTCTCTACGCATGAACTTAACCCCGATGGAAAGTTTACAGAAATTCTTTTATGCGTTTTGGATGAAAAGAGACCCAATAGATCCCGAAAAAGCATGGAATGGCTATTTAAGCAAAATAAAATATGTGGATAAAGAGTTTGGATGCAAATTAGTACAAGGTTATCGAACAGATAGAGGGAGAGTTTATTTGCAGTATGGACCGCCCAATAGTATTTCTGAATCTCCTTTCGATTCACACTCTTATCCCTATGAAATTTGGCATTACTATTATTGCGTTGACCAATCAAATGTGAAATTTATTTTTTGGAATGTTGATTTAGTTTCAAACGATTACGAACTGCTTCATTCAGATAAACGGGGAGAGATGCAAGATCCGTTTTGGCAAATAAAAGTCACACAGCGCAAATCTCCTAATTTTAATTTTGATGTTCGCACACCTGAAGACTATTTTGGGGGAAATCCTAAAGATGATTGGCTTTATCACAGATAGGAAAATAATGATTATTCTCTGATATAAATTCTTGGCACTCGTTTTGAAATAGCGGTCAAAAGTTCGTAAGAGGTTTTGCCAATGCTTTTGCCTACTTTTTCTACAGAATTTTTTGCATCATAGACAAGAACCTCATCTCCAATTATTACATTTAATCCGGTAACATCAATCATAGTCATATCCATGCATATTTTTCCTACAATAGGACATTTTTCATGGTGAACCAGCATAGAACCCATTCCATTGCTAAGTTCTCTCGGATATCCATCGGCATAACCAACAGGAACCATTGCAATCTGCATATCTTTCTGTGCGGTAAAGGTTCTGTTATAACCTATGGTGTCTCCTTTTCTAACTTTTTTTAATTGTGTTACAACGCTACTAAGGGTAATTACAGATTGTAGTTGTTGCTGAATTTCCGGAAGAGGACAAAATCCATATAATCCCAAACCCAACCTTACCATATCGAATTGTGCTTCGGGAAAACGCACAATCCCTGCCGTGTTTAAGATATGTTTAAGATATGGATAAGAAATTTGTTTGTCAATTTTTTGACAAATTGCTTTATATTTTTGGATTTGCTCTCTTGTAAACAGGTCTTCTTTCACATCTTCTGAAGCTGCTAAATGCGAAAAAACAGAAGCTATTTTTAATTTTGAACAACCGCTAACACACGTTAGCATTTCATCAATCTCATCTTCGTCAAATCCCAAACGGTGCATTCCGGTATCCACTTTCAGGTGAATGGGAAAACTCTCTATTTCAGGATAGTTTTTCAGGATTGAAATGAGTTCTTTTAAATAGAAAAGATTAAAAATTTCGGGTTCTAAATGATATCTTATCATTAAGTCGAAACTTGTAGTCTCTGCGCCTAATACAACTATAGGACGTGTAATGTTTCTTTGTCGCAACGCGATCCCTTCATCGGCATAAGCCACAGCCAAGTAGTCTATTTGGTGATAGCACAGTTCGTTAATCAATTCAGCATCCCCTAATCCGTACGACATCGCCTTTACCATCGCCATAATTTTGGTTTCAGAGTGTATGAATTTTTTGAAAAAATGCAGATTATGAATAATCGCAGCAAGGTCAACCTGCAAAATGGTCGGGTGTGTTTTAAGTTGTAAAGCTTGCACCACTCTTTCAAATCTGAAAGAACGCGCTCCTTTAACCAAAACAGCCTCATCTCTAATATTAATATCTTCTAAATGAACTAACAGTTCGTTGGTTGTAGGGTAAAAGTATTTTTCCACTACAGGAAAATAGGCATGGTGCTTTCGTAATTCTGCTCCTACTCCTATTAATTTTGTAATATGATGGGTATTAAATATTTTTGATAATTCCATATACTCTTTTTCACCCCAGTTTACTTGTTCAAAATCTGAAATAATCAATGTTTTTTTTGTAAACTGTGTTTGGTTAGACAAAAAATCTAAGGCAATGCGTAATGAATTGATGTCTAAACTATAGGTATCATTAATAAGGATGGAATGATTTTGCGCTTCTTTGATCTCCATTCGCATATCTATCGGTGAAAGAAAACGCAGTTGTTTTGAAATATGGGAAAGCGAATAGCCCATGTACATCAACAAGGCAGTGATATGCAAGACATTTTCCACAGAAGCATCATCTGAAAACGGAATCTCGAGCCACTCTGGAGAATGTGAAAATTCTATAATAGTAGAACTTTGAAGTTTTTTATGTGAAATAATTCTATAATGCGAATCTGAGTGTTTGCCCCATGAAATTTTTTGTAAATGTGTATAATTATCTGTTGCTAATGTATCTCTAATTAATGGGTGGTCATTATTATAAATAATTGATGATGATGATTTGAATAGTTTTAACTTTTCAATCAACTTTTCTTTATCATTTTCAAAAAAACCGGAGTGGGCGTTCCCAATATTTGTTAAAATACCGATATTAGGTTTTATCACGGTTTCTAATTTACTCATTTCCTCTTTTTGAGAAATCCCTGCCTCAAAAACCCCAAAGCTATGGTTATCATTCATTTGCCAAGTGGAAAAAGGGACACCGATTTGAGAATTATAGCTGTTAGGATTTTTTATTACGTAAAAATCTTTTGATAAAATAGCAGATAGCCACTCTTTCACTATGGTTTTGCCGTTGCTTCCGGTAATTCCTACAACAGGGAAGGTAAACTTTTTTCTGTGTGCTGCTGCTATTTGCTGCATCGTTAGAACAGGATCTTCCACCTGAAAAAAATTAGCATTTAATTCTTTGTAACATTCTAAATCTTTGCTGACAATAAAATTCTTTACTTTTTGCTTAATGAGCTCTGAAATGTACAAATGCCCATCATTTTTAGTAGTTTTTATTGCAAAAAAAAGGGTTTGTTCGGGGAATGTGATTTTTCGGCTGTCGAAAACCAATTCGGATATGTCCCAATTTTTGTTGAAAACAATACTGTTTTTGGGTGCAATGATTTGTATAAGATGTTCAGGTAAAAGCATGTTAAAGAATTGCTTTTCTATTATTTAAAATATCAATAGCCCAATATATTGCCTTTCTCATGGAGTCGGGAGATGCAATATTTTTTCCGGCAATATCATATCCGGTACCATGCGCCGGCGAAGTTCTCACAATAGGTAAACCGGCAGTAAAATTCACTCCCCCTTCAAATGCCAACAATTTAAAAGGAGTCATACCTTGATCGTGGTACATTGCCAAAACAGCATCAAATTGAGCATATTGACCGGAAGCAAAGAACCCGTCGGCTGGGAAAGGACCAAAAACGTTGATATTTTGTTCGAACGCTTGCTTAATAGCGGGTTCTAATATATCAATTTCTTCGTTTCCAAAAAGCCCCTTGTCGCCGGCATGTGGGTTAAAGGCAAGTATTGCAATTTTAGGATGGGTGCATAAGAAATCTTTGACTAATGAGTCGTTAAGAGTCTTAATTTTTCTTAATACTAACTCGACACTTAACATTTTACCTGTTTCATTTATGGCAGTATGATTGGTAACAAACCCCACTTTAAGCAAATCAGACACCATAATCATCATAGTATCTTTAGCGTTAAACTGTGCGCTAAAGAATTCGGTATGTCCGACAAAATTAAAAGAGGAGGATTGCATGTTGAATTTATTGACAGGTGCTGTAACAATAGCATCTATTGTTTTGTCTTTTAAATCGGTACAAGCAATAGTAAGTGCCAATTCAGCCATTTTTCCTGCCGTTTTAGTAGGCTCCCCTACCGAAATCTTTATTTCATCATCATGGAGGTTAATCAAATTGGTTTTTTTTAGTGTTGCCTGTTGCGGATTTTTAATAATTTGAAAAGCAAACTCATTTAGATCCAATGCTTTTCTAAAATAACTTGATGCTTTCGACAAGCCATATACTATGGGGGTGCAAAGTTCCATGATTTTGGGGTCTGAAAGCGCTTTCAAAATCACTTCATAACTAATACTGTTAAAATCGCCGTGTGTAATTCCTATTTTGTAGAGTTGATCCATAAATTGAGGGTATTTGATTAAAAACGTAATAAATAATAACGATTAATTATTGTTTTTCGTGTAATTCATACCTCACGTATAATATTTAACGAAAAAATATGATTGTTAAGTCAATAAATTGAAGGTAAAAGGAAGGTTTATTACTCGTAAATAATGCAACTACCCATGTGAAAATAATTTTAATGATTTTACTCTTCCTAAATTTGAAAAAAAATTTTTCATATTGAAATTTTTATATTTTTGCCGACCATTAAAGATAAATAATAATTATTTAAAAAATAGAAGATTATCATGTATTTGACCCCGGAAGTTAAACAGCAAATTTTTGCCGATTATGGAAACGGCGTAGCGGATACCGGCTCCGCAGAAAGCCAAGTGGCTTTGTTTACACACAGAATCAAACACCTTACCGAACATTTGAAAAAAAATAAAAAAGATTTAGCCACCAAACGTTCACTTATTAATTTGGTAGGTAAACGTAGAAAAATGTTGGAGTATCTTAAACAACAAGATATTGAACGCTATAGGGCAATTATCAAAAAGTTAGGTATAAGAAAATAATAAATTGTATAAAAACTTCAAAAAAGGCATTTCATTTGGAAAGTGCCTTTTTTTGCATTATTAATAACTATTTTTGAAGCATTGAAGAAAAGAATTAACTAAAATTAAACAAGATTAAGATTATGATTGGAATTACAAAAAAATTTGATTTAGGTGACGGAAGAGAAGTTACCATTGAAACAGGAAAATTAGCCAAACAAGCCGACGGATCAGTCGTGGTAAGAATGGGCGACACCATGCTGCTGGCTACAGTGTGTTGTAAAAAAGAAGCTGTAGAAAATACAGATTTTATGCCGCTACAAGTAGAATATCAAGAGAAATACGCCGCAGTAGGACGATTCCCCGGTGGCTTCTTTAAACGTGAAAACAGACCCTCAGAATACGAAATTTTGATTGCTCGTTTGGTGGACAGAGCACTTCGCCCTCTCTTCCCAAACGATTTTCACGCTGAAACACAAGTATTGGTTACGCTGATTTCAGGAGACAAAAACAACCTCCCCGATGCACTTGCTTGTTTGGCAGCATCTTCTGCCCTCTCTGTTTCCAATATCCCCTTCTTGGGACCGATTTCGGAAGTACGTGTAGGTAGAATTAACGGACAGCTTGTGATTAATCCCACCGTTCAAGAGATGGAAAATTCTGATATTGACATGATTGTGGCAGCATCTATGGAAAATATTATGATGGTGGAAGGCGAAATGAAAGAGATTTCTGAAGCCGACATGGTGGATGCACTCAATTTTGCTCACAAAGCTATTACAATCCAATGCCAAGCGCAAGTAGAGCTGGCGGAAATGGTGGAAAAAGCAAACCCCAAACGCGAATATTGCCATGAAAATAACGACGAAGAGTTGCGTGAATTGGTGCACAGGGAAACTTACGACAAAGTATATGCTATTGCGAAAGCGCAAACTACAAAACATGAAAGAGCCGATGCCTTTGAAACCGTTTTAAATGAATTTTTGGAAACCATTCCAGAAGAAGAACGCGACGAAAAGAAACCATTGGTAAAACGATATTACCATGATGTTGAGTATGATGCCATGCGTAATATGATTTTGCATGACAGAACTCGTTTAGATGGTCGAGATTTAGACCAAATTCGCCCGATATGGATTGAAACCGATTACTTGCCCTCCGTGCACGGTTCCGCTATTTTTACAAGAGGCGAAACACAATCACTAACTACTTGTACATTAGGAACTAAATTAGATGAGCAAACTATTGATGGCGCTGTAATAGAAGGGTCAAGCCGCTTTATTCTGCATTACAACTTCCCGCCGTTTTCGGTAGGCGAGGTGAAGCGAATAGGCAGTGCAGGGCGCAGGGAAATTGGACACGGGAATTTAGCCCACCGTGCGCTAAAACCGATGATCCCCTTCGACAGTACCGAGTTCCCATATTCAGTGCGCCTTGTTTCCGATATTTTAGAATCGAACGGAAGTTCCTCTATGGCAACTGTATGTGCAGGAACATTGGCACTTTTGGATTGTGGCGTAAAAATCAAAAAACCGGTTTCAGGAATTGCCATGGGCTTAATTACTGATGAAAAAACCGGAAAATACGCCATCTTATCTGATATTTTGGGCGATGAAGACCACTTGGGAGATATGGATTTTAAGGTGTGCGGCACCAAAGATGGCATTACCGCTTGCCAAATGGACATCAAAATTAATGGACTATCTTCCGAAATTATGGCAGAAGCGTTAGAGCAGGCACGTAAGGGGCGTTTACATATTTTAGATAAAATTAACGAAACAATGCCGGAACCTCGCGAAGACTACAAACCGTTTGTGCCACGTATTGTACAGGTAATCATTGCTAAAGAATTTATTGGCGCAGTAATTGGAACAGGTGGAAAAGTGATTCAGGAATTGCAACGCGAAACCAACACTGTTATCAACATTGAGGAAATAGATGGTGTAGGTATTGTAGATGTGGCAGCTGCTAATTTAGACGATATTCAACGTGCAGTGGCAAGAATTAAAGCACTGAGCACGGCTCCAGAGGTGGGCGAAGTATATGACGGTGTTGTAAAAGGAATTCAAACCTTTGGCGCATTTGTTGAGTTTTTGCCTAATGTAGAAGGGTTGCTTCACGTTTCAGAAATTGCTTACAAACGAATTGAAAATGTTACAGATGTACTGAAAGAAGGCGATGAAATTAAGGTGAAACTGATTGCTATTGACGACAAAGGCAAGTTTAAACTTTCTCACAGAGCACTATTGCAGAAGCCGGAAGGTTGGGTAGAAGCGCCCCCAAGACCGCCAAGACCACCAAGAGATGGTGACAGACCCAGGGGCGACAGAGGTGACAGAGGAGACAGAAGGCACGGAAACAGCGGCAACAACGGACGTCCACTAAGAAAATTTTAATTGCCATGAAAAAAGCCAACCGTCACTTGTCACTCGTCGCACTTGTGATCTCACTAATACTCTGCGCTTTAGGGTGTAATCATAATCAAGAAAATAACAATAAAATAATTCAAAAAGAGATGATCACAAAAGATATTACTTATATACCGGAAGGGGTTTGCAGTAAACAATTTGATATATCTGTGGTAAACGACACCATTCGCAGTGTGGTTATTACCAAAGGTTGTCCGGGTAATACATTAGCAGTATCTCATTTAATTGAAGGATTGCAGATTGATGATGCTATTGCCAAATTGGATGGGATAACATGCGGTGACAAAAGCACCTCGTGCCCGGATCAACTGGCACAAGCATTGAAGGCAATGAAATTAAGCAAGATACAATAATACTCTTAAGATTACTTGAAAAATTTTTGTTCCACCCCATTGATAACTCCTATTATTTCAGCATTTAGTGTTTGGTTGTATCTCCCCACCTGATCTATAACCTCTTGTGTCAAAGGAATATGCGGGGCTTTGCACTCTACTACCATCCAAGGTTTGGCATCTTTATAAACCACAATATCATAACGTTTGGTAAGCCTATTCAATGTAATTTTCCGCTCCACCGAAATATGGGAAGCAGGAATATTTAACTCGTTAATTAGTTGTAAAATAAAAAACTGTCGAACCTTTTCCTCCTCTGTAAAAGCCACCCATTTTTTACGAATGGGGTCGAAAACTTGCTCGATGTTGTTTTGGGTTCGGAGTTTAAGGTTCAAGGTTTAAAGATAATGGTTAATGATTAATGGTTAATATTCTTTTAATTCTTAATTCTTAATTTCTAATTCCTAATTCTTTCACAATCTCCTTAATTATCACTCTTTTTTGCTGCATGGAGTCGCGTTCACGAATGGTTACAGTGTCATCTTCCAAAGTTTGATTGTCCACAGTAATACAATAAGGCGTTCCAATGGCGTCCTGTCTGCGGTAGCGTCTTCCAATAGCGTCTTTGTCATCGTATTGACACAACATTATAGGTTTAATCATCTCTACTATTTCGCGGGCTTTTTCCGGAAGCCCATCTTTTTTCACTAATGGGAGTACTGCTGCTTTTACGGGTGCTAATTGCGCAGGAATTTTCAATACCACCCTCACAGAGCCGTCGGGAAGGGGTTCTTCTGTGTAGGCATTGCTCAGCACAGCCAAAAACATTCTGTCTACACCAATAGAAGTTTCAATCACAAATGGCACATAGCTTTCGTTGGTTTCGGGGTCGAAGTAGCGCAGTTTCTTTCCGGAGAATTTTTCATGCTGACTTAAATCGAAGTCGGTGCGCGAGTGAATTCCTTCCAGTTCTTTGAATCCGAATGGAAAACGATACTCTATGTCGGTAGCGGCGTTTGCGTAGTGAGCCAACTTGTCATGGTCGTGAAAGCGATAGTTTTCTTCGCTTATCCCCAGCGAGAGGTGCCATTTTTTGCGCTCTTCTTTCCAGTATTCGAACCATTTCAGTTCTTCACCGGGGCGCACAAAGTATTGCATTTCCATCTGTTCAAACTCGCGCATTCTGAAAATAAACTGTCGCGCTACAATCTCATTGCGAAACGCTTTTCCAATTTGTGCAATCCCAAACGGGATCTTCATTCTTCCGGTTTTATACACATTTAAGAAATTAACAAAAATCCCCTGTGCGGTTTCAGGGCGCAGGTAAATAGTGTCGGCACCCTCTGCCACAGAGCCCATTTGAGTCGCAAACATCAAATTAAACTGGCGCACATCAGTCCAGTTTTTGGTACCTGAAACAGGGCAGGCAATCTCTAACTCTTCAATCAGCGACTTGATACCGGCTAAATCCATTTCATTTATTAAAGCGGCAAAGCGACCACTTACCGCATCAATCTTTTCCTGATTTCTTAATACATTAGGATTTGTATGTCGAAAAAGTGTTTCATCAAAATTTTCAAACTTTTTCTTAGCTTTTTCAACCTCTTTTTCAATTTTTTCCTCTAATTTTTGTAGAAAATCTTCAATCAGTACATCGGCACGGTATCTTTTTTTAGAATCTTTATTGTCAATAAGCGGGTCGTTAAATGCGTCCACATGTCCGGAGGCTTTCCATATTGTGGGGTGCATAAAAATAGCACTGTCAATCCCTACAATATTCTCGTGAAATTGCACCATGGCGCGCCACCAGTATTGCTTGATGTTGTTTTTCATCTCCACGCCATACTGCCCATAGTCGTAAACGGCACTCAGTCCGTCATAAATTTCGCTGGATGGAAAAATATACCCATACTCCTTTGCGTGGGCAATAATTTGTTTAAAAAGTTCTTCCGAATTTGCCATAGAATTTAATAATTAGGTGATTAGATGATTAGGTGATTATTCCGTCACTCGGCACTTGTTACTTAAAATCCCGCATCTTGTACCTTACATTTTTTCAGGGTGCGAAATAATATTTTTTTGTGAATGTTAAAGCACACTGCTACAATTATGTTAACAAAGTCATATTTTTTCTAAAACGAAGGTCTGATTTAAATTTTTACTACTTTTGCAAAATTTTTTATGATTAACACCTATACGGTTATGAAAAAAATCTCTCTTTTTATATTAGCCATATTTTTACTGGGAGTACATTCCTCCCACGCCCAAAGTACCGATGGAATTGATTTTTGGTTAACGTATGGGAAAAATTATCTTTCACATAATAATGGAACCGCGCTGGATTTACAAATAAGAATTGTAAACAGAGGATTGCAGAATAACGTAAATATTAAATTCAGTGAACCCGGCATACCAGACCGTAATAAAGAACTTATCCCATACGAAGTATGGACTTTCAGTTTAAGTCCTGCTGAAAGAACTGCTTCATATCATACTAATATGGGAACAACATCGAAAAGCATTCACATCACAAGCGATCATCCGATTACAGCATATGCTATGAATCAAACCAACGTATCTACTGACGCTACCAATCTTTTGCCGATAACAGCACTGGGTACTGATTATTACCAAATATCATATAATCCGAGATATGACTACGATGCGTATGCAGTGATTGCTATCAACAACAATACTACTGTATATCATAATGGAGCACAGCAAACAACGCTTAATAAAGGGCAGGTTTACTATAGAACTTCCTCTCCAGATATGACAGGCGCTCGTATCACAGCTTCTGACACCATTGCTTTTTTTTCGCTCGCCCAAGATGTTCAAATCCCTCAATACAGTGGTGGTTCCGGTGATTGTTTTATGCAACAATTAGCTCCCGTAAACACTTGGGGAAAAAACTTTTTTGTGCCTGTTTCAAATCTTTCCCCTACACCGGGTCAAAATACTAAAGATAGAGTGCGTATCGTGGCATGCCAAAATAATACGACCTTTATTGTCCCACCGAAAAATGCAACCGTAGTATTAGGTACAGGCGGGCAAACAAATCTTTCTAATCCACTACAAGCCGGTCAATTCTTTGAGTTAGAGATTTTTCTGAATTATAATGGCACCTATTTCGAAACAAATAATCCGGTAGGAGTTTGTACTTACCTTACGTCACGTGATTATAATAATTATGGAATTTCAGATCCAGCTATAGCGTGGCTTCCTTCTACCGAACAAATGGTGAAAGAAGCTATGATTGCACCTTTTGTACCAGTTCAGCAAAGCGCATTGACTGCACACAAAGCATTAATAATTACACCTTCTGCCGCAAAGCCGTTTACCGAAGTTTCCATAAGTGGTGGAGCATACGTACCTTTGTCCGGTGGAACTTGGTACGATAACGCTGACGGATACTCTTTCTATTCCATGCCCCTTGCCAATAATAGTAATACTTCATATAGATATCGGAATCCCCAAAAACTTTTTGTTATGGGATATGGAACCGGTGGTGCCGAATCTTATTACTATCTTGGCTATTCATCCATGCGTAACCTTGCTGCCGCATTTTATGCAAACGAAGTACACTATCAAGATTTTCAGGATGAACTTTTTTGTACCCATAATATAGATTTCGTTGCCGATATTCAAGAAATGGGCGAAAATCCGGGTCACTTGAAATGGTATATAAATAATGTCCCGCAACCGGAATTGGAAGATGTGATGGAATGGAGTAGATATTTTCAAACAGGAGAATATGTAATTAAAATTGCCGTTGTTTTTGCCGACGCATCCACAGACGTTTTTGAAAATACTTTAAAGATTGGAGGAGTAATTGAAACTCTCGTTGAACCTGATGTTACCTGGGGGACGGCTACAGGAGAAGGTTGTTATGCTCCCGGAACAGCAGCTATATTAGAAGCTGTTGCAGAAACTAATTACATTTTTGTAAATTGGACAGACCATAACGGAAAAGTGGTTTCTACAAACCCTACTATTTCATTTACAGTAAGCAGGGACAGTACATTGATAGCAAATTTTAAGCTCAACATATTCGACATTGCCTTGTCGAAAGATCCTGAAGAAGGTGGATTTGTTGAAGGCGAAGGAACTTACATTTACAATGAATATATTACCATTACCGCTACCCCTAATCCCGGCTACCTTTTCCTGTACTGGACTCACGCAGACGGCACATGGTTTTCTGATAATGCTGTCCATTCCTTTTTTGTAACCGAAAACCTTAATTTAGTT
>Ga0123353_10011074_pt1 | contig 12671 bp, 8 predicted proteins | sample TergutLab28metaG_3_FD_92763 | JGI IMG/M metagenome (GOLD analysis project Ga0123353, IMG submission 92763) | Labiotermes labralis P3 segment gut microbial communities from Petit-Saut dam, French Guiana - Lab288 P3 | ecosystem: Host-associated > Arthropoda: Insects > Digestive system > Gut ... | reverse complement strand
GAAATTCCAGTTGCGGGTCGGCAAGTTCTTCGGTGTGAAGTGCAGTTGCAGAAGCAGACAGCGTTTGGGCTGCTGCGCCGTCCGCAAGACCGTTCAAGCACGCAACGGATAACGTATAACACTTTTTCCACTTTAGCAAGCCCCGTGAATTTTTTCAGTCCGTTTGCGGCTCTGTTCTCGCCGCTCGCTGCTCAACGCGGCACTTTTTGCTCTTTCGGATTAACGAACCTCACGCTAAACTTGCAAACCCTTTTCCGTTCCTGTAAAATGAACGGCAAATGTTCGTCTTTTCCTTTCACCGGAGAATTTCTATGAAAACGTTTGTCAAAGTATTGTGCTGTTTTATCGTCTTGCTTGCCGGTCGGCTCTATGCTCAAGAGACCTTCGCGCCGCTTGTTTCGGAAAACTGCGTTGCGTTTCTTCACGTCGATTTTTCCAAAGTCGAAATCGATGCCGTGAAGAACACCGTTCAAAAATCGGGAGAACAACTTCTCCAATCACTCGGCTTCGATGAGGTCTCGTTCAAAACAACAACGGAAGACCTTCGCACCGAACTGGACAAACTGGATGCCATTGTCCGTCCGCCGTTTGAAACCATCACGAAAGAACTCGGTATCCGCGAACTCGCCGTTATCGCCGACATGGAATTACTCGAAAGCGGCGTTCCTGCCTTCATTGTAATTCCGTGGAAAAACAAAACCGAAAAGCAACTCGAAACATTGGTCAAACTTCTTCATATGGAAGACGACGCAGACGAATTCGTCAAGACCAAGGATTTCCTGCTGCTGCCTTTTGCTCCCGATGCAAATCCAACTATTGCAGCAGAAACCGTTGCGGATTGGGCTAACGAAATGAAACCCTCACCGAAAGCGGCTGTTTACGAAGCACTGAAAAGTGTTGCCGGTGCCGAAGTTAAGTTAGCCGCCGCCGTCACAGATAAGATGCGTCTCATGGCTAGAAGTGCCGGACTGCCGCCGGGTATTCCCAACGAAGTCAACGGACTCCTGCTCTTTGCGATACAGAAAATTCAATGGGCGAGTGCTTCGCTGTCGTTGAACGATGTACTCGGCGGTAAAACATCGAAGGACTCCAATGTTTTCCTGACGCTCAAAACGCCGAGACAAGAAGATGCCGTCTTCCTGCGTACATTGCTGGAGCAGTCCATCGATTTCGGTATCAACGCTATGCGGTATGCAATGGACCAAGACAAGAATATGGAGTTTGAGATGCCGCCGCTGTTTTTCAGTTTCCTGAAGGGTTTCCTGCGGACACTGCTGCCCGATGTTGACGGCGATTTACTCAAGTTCCGATTGAAAGGCGAAGCCGCCAATTTGATAGGCGGACAGGCAGCCATTGCGGCGAGCGGTGTAGGTGTTGCTCTTCTCCTGCCGGCAGTTCAAGCGGCAAGGGTAGCGGCGAAGAGAGCGCAATGTACAAACAACATCAAGTTGATAGTGCTTGCGCTCCACAATTACCATGACGTGTATCAAGCGTTCCCGCCGCTCTATACCGTTGACAAAGACGGCAAACCGCTGCACAGTTGGCGGGTATTGATTTTGCCGTTCATCGAACAGGCAGCGTTGTACGACAAGATTGTTTCAGGAGGCGGTCTTGATGAACCCTGGGACAGCGATTTCAACAAGCAGTTTCATAATGCCGTAATTTCCGTGTATAGTTGTCCTGACAATTCTTTGTGCAAGCCGGGCAAGGCGTGTACTTATTCATCCATAGCGGGCGAGGTTTTTGTACCTGCGAAAAAAGAAAAGGATAGAACCGGAGTTGGAATGGCAAGAATTACTGACGGAACGAGCAACACGGTTGCCGTTGTTGAGGTTAAGGAACCGTTCTGCTGGATGGACCCGACTGCCGACATAACGCTGGACGAATTTGTGAAAGGCATCAACGTCAAGAATGGGCGCAGCGGCAGTTTCCATACCGGCGGCATCAATATCGGCATGTTTGACGGTTCGGTGCGGTTCCTTTCGGATACTGTTATACCGGAAATCCTTCGGGCATTAGGAACCTGCGCCGGCGGCGAAAACATAAGTTTATAATGCCGCGAATTAAAGAGGCGGGCGGCTTTAGCCCCCGCTTCACATTTACATACCAACCTCTGTACGTTATACTGTTAGTTTTACCTTTCATTGTCTTCAATCTTAAGGAGTTAAAATGTGTGAATCCTGCAACGGCGGCGGTTTCGACCGGCGCGACTTTTTGAAAATCGGCGGCACCGCTGCTGCCTTCGGCGGTATCTGGGCTGCAACCGCCCTAGCGCAAAACGCTGACGGAACGCCGAAAGTTCCCGTCATCGAAAAAAAGAAAACGAAGATTGCCGTCCTATTCATGTATCCGCCTGCCGATGTTGTCAACGAAGGCAGAATGGAGGACTCCTGGGCTGTCAATCAATGGTTCACCTATCCCGGCAATCAGTTTGAGCCGGAAATGAATCAGCAAAAATACACGAAAAAAATCAAGGAGTTTGCCGACAAGTACGACATCGAACTTGATTTTCAAGGTGTTCTTTACACCAAAGCCGCTATGGCGGAATTCATTGCCAAGACGAAAGCCGCTCCGCCGGATACGCTGCTGGTCGTCAATTTCTGGAACACATTTTCGCCGTGGGTTCTCGACATGTCGCAGCAACTCGAAGCACTGCCGATGATTGTGTATCACCCAGTCGGCAGCAATCATCAGCATCCGCCGAAGGGGTTGATGACCGCTCCCAACATCACCTATATTCATTCGCTCGAAAATTGGGACGCTCTTGAAAACGCAATGTCCGCAACCAGTGCTGTCAAGGTAATGGCGCAAAGCCGGCTGCTGCGTGTTAGCGAAGTCAAGGAATCAAAGCAGGCAACCGACAAGAATCTTGGCATTGATATTATCACGATTCCAGCGGCGGAATATATCGAACTGTTCGACTCCATTCAAGCCGATGACGCAATGGTCAAAGAAGCGATGGCGTTCAAAGCGAAAGCAACAGCCGTGATTGATGTCGAAGACAAATACTTCGTCGAGGGCTTCCGTTCCAAGAAAGCAGTGGCGGAAATTATGAAGCGTTATGGTGCCGACGGCATTACTATCCGCTGTCTGATGTTGAAGGAGCGCAAGCCCTGTATCGGGTTTTCGCTAAACAACAGTGCGTTGATTCCGTGTGCCTGCGAGGATTTTCCCGAAAGTGCGATGTCGCTGATGATTGGAGCGCAACTCTTTAAACGGGGCGGATTTATGCACAATCCTGAATACGACATCGACCGGAATCAATACTATGGTTCGCATTGTACCTGTGCCTTGGAATTGCACGGTCCCGGCAAGGGTGAGATGCCGTTCCTTATTCGTCCGTTCACGCATCAACTGCCGAAGACAGCGGCACTTGACGTTAAGTTCCCGAAGGGCGAAAAGGTCTTCCTGATGAAATATGTGGCATCGAAAAGCATGATTTTCGCATACACCGGAACGATAGTTGGTTCGCCGGAAATCAATACTGCCGGCGGCTGCGCAACCCGTTTCGTGATGGACATTGACAAAACGGACGACGTTTGTTCGACCTATCAGGGACCGCATCCGATTCTGTACTGCGGCACTGCGATGGAAGCGAGACGAATCAAAGTGTTTGCGAATCTCGCAAAAATCGAATTCATCGGCAATATGTGAAACAATCGTTTTTAGGGCGTGTACACGCCTAATTTTTCATAAAGATTCCGATAAGAGCACCCTCCCGTAGTGTTCGGGTATTACCGTGTTCGGGTATTACCCGCCGCTGTTCTACCGCTAATCATTCATCGTCTTTCATACCCGGTAAAGTCGGAAAGTAAGGTTTCAATGCCGGCATTTCATGTTCATCGCCTTCCATGTGAACATGCCCGGGTTCACCATGCGGCGGATTCGGTTTTTCTTCCTTCTTTTCACGGAAAACATTAGTATTAGTTAAGCGAATCTTTTTATAAACATCTTCGGGAATAACATAATACCAGTCGGCAAATCTGTCCGTCAATTTCTTCGCCCGTTTTTTGCCCGCCTCTATTGCTTCGTTATAACGGTCGTTTTCCCGCTGATTCGATTTTTCGATTCGTTCCTTCTCCTCCGATGCTGTCTTTTTCTTTTCCTCATCGGTTTCATCGGCAGGAAGTTCCGGCACCGGTTTCAAGTCCGGCTTCGCAACCGTTGTTTCGTCAAAGTCCGCCGTGATAAAGACATAGCGGTTCTCGCCCATCTTTACTTCTTTGGCAGGTTCGTCTTTTGAATCTTCCTTCTTTTCGTCATCGGCAGCGATTTCGGACTCCGTGCCGGTTAAGTCGCCGAAGCGCAAAGTGTAGCGAATTCCGTCTTTCATTCTGATTTGCAGATTGCCTTCGTTGGAAAGCATCTGTTTTATCGTTTTCGTTCTGTCTCCTTTCAAGTCGGGCATTGGAACGAGATAAAACCCTGCCCTTTGCAGCGAAACGTCGTCCTCGATTTTTTCCAGCGGTTTCCCTTCCCGCAGTGCCGTTGCTAGAAGATTCGGCTTTTTGCTGACATCAACGATTTTCAAATCATTCAGCGCAGAAAGCATACTGTCGAGAATATCGGTATTCAATTCCTGCTTGTCGGATAATTTCTGTTCGACATAATCGGTGGATGTTTCGCCCTGTGTTTTCGTCCACTTCGTCAATCCCCATTTCTCTGCGCCAGTCTTGCTGCCGTCGTAGCCGAACAGAATATCGCCGATGAAATTCGGAGCAATTCGGGTACGGATACCGCCTTGCGACAGAACGGAGTCAATTTTTAATGAATATTCATCGATAAAAACCTCTTTGACATCGTAGGAACTGACATCGAGAAGATTCTTTTCAATCCATTGGTCAAACGAAGTCGAAAACCGCGAAATGTCAATTTCCGCTTCATAAACCGGTGATTGTCCGACAACGCGGATATAACGAATAGCATTTTCATCCCTGCCCATTGGAGAATCGTCATCGGACGCATCCTTCTGCTTGGTTTCTTTTCCGATAACCAACTCCGCAAGCACGGTATCATTCTCACCGGCTAGACGAACTTTCACGCCGGCACCTTCCGGCAAAGTATCATTCTCCATTGATGGTTCAACAACGCCATACAGAGTATAGAGCGGAGCAGGGTCAGGTGCGGTTGCGATATTCGGGGCAAGAGCGAGAACCTTGAGACCTACCAACGCTTCGGTGACACGTCCCATTTGTTCTTTGGCATCAGCCGGATAATTTTCGTGTGAAGGAATAGCCCATGCTCCGTTCACTTCGGAAATCGCAAACCGCTCTGCATCGCCAGCCGCATTGGGTCGGATAATCTCCAATCTCTTGACAGCAAGCGGGTCGGTGAAATTCGGAAAAAGCACCTTGCCGACCATTTCGTCCATCTTGACTTCGGTTATCGCCGGTCGGGAAAGATAAGCGGCGACAATACAAACAACCGCAAGAACAAAGAAAATCGCACTCTTCAGTGATTCAGTCATTGTTAATTATAAAAGTTAAAAAAAAGTTTAACGGTAATTTCATTAGCGAAAGATTATTATCTTATTCGCAAAACTCCTTCAGCATTTGTGTAAATTCGGCAACATCTAAAAAATAACTCGGATATGCCCGGCGCAGGTCTTTGAACCGCTTCGTTGAAACAAGAACGACCTGTGTATCCCCCCGCAAACAATTCGGGGTCTGCTCTATCGCTTTGTACATCGCCGCTGCTGTTTCAAGTTGACCGGATACAAATCCGTAAATTCGGTTTTCGGATTTTTTAATGTCCAATTCCAGAAGCCAGTAATCGTACTTGTCATACGAAAATTTTTCGCGGGCTTCTTTAATTGCCTCCAGTTTGGAAAAAAATGTCTTTTTCATTCCCAATGTTTTTAATTCGTTTCGGATTTCTTCGGTACCCTTATCGGAATAATCTTTTATAACCTTCCGGTTATTTATGCGGGATACGGCAGCACTTGCCAATCTGAAAAAATCAAGCCAATCCTGATTTCCCTGACTCGCTTTCAATGCTTCGCCGTAAAACATTCCGACCGTCTCGACAGCCATCGCCCAAAGGTGCTGACCGCAGGTTCTGATTTGCAGTTCGATTTGAAAATTGCGAAATTTTTCCTCTTTACATTCTAAAACGATGTGATATGCCGAATAACCGGATACCTTCGGTTCATTATTGTAATCATATTCTCTGATAACGTTAAAAACCGATAATTGTTTCGTATTAAATTCTGTTCCGTCATTTATAACAAGGCGTACACCGGCAATGTCCAGCATACGGAACAGTTTCATCGCCGGTTCCCGCTTTAACTTTTCGATAATTGAAATGGAACGTTTCAACCGGCTTGCTATACCGTTGAAGGTATCCGGCGGACAAAGTTCCAAAACTGTCCCCGCCGTTTTTTGAAGCGGTTCAGCGTGCATCGTCCGCCACACATCAAGGACTTCAAGTGCCGCCTCGTTTCGAGGTTCATTCCGAAGGACCTCTCCCGCCTTGTTCACCGATTTTTTACTAACCGTTAAACTCATTTCCTGCGCCTCGTTTGCGGAATACCCTCCGTTTCACGGACTTTTCTAATGAAAAACACTATTATTCCGATTAACAGCGGAGCAATCGGCGGCACCAGCACCGCGAGGAGTTTATAACGTCCCTGAATCCGCTGAATATGATTATTCAAGTCGACTTCCGCCTTTTCCAACTGCTGATTCAAGTCCCGCTGCTGTTTCTCTTTTGCGGCTGCCAACTGTTTCTGCGCTGCGGAAATTGAAACGAAAATCTTCCGCTGAACTTCTTCTTCGTTGACATCACCCTGTTTGTATTTCTCTTCGAGTTGTTTCATGTCCTCGGTGAGTTTCTTTTCTGCTTCTTCGATTTGAGCATCGAACTTTTTCTGCAAGTCGGTTCGCCGCTGACTAGTTTCCAAACGAATTGCGTCGGTGTTCTCATCGAATTTGGAAAGCGTGCGGTGCTTCGGACGGCGGTTGCGGATTGCCAAGAAACGTTCATCACCGGCAACACTGTCAATAGCGTTCAAAACGAAAGTCACATTGTCGAAGTCAAGGTTAATGCCCGCGCTGGGTTCATTTCCCATACGGCGAAGTGCGAACAACTCATCGGAAAGCATATCAATATCGGCAATAAGAATAACGTCAATCTTTACCGTCTCCGGCTTTGCCGGTGTTTTCGCTTCTTCTTTTTCTTCTGCGGGTTTTGCTTCCGGTGCCGGAAGTATTTCGCCGCGAATTCTAACCGCAAGATGCAGCGGTTCCTTTATCGGAACACAAGCACGTTCCCAACTGCCGTCAAACAAGCCGCGTTTAACCTGCTGAATTCCAACCGTTCCGGCGGGCTGCTGAAAGGTCTGCAAAAGCGGAACGGACTTTAAGGTTGTTGGTGCTTCCTGTGTCAAAGCAGGACTTGCGACAATTCGCCCCGGAAACGGCATCATCATGTATTGCAACGAAGCGGAAACCGACTCGGCGGCATTGAACGGCTCGGCGGTCTTCACACTTTTCGCATCGGAACTTCGGTCAAGGAAAACGAAGCCCTTCGGAATTTGCGGCAGTTTGCGCAACGGCGAGTATTCCTGCCAAACCGCATTCGCACCTTCGACTTCAACTCCGAGAAATTCCCAGAGCGGAGTAATATCGCCTTTCGGTGATTGTCTTCCCATCATCATCGCCATCTGTGAAGATTGCTGGCGCGGCTCCGAGGTTCCCGCCACACTGCGGATATAAACCGGCAACGGGTCTTCAAAGATTATCGCTTTCTGCCCGTTTTGCACCGCCTCAATGAAATTCATCGTTTCCTGAGGTCCCATCGCCGAGGGCTGAACGGCAAGCAGCGCATCATATTTTTCACGAATCGGTTCGAGCGGGTCAACCTCGACCACCGTGTATTGCTTTTTCAACTCCTCGACAATTTGCCACGACGGCAACATTTGAAACGAACCCATGTCAAGCCGACCGAAAATCGGCGCGTCCGTTTTCAATACGCCGATTCGTTTTTTCTGCGGCGATGTTATATTGGAAAGAGCATGAACGATTTCATATTCGGCGGACAAGCCCCGGTCAATGAACGGCAAAGTCAAAGACCGCAAGCCGCAGCGGAAAGACAAGCCGAGAAATACACTCTTCAAATCCCGTTTGCCGCGGGAAGCGAAGGATACTTCGTTTGCCTTGATTCCATAACGCTGATTTGCAATTAACGCTTGGTCCGTGAACGGCAAAGTCGGATGAATCTTAACCGCAACATTTTTACCGCAGAGCGATTCAATCTCGCTCAATACTGTCAGAGTATCAAGCCGAATCTGGACGTGTGATTCCGGTACATCGGGACTGATAAAAGCGTCTATCTGCACGGGATATTCCGGCTTCAATTCCTTGAGTAATTTAACAGTTTCGGGCGAAAGCGTGCCGAGTTTTTCTTCCGTCATATCAGCGCGGGCATCATGCTGCCGGAACATAAAGCACAGCGACAAGCCGATAATGAGAAGCGAAACAAAACGGACGGAATAATGAAAAACGCCGACCGCTTTTTGATTTGCCGTCCAATGCCTGCGTCCGATGAGTATCATACTCAAATAGAGCATAACGGAGGTGAGCATCAGGAAATAGAAAATGCTCGACAGGTTCACGGTGCCGCGTCCGAAAAGTTCAAACTGGGATGCAATGCCGAAACTTTTCAGAACGCCGGTGATTTTATCCGATGCGGCAAGGGCATCGACCCATTGCAAAGCGACAAAGGGAGAGCAAAAGACCGCACCGAGAATGTACGCAACAGTTAGATTACCGGTTAGGAACGAGGCAGTCATTCCGACGGAAATCAAGGAGATTCCAATGAACCAATATCCGATGTAAGTTGCGATAAACAAGCCGGAGTCGGGTGTCCCTAAATACCGCAGAATAAAGAAGTTGCAAACCATCGAAAAGAGCAGCGACAGCGTGTAAATGCTGGCGGCGGCGGCAAACTTGCCGAGTACGATGTCGAAATCGCTTGCCGGTATGGTGAGCAGTAATTCGTCGGTTCCTTGCCGGCGTTCATCTGCCCAGATTCCCATAGTGATAGCGGGAACGAAGACAATCATTATCAGCGGAAACCAGAGGTTCAGTTGATTCAGATTTGCGAGGTTTGCGTTGAAAAACTCATCGGGCAGAAAAGCGGCGATGGAACTCAACAGAACGAAAACGCAGATGAAGACATATCCGGTAGGATTGGCGAGATAACCGAAATAATTACGCTTAAATACGGAATAAATTACTTTGAAGTTCATCGTTTTACAAAAACAAAAACGGTATAAAACAAAACGGTGTAAAAAACAATCAGCGGTATAATTTTACAAAAAATAATACAAAGGTAAATACCCCCGAAAAAATGCGTGCGCCGATACGTTGTTCCCTTGTTTTCTGCCGGTTTTCGTTTATAATTCCTAAAAATGAAAATTTGTCAGCCAAACACAACGAGGAATCAACATGTTAAAACCCGATTTTGAAAAATGCGGCGGATTAGTACCCGCAATCGCACAAGATAACAAAGACGGCACCGTCCTAATGCTTGCCTACATGAACGAGGAAGCATACAACGAAACACTGGCAACCGGTCGCGCCGTCTATTTCAGCCGGAGTAGAAACAAACTCTGGCGCAAAGGTGAAGAGAGCGGCAACGTCCAAAAAGTTACCAGTATCTTTCTCGACTGCGATGCCGACACCATTCTCCTGAAAGTTGAACAAATCGGCGGTGCCGCCTGTCACGAAGGATACAAGAGTTGCTTCTTCCGTGAAATCACTTCCGAAGGTGAAAAAGTTATCGGAGAACGCGTCTTCGACCCCAAAGAAAAGTATGGAAAGTAAGAAAAAACACATTGTTTTCGATATTTCCAATTTTTCCGGTCAAACAACGATGGCAGGCGTTCTCCGCTACATCGTTGAAGTGTTGTCCCGACTGGTCAAGCGGAACGAATTCGACATCACTTTAATATCTTCGCTGCCGGAAGAAGAATTTTGTTATGCCAATCTGCGGCGGTTCATTGATTTCGATTTGCCCTTTGCAAGTTATGAAGGAAAGGACTATTCGTCAAAACAGTTTTTACAGTGGCATGCATCAGACGAAAAACAGCGCGTCTCTTTCCTGCGAAAACTCGAAACGGGCGTTAGAAAATGCTTCGGAAAAAACAAGTTCGTTCATTCGGTAATTGAATTCGCCAGAGCAGTTAAATGGAAAATCAAGCCGCCGAAGTTTCTTTCTGACCGGCAGCGTTCTCCGTATATTGAAGAATTGATTCGCAACGCGGATATTTACATCAGTCCGTTTCACCGATTGATACCGGAGTTGGATGTCAATCCGTCTATCAAAAAAGTACTCGTTGTTCACGATGTAATTCCAATTCTGTTTGCGGACTTATATGTCGGTTTCAGTCATTTTAGGCAAAACCCTTGGGAAAGCATCACGTCGGATGTAATTGTTCTTGCCGATTCCGAATCTACGAAACGGGACTTGATTAAATGCTATCCGCAGGTTTCAGAAGAACAGGTCTCGGTGGTTTATCTTGCCACAGATGAACGTTTCAAACCCTGCGATGATACAGAGAAAATTAACGCCGTATTACAAAAATATAAAATCCCGCCGGAATGTCCATATATTTTTTCTGTTGCAACTTTTGATATAAGAAAGAATTTCGACACCGTAATACGAAGTTTTTTCCGCCTCATTATCGAGAACGGCAGCGAATTTCCCAATGTCCATCTAGTGTTGACCGGTGCAAACGGCTGGAATTCACAGGTCTTTTACAACCAATACGGCAGCATGCCGGAGGAAATCAAGAACCGAGTCATTTTCACCGGCTACGCTGCCGATGTGGATATTCCGTTTTTGTATTCCGGTGCAAAATGTTTTTGTTACATGTCGATTTACGAGGGCTTCGGTCTTCCGCTGCTTGAAGCGATGAAGTCGGGCTGTCCGGTAATTGCCGCCGATAATTCGTCATTGCCGGAAGTTGCAGGCGATGCTGCGATTTTACTGGACGCAAAAGACGAAATCGGGTTAACAAAAACGTTTCGCCGTGTTTTGTCGGATAATACTTTACGGCAGGAACTCATTCAGAAGGGTTTTGAACAAGCGAAAAAATTCAGTTGGGAACGCAGCGTTGAACAAATAGTCGAAAGAATAATGTCGGATAACCCTTGAAGACGTACAATGTTATCATTTCCATACGCTCTAATTGCTTTGATGTCGCTGCCGGTTGTTTTCGGAATTTATTTTTTCCGAACCCGTTCCGTGCGGTACGAGGTTTCCGCGCTGTTTCTTTGGTATAATCGGCAGCGTGCGGAGCAAGGCGGACGAAAAATCCAGCGGCTCAAACTGCCGCTATTGATTCTGCTGGAATTATTAGCGTTGACTCTGTTGTCGATTGCAGCAGCGCAGCCGCTGTTTCGCAAAGAACAATTCGGAAGTCCGACGATTGTCATTCTCGATGACTCTTATTCAATGACCGCCGGTTTTAACGGTGATACATCGCAGCAGCGGGCAAAGAACGAATTGCATCGTATGCTGGAAAATCAAATCGGTTATCCGGTTCAGTTTATTACCGCCGGAAACAAGCCGCATTTAATTGCCGGTCGGGCAAAGAATTCAGCGGAAGCCCGAAACATTCTCGATAAGTGGCAATGCGGCAGCGAAACAGCAAACCTCGCCGAAGCGTTGACCTTCGCTATAAATTTGTCGCTGTCCAGCACGAAGATTCTCGTTATTACTGATAGTTTGCCGGACGGAAAAATGATGGACGGAAAAGTTCTCTGGAAATCCTTCGGCAAAGCACTCGATAATTTTGCCGTTGTATATTCCAGCCGAACTTTTCAGGAGGAGCGGGACCGGCTGCTGCTCGAAATCGGAAATTATTCTGCGAAGGAACAACTTCTCCGAATGAACATCTTGGAACCGGAACGTAAGAAGATTCTTTTCCGCGGTGAAAAACTTGTGCCAGCCGGAGATATACATCGGATTCTAACCGAACTGCCGCAAGGAACCGGTGACTTGGAAATACGTTTGGCAGATGACGCTCTGGCAATAGACAATGTGTTGACAATACCGCCGGGCAGAAATAAACCCTTGCGGGTACAAGTTCAGAATGTGCCGCCAGAGTTGCGTCCCAGATTAGAAAAAGCACTGCTCGCTTCCGGTTTAGCAAGATTGACCGATAATGAACCAGAGTTGATTTTCATAACAAACGCAAGCCGAATGGCTGCGGCAACTCCAATGACGGTACAAATCATATCCCCTACGAAAGACGAGTCGGTTAAATCGTTTATCGGACCTTACATTCTTGAGAATCACCATCTCATCACAAAGGGATTGGACTTGGACGGAGTCGTTTGGGGCGGCAGTTCAACGGTCAACTTGAACGGAATACCGGTTATCTCTGCCGGTGACATACCGCTGTTGACGGAACAAATCCGGCGCGGCGGCGAAGTTGTTTTGACGATGCAGTTGAATGAATCGTTGTCAACGCTCACATCGTCACCGGCTTTTCCGATTCTTGTATGGAACATACTGAAGTACTGTTCTGCCAATCGTGAATTGATGTTTGCGGCGCAGGATACCCGCTCGTTAACTCCGCTCATTTCGGCGGAAGAGTCCGACTTGCGAAACTGTTTCACGAGAACCAGCGGCAACTGGCTTGACGAAGAAACAATACGCAG
>Ga0123353_10011072_pt1 | contig 12672 bp, 13 predicted proteins | sample TergutLab28metaG_3_FD_92763 | JGI IMG/M metagenome (GOLD analysis project Ga0123353, IMG submission 92763) | Labiotermes labralis P3 segment gut microbial communities from Petit-Saut dam, French Guiana - Lab288 P3 | ecosystem: Host-associated > Arthropoda: Insects > Digestive system > Gut ... | reverse complement strand
TTTTGCATATGTTTTTAAAAATTGCAAAAACTTTTTGCATGAAAGAAAGGAATCGAAAAAAATGGGTGCTTGCAGGCCTTGCGGTAATTACCGCGGCGACCGTGGCTTTTGGGGCGGTGGGCTGCAGTAAAGCAAGCGCGACAAACACCGCGCGCGCCAGTGAAACAAACGCAAAACGGGTGAACAACGCGGTAAAGAACCTTGACACCGTAAAGGACAGCCAGTTCCGGTTCCCCGATGCCTTTGGGGACGATTTTTCCGCGGTTCGGGGCGGACGCCTTGAACATACCGGCCGCGGCAACCGTCCAAAACAATACAGCGCGTATTTGGATGACCTTGACGGGTTGTATGTGCTTTGCGCAAAGGTAAGCGAGACCAACGCAAAAATTAACCAGGTAACGACCGAAATTAAACAAGAGAATGCCGAGACCAGGAAACTTGCAAAGCAACTTAAGGGCAAAAAAAGGCAATCGGGTGAAGTCTTTAAACAAATTCAACACGAAACCAATGCGGTTGCAACAAGCACCAAGAAACTTTCAAAAGACCGTGCCTCGATAAAGAAACAGGTGCGCACCATTCCCAGAACCGGCGGCGGTATCAATGTAGAACCGATGACGTTGCGGTATAACGTGCTTCTTAATAAACTTGAAAACCGGTTAAGCCTTTTAGAGGGTGTCAAGGTAAACATCGTCACCGTCAACCAAACCATGCGAAAAACCATCGCAAACGATAAACCGGCAAAGACCACGGGCGGTTTCCAATTCCACACCCAAGAAAGACAACGCCAGTTCGAGCGTCCCACTCCCGGCCCGCATCGTATACCGGATAATCACCCTAGGTCAAAACGACCACAGGCTCCCCTGCCTTCAGATGGCTTTCAGCTTTGGGAAAAGTTCCCTTTGCAACCGGACCGTCCCCATCAACATCGACAAAAAACCCCATTGCCTGAAGCCGTGCAATAGCCTGGGCCACCGGCATACCCTCTATCACGGGCATTTCGACCAATGACGGGGGCACAAACGGGGGGCGCGACCATTCCGGAATAAATGGACCTTTTATATTGGGGTCGGGCGGCAGTTCAAGATAGGCAATAATCTCGCCGAATATCTGTCCGACGTATGGTGCGGCGACGATACTGCCGTAATAGCCCATTTTCGATGGCTCGTCCACCATTAAAAAGGCACTGTATTTTGCTTTGCCGCCTATCGTCAGGAACCCGATAAAACTGCTTATATATTTTCCTTGGTCGATTATACCGTCCTTGTATTTTTGCGCGGTGCCTGTTTTACCGCCGATTTGAAAGCCGTCATGTCCCGCATGTTTACCGCTTCCCTGGGTTACCACGCCGTAAAGCATCTCCCGCACCCGCCCGCAGGACGATTCGGACAGAATTTTGCCGCGGACAGGCGCAACCCCCGCCATTCGCGGGGAACAAAGCGTACCGTCCCCTACAACCGCGTTTACCACCGTTTGAAACTGGATTGGCGAGACCGCAATGGCTTGTCCGAACCCTATACGTGCCAAATCGACGGGGCGCACCCACTTTTTGTCAAGTATAAGGCCGCTTGGCTCGGCAAAACTGTCTATGCCTGTTTTTTGCCCTATTCCAAACTTTTTAAGGTACTCGTAATACTTGTCAACCCCAAGCCGCAGCGCCAAATCCATAAAAACACAGTTGCAACTTTGCCCAACACCTTCGGCAAGCGTTTGAACACCGTGACCCTTTGTGCGCCAGCATTTGACGCGCTCGCCGTCGATTACTCGAAAGCCCGGGCAGTTAAATTTGTCGTTTTCGTGGGTGATGCCTTCCTCGATTGCCGCCGCAAGCGTTATTATTTTGAACGTGGAGCCGGGCTCCAGCACATTAAGCATCGGCAAGTTTTTAATTTCGGAAAGCAATCGCGCGGCATTATCGCGCGGTTGGTTGTTCATATCATAAAAAGGTGCCGCCGCACTTGCCACCACTCCGCCCGTTTCCACATCCATGACAAGCGCGGACACGTTTTTTGCGCCTTGCTGTTCATAGGCGGTTTGCACGATGTCCTGGACGTTGCGTTGGATTACCACGTCGATGTTCAGGTACATATCTGCCCCGGATTTGGACGGGACATAGTACACAAGGCCATCTTTAAGCGGTTTGCCGCGCAAATCGGACGCCACCGCACTGCGCCCGTCGATTCCGCGAAGGTCGCGGTCGTAAAAGGCCTCGATACCCTCTTGGCCGCGGTTGTCGATGCTTACAATCCCCATGACCTGGCCGCCCGTTGCACCCAAAGGATAGTCGCGGCGATAAGTTTGCGAGATAAATATGCCGTCCACGCCCGCGGATACGATTTTCAAGGCGATTTCTTTTTCGATTTGCATTGCGATAAGGTGTTCGCTGTGGCTGCGGTTTTCCGCTTTTGCCTTCACCCAGTCATGCGGCAACCTCAAAAAGTTGGAAAGCACGGCGGCCACGCGGGCGGCGTCCGTTACCGCGATTGGGCGAACATAGACGCTGTATGTCAATGAACTTTGCGCCATAAGCACCCCGTTGCGGTCGTATATGTCTCCGCGCTTTGCCATAAGCGGCAGGTCCCGGTACCATTGTTCCGCCGCCAACAGGCGCAGGCTTTGAGCCTGGAATAATTGGACGTATGCAAGACGCCCGGTCAGCGCAACCAAAACGCAAAACACGAGCGCCAAAAACGCCCGTGTCCGTTTATTAAGAGATGTTTGGGTATAGCGCACTATAATGTGTATGCTAGAAAATCTTGCTTAAAAACTTGCTTATTTCGTTGAACCAGTTTGTGCTTACTTCGTTTGCCGGCGGTACCCATGCAGGAGCAGAGGGTGATGTCTCGGTTGTTATTCGAAAGTATCCGCTGTTAGGTGCTGTTACTTGTGCACGCGCGTCTGCTGCCCGTTGTTCATAGACTTGGGCGCTTTTGCTTTGAAGTGCGGAAAGTTCCGTTACAATTCCGGAGTTAGTTGCCCGCAATGCGGCGATGCGGCCGCTTGCGCCCTTTATTGCCACCGAGTTCGCGATGATAAATGCCACCACCAAAATCGTAACGGCGATAAAGCAAACCACCGCCACCAAACCAACACCGTTAAGTTTAAAGTGTGAACTGAAACTTGTTTGTGTTGCGGTTTCTTCTTCGGTATCGGCAACCGCTTGCGGCAGGTCAACCGGGAATTCCGCCACCAATTCGGCAGTCGGGACTGCCGGAGCCGCATGGTCAACTTGTTGCGCCTTGAAATCTACTGCTTGCAGGTCCGCGCCGAAAATGGTCGGCATGAACGGCGATTTTTTTACTTTTGTTGGTGAGTGTGTCACAGTTGGCTGTTCATAGCTTTGAAACCCCATTGTTGTTGCGTCGAAACGCGCCGACTGGGGTTGGATATATCCGTCAAGAATCGGTTGGGGTGCAAAAGACTGCATTACCGGTGCTTGTCCCGCCGGTGCGGCAGGGACTTGTTCAAATGACATGGGAGTGTAGTAACTTTGAAAAGTTGGCTGCAAAGGTGCTGTTACAATGCTTGGATTGTCCGCGTATTTCTTGTCGCGCATCTGGTGATATTCGGTAAGATTTTCATACAGGTTGAAAACTCCCATTCCGCTGGGCGGTGACTGTGTGCTTTCAGTCGTTTTGTATGGAAATAATGTTTCTGTGCTCATAATTTTTCCCCCAATCGTAATTTTGCGCTTGCTGCTCGTGGATTTGCTTCGATTTCTTCCTTGCTTGCCTCGAGTGGTTTTTTTGTGACAAGTTTCAGTGTTGCGGTGTGTCCGCAGATACAAGTAGGCGTCTTTGGCGGACAGATACAATCCGTCGCCATGGTTTTAAATGCCTGCTTTACAATTCTGTCCTCCAGCGAGTGAAAGGTGATGATTGCCAGTCTCCCGCCGGGTGCAAGTGCCGTTACCGCGTCGTAAACAAACTTTTCAAGTACCTCAAGTTCACGGTTGACCTCGATGCGGATTGCCTGGAAAGTGCGTTTTGCGGGGTGTCCGCCGGTCTTATAGTAGTTTCCCGGCACCGCGTTTTGAATCACTTTGCAAAGTTCCCCGGTGGTATTGAGCGGCCGCGATTTGATGAGCGCGGTTGCGATGGCTTTTGCGTACCGTTCCTCACCGAATTCACGGATGATGTACTCCAGCCGCGTGTGTCCATAGTTGTTCACTACGTGGTACGCGTCGCGTTGTTGCTGTTGGTTCATCCGCATGTCAAGCGGGGCGTCTTTGGTGTACGAGAAACCACGCTCGGCCGTGTCGATTTGGTAACTTGAAACCCCAAGGTCGGCCAGAATTGCGTCACACTTGTCAATGTTCAGTCGGTTTAATATACCCAAGATGTTTTCAAAATTATCGTGTACCAGTTCCGTTCTGCATTTATATTTAGTAATTAAATTTTTGTTGTTTTCGAGCGCGTCGCTGTCCGTATCAATACATACAAGTCGGCCATCCGCACCAAGCCTCTGCGCAATCTGCGCCGCATGCCCCATGCCACCTGCCGTGGCATCAATAACAGTTTTTCTCCCCCTTTCCAAATCCAGACCATCAATAACCTCCTTTGTTAACACGGGAATATGGCGGTATTCACACCCCATACTTTTGCAACCCCGTAATTGCCTTGTCAAATGGCGATGGTTCACGTTTTTCGCCATTCATGTATGCTTCGTATTCTTCGCGGGCCCATATTTCCGCACGCATACCCACACCGATGAACACAAGGTCCTTTTTAATGCGGGCGTATTCGCGCAGTGCACGCGGCAAAAGGTACCGGCCTTGGTTGTCTTCTTCCAATTCGGCCGCGCTTGAGAAGAACATTCGTATCGGTCTTTGTGCCTCGATGTCGCTGTACGGAACTGCCATAATTTTGGCGGCAAAGTTTTCTTCCCAGTATTTTTTGGGGAACAGGCAAAGACATCCGCCCGTTCCTTTTACACAGGTAAACCCGTCGCCAAGGGCGGCTTTTAACCGGGCCGGAATTCGTATCCTTGCCTTTTCGTCTATTTGGTGAGTATATTCCCCAGACAGCACGATTGCGCCCCTCCTTTGTGACCCCCAAGCGAGTGGCGTTGTACGGTCCCCCAAGATAATGCCGTACTGCGCCACTCGTCTGTGTAGTCTGGGTATACCATACACCATAATCTGACCACTGTCAACCACTTTTGACCACTTTCTTTTATTTTCCGACAATTAAAAAAGGCGGCCCCTGCCACACCCTTGATACTTAAAGAATAATTGTATTTATTTTACTTGTTTATATAGTTGTCGAAAACGTCTTTTCCAAGTCCCGTGACAAACGATGTCTTGCATGGATAGGCAACGGCGGTAGCGGCCATGCCCGGCGGAGACGCCACAGTGGGCATTGCGGTTTCCGTTGCCCAAGACGCGACACCGGTTGCACAGTCCGCCGCAAACCCGGCAGCCTTGGTCACAGGCCAAGCGACAGGCGCAATCCAATTTGCGGCGGTGGCTATGCCGGACGCCGCCCCGGTAACAACTGGCGCCAAAACTGCCGCTACCGGTTTAAGACCAACTGCGAATACTCCTGCAAGAAGCGTCGTAAGTAATCCCATTACCCGATTAGTGTAACACATAGCAAGAAAGCATGGCAACCAAAATAAATTCTTTTGCGGTAAATAAAATCCAAATAGCAACTATAAATATTTATGCGTCACAATTCTTCTGTGCCAAGCAGTTGCCCTGCGGTGACGTTGAAAAATGCGGCAAGTGCAATAACAGCATTAATATTTGGAAGCCTTGACCTGCTTTCCCAGCGACTGATAGCCATTTCGCTGACCTTGACCGCGTCGGCCAACTGTTTCATTGTAAGGCCTTTCTCTGTCCGCAATTCTTTTAAGCGTTCCGAAAATTTATTCATAACATGATTATAGACAATTGGTTAGAAAAGGTATTGACACTAGACAAACGGTTAGGTATACTCGTCTAACCAATCGGTTAGGGGGTGACGTGGACACAGACGTAAATTACTTGACACAATATTGTAACTTGTCATTTGAATTGTACTCGAAAGGACTTACTATTGACACCGCAAGCAAAAGCCAACAATCACAGTTGCAACACTTGCGAACCAGGGCACTGGAACAAAGCGGTTTAACCGACAATGAATTAACACTAATTTCGATGTGCCGAAAATACCGAATTTTCAGACGAGTAAACACTTATGCACACAGGATTAAGCCGCAATACTAGGTTAGTTTTCGCATTTTGTCTTCGTAAATGCGCTTTTTTGAATAGTCGTTTGTGTCCGCGCCTGCATGAAGAGTGCGTATCGTTTCCAATGTGCGGCGGTCAAGCCGACTTGGCATTTCCACCAGTATTTTCACGATAAGGTCACCGGAACCCGTTTGCTGGACGCGCTTTACCCCCCTGCCCCGAAGAACCTGGGTGGTACCGTTTTGCGTGTTGGGCGGTATTGCGATTTCGTGAAAGCCCTCGATAGTGGGAATTTTTATGCGGTCACCCAAAATCGCCTGGGTGAATGTGATTGGCAGTTCCAAGTACAAGTCATACCCATCGCGCGCGAGCAGCGGATGAGGTGCAACACGGCACGCAATCAAAAGCGCACCCGACATTCCGTCCGCGCCCGCGCCTACCGCGTAATCGCCCTCGCCGGGCATGCTTACCGACTGGCCGTCTGCCACGCCTGCGGGGATATCGACCTCGTATGATACCGTCTTTTTGGTGGCCCCGCGTCCGCTGCAGTTTCCGCACTTGTTTCGGATTTGTTTACCGGAGGCATTACAGGCGGAACATGGCACAACGACGCTCATGCCGCCGAAACCGCGCGATTGGCGTACGCGACCCGCGCCTTTACAGTAACTGCACACCTCGACATCGGTGCCGTTCCGCGCGCCCGTACCGTTACAGTCCCCGCATTTTTCCATCCGCGAAAAGGTAACGGTTTTTTTGCATCCAAGGCAGGCCTCTTTGAATGTTAAATAGACATTTGTTTGGATGTCGCTGCCGCGCATTTTGCCTCTGCCGCGGCCGCCCATTCCGCCGAACATGTCTTCGCCGAATTGACTGAAAATAAAGTCGCCAAGGTCGCCAAGGTCAAAGTGCATCCCGCCCATATTGAACCCGCCGCCAAAGCCGCCCGCGCCGCCCGGCCGGCCGCTGAACGGATTTGGCTCTGCGGTGCCGAAACGGTCGTAATTAGACTTTTTTTGCGGGTCACCAAGGGTTTCATAGGCGGTGTTGATTTCTTTGAACTTTGCCTCGGCCTCTTTGTTGTCCGGGTTTTGGTCGGGGTGGTACTTTTTCGCCAAACGGCGATAGGCGGACTTTATCTCCGCCTCGCTTGCCCCTTTTGCCAGTCCAAGGGTTTCGTACAAGTCCTTGGCCATTATTGCCCGTCGTTCCCTTCGGGCTTGTCACCATCGGGAGTTGTGTAATCCGGTTCCGATTGCCCCGAACCGCCGGCTTGCTGGTACATTTTTGTCACGATGTTTCCGGTGGTTTTTGCAAATTCCTCGGTTGCACGTTTAATGCTATCCAAATCGTTGTTACCGTTCACCGCGCTTTTGTAAGCTTCGCACGCATCGGTAAGAACTTTTTTATCGTCTTCACCAAGTTTATCGCCGTTTTCACGCACAAGTTTTTCAATCCCGAATATGCTGTTTTCCGCCATGTTTTTGGCGTCCACAAGTTCCCGGCGCTTTTTGTCGTCCTGGGCGTGACCTTCGGCATCTCGGACGGCCTTTGCGATGTCTTCTTTGGACATGTTGGAACTTGCCGTGATTGTTATATTCGTTGATTTGTTGGTTCCAAGGTCTTTTGCCGTCACCGACACGATACCGTTGGCGTCGATGTCAAAGGTGACCTCGATTTGCGGAACACCGCGCGGTGCGGGAGGTATATCCGACAGAATAAACCTGCCAAGGGTTTTGTTGTCCGCCGCGAACTCGCGTTCACCTTGCAGGACGTGAATGTCGACGCTTGGTTGGCGGTCGCTTGCGGTGCTGAAAACCTGGGATTTTTTTGTCGGGATTGTGGTATTGCGTTCAATAAGACGGGTACATACCCCGCCAAGGGTTTCGATACCAAGTGACAGCGGTGTTACGTCCAAAAGCAGCACGTCTTTGACCTCGCCGCCAAGGACGCCCGCCTGAATCGCCGCGCCAAGTGCCACGCACTCGTCCGGATTGATTCCGCGGAACGGTTCGATTCCCGTTTTCTTTTTAAGTGCGTCAACCACAGCGGGAATACGCGTCGAACCGCCGACAAGGATGACTTTTTTAAGGTCGGTGAACTTTAACTTTGCATCGCGCATGCAACTGTCCACCGATTTAAGCGATTTTTCAATAAGGTCCGCGGTGATGCTGTCAAACTTTGCACGGGTAAGTTCAAACTCCAGATGTTTTGGGCCGCCTGCGTCTGCGGTAATGAATGCCTCGGATATAGTGGTTTTTACCATGCCGCTTAAATCAATTTTGGCCTTTTCCGCGGCAAGTTTAAGGCGCTGCATCGCCATTTTGTCTTTTGACAGGTCGATGTTGTTTTTAGTTTTGAAATCATCAACAATTGCGTTCATGATGCGGGTGTCAAAATCGTCACCGCCAAGTTTTGTGTCGCCATGGGTGGCAAGAACCTCGAACACGCCGTCACCAAGTTCCAGAATAGAAACGTCAAATGTGCCGCCGCCAAGGTCGTACACCAAGATTTTTTGGTGCGCATCACCTTTGTCAAGTCCGTATGCAAGTGCGGCCGCCGTGGGCTCGTTAATTATGCGCATTACCTCCAGACCCGCGATTTTGCCCGCGTCTTTTGTTGCCTGGCGTTGGCTGTCGTTAAAGTATGCCGGTACTGTGATAACCGCTTTTGTTACTTTGCCGCCAAGGTATGCCTCGGCATCTGCTTTCAATTTTGAAAGTATCATCGCCGAGATTTCCTGGGGCGTGTATGATTTGCCCGCCAACGTGGTTTTTTGGTCGGTACCCATGTGACGTTTGATGGACATGACGGTTTTGTCCGGATTGGCAACCGCCTGGCGTTTGGCGACGCTTCCAACGACGCGTTCACCTTCGTTTGTTACCGCTACGACAGATGGTGTCGTGCGTCCGCCCTCGCTGTTTGCGATGACGGTAGGTTCGCCGCCTTCCATAACGGCGACACAAGAGTTTGTTGTTCCAAGGTCAATTCCAATAATTTTTGACATGATATTTTTCTCCTTTTTATTTTTTATATTTTCACGGTTGCGGGTCGCACCACTTGACCTGCATACTTGAATCCCTTTTGCCAGACCTCCAGCACTGTGTTTTTGGTGGTTTCGCTTGCACAAGCACAATAATGTATCCGCGGGTCAAAGGCATCACCAACTTTCACAGGGATTTCCTCCAGACCAAATCCAACAAGCATGCTTTCAAACTTGCGTTGCAGTATTTCTATGCCTTGCCTGTCCGACGGGTTTTGTACTGTGCGTGCGGCCTCGACAATGCTGTCCAATATCGGCAGTATCCCGGTAAGCACTTGGGCGCGCCCATCGCTGAAGGCATTTTGCATCGCGTCTTTGTTGCGTTTTATATAGTTCGCAAGTTCCGCGGCTTTGTACTTTGCAATACTTTCCCAATCGGGTGCTTCCTCCCCCTCGCAATGACTTTTTTGTTGATTTTCATTCATTACCGTAGTTTCTCCTTGATTATAAGATAAATTGCCGACATTTGCAGGTCCGGGTCCTTGAAAAGATTGTGAACGTTGATTCTGCGGTTAATCTCCTCTTGGTTGGTGCGCACGAGGGACGTGGTTCCGTTACCCAACTTGTGCTCTATCCGTTCAATAAGTGCGGATAGTTGTTGCAAATCCGAGATCAGTCCGCCGACGAATGAGGCATCGTTCACGTGTTGGACGTACTCTTGGTACGCAAGTGCGGTGGGGATTCTGCCTCCGCTGCTTGAATGAACTTGATGAAGGTATCCAAGTTCTTCAAGGATTTTCAACTCGTTCCGTATTGTGGCCGGGCTGCGCGCGCGCTCGATACGGTCGGCGAGAGTGCCGCTTGCGACGGGTGCCGCCGTTTTTATGTACTCTTCGATACTTTGTTCCAAAAGCATTGCCAAGCGATTGTTAAGAGTCATTGCTAGCAGTCCCTCCTTGCGACTGCCAATATATTATATTCAAAAAAGTTATCTGTCAACACTTTTTTAAAAGTTTTTAAAAAAACTTTTTCAAAAAAAAGCCCCCGATTGCGTGCGAGGGCTTTTTTTATTTATTCTTTTTGTGTGAAACAGTACAGATTATTTTTTTGCCGAGGCCTTGGTTTCGCCTGTACAGCATCCGCGTGCAAAGTGCATTGTCACAATGACTGCTGCACCTGCAAAGAAGAATATCATACCTACAACCAATACTGCACCCATAGGTGTCAATTTGGTTTTTTCGGTCGTTACTGTGTTAAGGATAACGTCAAGGTCTGTGCTGTAGGTTTCTACTGTGCTTGTTACTTTTCTTTCGACGATTGCATTTTTAGTACGTTCTTTTTTGCTTGTGGTCATGAATATATCACCGTCGATTTCAGCATAACCTGCTGCTTTAAGGTCAAGCAAAGCAAGTTCGTATTGATACTTCAACACTCTAAGAGCTTCTTTATGGTCTCTTTCTGCGTCTTCAAGGTCGCGGTCGTAATCAATTTTTGCGTCTTCAAGTGCGCGTGCAAGTTCTACCTTTGCTTCGGCCAGTTCTTGTGCATTGTCATGCCTTAATTCAGCCAAATCAATAGCGTAATCATCATTTGTTTTGGTAACAGCTTTGTCATAAGCTTCTTTCAACACCACTTTTGCTGCCGCTTTGCCTGCCGCATCAAGAAGATCGTTTGCATCTACTTCTGCAACATCTGTATCGTATGCGAACTTGAGGTCTGCAAGGTCGGCGTCAAGCGTGTTTTTGAGGTCTTCCAAAGAGCGTGCGTGGTCAAGAACCATGTCTTCATATTCCTCGTTGGCTTCAGCGACTGCAAGGGCATATGCCCCCTTTACACTTGCATCATCGTTTTCAAATTCCCAGTTGGCAACGCGAACTTTCTCGTCATAGACTTTTTTAATCTGCTTTTGCTCGGTGGAAACATTGGATTCTGCTCCAATCATGATGGCGCTTACAAGGACGCACGCAAGTCCCGAAGCCATGATTACCGCTGCCGAAAGCACGATTACAAGTTTGGCAATTTTCATCTGTTTTTCTCCTTTTTTCTTTTACCCGTATCTCGGGCTGTTATTCGGAGTATAGCATCGAAAAATAATATGTCAACTGTTTTTAAGCACAAAAACGTTTGACTTTTACGACATAAGGTTATAATATCCAATTATGAATAGTGCTATTCTGATTACAATTGTTGCGGTTATTGCGGGACTTGTTGCCGGTGGAATATGCTTTGCCGTTTGGAAAGTGTTAAAAGCAAAGAAAAAAGCCAACAGTGAAGCATTTTGCAAATCACTTGAGGAATGTGAAAACCGCGCAACCAAAGCATGCAAGAACTGTGGCGCGCGCATACCGGTTGAAGACCAAATTTGTCAACACTGCAACGAAAGACCATAAAACATAATTTTTAAAAAACGCCCGGTTGGGGCGTTTTTTGTTTGATAATGTTATAGGGTTACTTTTTGAAAGAGAGCGTTACGTACACCACGTTGTTTGCACTTCCTCCAGGTCCTTCCATAGTAAGAACAAATTCAATTGCTTTTGTCTTCTTGTTGTATTTGAATTCAAAATTTATACCGTCTTCCTCTTCCATTTCTTCAAACTGTTTGCTGAACTCTTCATTTGTGAAAGTGATTACGCCATCTTTGTCGGTTTTAAATTTGGATTTGATGGTATTGAATTCATCCACATCATAGTCTTCATGGTCTTCCCACCATTCGTCAATGTTTGCATAACCTTGTTCGGTCAGCCACTGGGCAAGAGTTTGTTCTTCTGCATCCCAACCGTCCCACATCGCGTACGTTTCAAGGATTAGGTCCTTGTTCGGAATCATACTTACTTCTTTGCCTTTAATTTTGATGGTCATGAACTCTGCAAATCCGGTAACTCCGGCAAACATAAGAGAAAACTTGTCGGCATCAGACAATTCATCATAGTCTTCCTCATCAAGTTCGTAAAGGGCTTTAAGTTCCGCTATTGTCTTGCCCCAGTTTATGTCAACGCCGGCCACCGTGGCGCTGATGTCTATTCTGTCCAATTTGTACGTGCCGTTGGGGACACTTACTGCACATGCCGTCATGGTGAAAACAACCGGCACCAATACCAAAGCGACAAGCAGCGATTTCAAGTATAGTTTTCTGTTCATTTAATTTTCTCCTTTTTATTTTCCCGTTAAACCGGGTTCAAGCGATGTATACCACGCAACAGAAAAAGAGCAAAGCGATTTTGTGCGCTATTTCTTGGGGGTATTATTTGCAGTTATACAATATATATACCCCAGTCTTGTTAAACTCCTATTTTTCGAGGGGCACGCGCGGCTTTTTGCAATCGCAGTGTTTTGAAAATTCCGAACTCGCAGTGGAATCTTTCGAACACGCCAAGTTCACGCAGATTATTTACCATGTGGTCGTAATCAAGCAACTGCTCGATAGTGCTTTGCTTTAAAAATTCTATGACGTCTTTTGTAAAGATACAGGTGTACGCACGGTTAATGCAACTGTCCTTGTTTTTAAACCGCTTTAACAACCACG
>Ga0123353_10011071_pt1 | contig 12672 bp, 14 predicted proteins | sample TergutLab28metaG_3_FD_92763 | JGI IMG/M metagenome (GOLD analysis project Ga0123353, IMG submission 92763) | Labiotermes labralis P3 segment gut microbial communities from Petit-Saut dam, French Guiana - Lab288 P3 | ecosystem: Host-associated > Arthropoda: Insects > Digestive system > Gut ... | reverse complement strand
GCTTGATTGTATCCGTCCCTGCGATAAGGCGTATTCCCAAACCGGCGGACTGGCAATACTTTACGGCAATCTCGCCCCGAAAGGAGCAGTTGTCAAAACGGCGGGAGTGCTGCCGAACATGTTGAAACATACCGGACCGGCAGTAGTTTTCGATTCCGAACCGGAAGCATACGAAGGCATCGTTTCCGGCAAAGTGAAAGCCGGCGATGTCGTAGTTATCCGCTTTGAAGGTCCGAAAGGCGGACCCGGTATGCAGGAAATGCTTGGACCTACTGCGGCAATAAAGGGCGTGAAACTCGATGACTCCGTTGCGTTGATAACCGACGGGCGTTTCAGCGGCGGCACGGCGGGAGCGTGCATCGGTCACGTTTCGCCGGAAGCCGCAGCAGGCGGACCAATCGGACTGCTTCGCAACGGCGATATTATTGAGATTGACATGCCGAACCGGTCGCTGAATGTTGCGGTCTCCGAAGAGGAATTGCAATCGAGGACAAGCAGCGGGCTTCCCGACAACAGGAAGCACTTCACCGGTTATTTGGCAAAGTACGCTAAACTGGCATCGAGTGCCGACACCGGCGGCGTACTAGAATTTTAGAGATTTCGTCATTACCGCGAAGGCGGGAATCTAGACGCAAAAGGGTTTAATGTCCGTTCTCTAGCCCCCCCCGCTTTCGCGGGGGGTGACGGGAATTTGTCCGCGCCAAATTCAAAAACACCCTAGAAATCCTGCGCTAAATCGTTATAATCGATACATGCTATCAGGTTTTTTTACGAATTATTGCCTTTTCGCGGCTTTGTACTTTGATTTCGTCTGGGCGTTTTGCCGATAACGAGAGAGTATTGTAGCGCGATAGCGTCCGTGTTGCCGTTCCGTTAGCCGACATTGTTGGGGAATATACCTATGAAATCCAACGCACTTCAGATTTTTTCGATTATTTGTGTTATCATTATAATAATTCTCGGCGTAGTGCTGGTGATGCAGAACAACGAACGTCAGAGTATGTATGACGCTGCAAAAACTGCAAAGGAGAACGCCGATAACGCCAACCGGGATAAAGCCGCCAAAGTAGCAGAGAACATCTCTCTCAAAGACATTATCGGATACAAAGACGAAGTCGATGTGAATATGGTGCAGGACGAATTTACCAAAGATATTGCGAAATACTCACCGGACGCTAAAAATTACCGCGAGGCAGTTACTTTCATCGATGCTGAGTTGAAAAAAACGCAAAAAGAACACGAAGGCACCGCAGCCAAACTTAACCAGAGAAATTCGGATTACGACAATCTTCGGACCTTATACGATACGGTATTGAGAAAGCACGAAGACGAAAAAGATAAAGCGGAAAAAGACCTTGCTGATTCCCGTAAGGAGTTTGACAGTACCAAGGACAAACTGAAACAGGACATGTCGGAAATTGCCGAAGAGCGTGAACGCATTAAGGAGGAATCGGCAGTCCAAATCAAGTCGGCAGAGAGGAAAGCCGAGGACGATTCAATTAAAGCAAGTCAAATCGCACTTCGGAACGAGGAACTTACCAAAGTTCTTGCTGACATACGCCGCGACAGTTTTGAGCGTCCCAGCGGAAAAATTGTTTTCGTTAATCAAAGAGCAGGACTTGTCACCATTGACCTCGGCAGTGCTGACGGGTTGATGCCCCGTATGACCTTCAGCGTTTATAACCCGAAAATTACCGGCATTTCTTTCGGCACGGCAAACGTTGGAGAAGAATCAGTGATTTGCGACATCTGCAAACGGGAACTCAAGTCGAATGCCCGTAAGGCAAGCATAGAAGTCATAAAGGTTCTTGGTCCTAACAAAGCGGAAGCAAGAATTCTTGATGACGAATTATCGAATCCTGTCTCGGTAGGCGATGTTATTCATACGCCGATTTGGAAACCGGGACAGCATCAGCGGTTCGCTTTAGCGAGCGGTATGCGGCTGCCCGGCGTTGAAAACAGAGACGGGAGCAATTACAACAGAGGAAGTTTGGAAACGGTTAAACGTTTGATTGTTGCCAACGGCGGTATTGTCGACGATTGGATTGAGGACACCTCCGATGCCGACGGGAAACGCGAAGTCAAGCGCGGAGGAAAAATTACCCCTGATACAACATATCTCGTTATCGGCGACCTTGACGAAGCAGCCCAGAGCGACCAAGATATGATGAAAGTACAGTCCGCTATGCGGGATGACGCAAAACGGAATGCCGTTAAGGAGATTTCATTGCGGGAATTGCTCACAAGAATGTCTTACAAGAACACGGCACCGGTGCGCGGCTTCGGCAAATACGCCAGTGAGGATGACCACAAGTTAACTCCGACCGGTGAATACCGTCCTTCAAGCGGTACAGTTTCTCCAACATATCAGTTGCCGAACCGCGAAGCAAGAATCTCGCCGGAGGACAGACGGGAGCGTCCTTCCACAGGAACGGTTGCCGGTTTGTATGAAGGAACGAAGTCAACTACGCAGTCGAGCGGTACCGTCAGCGAATTATTCCGTCAACGGAAACCCGGGGATACAAGTTCTGCTCCAAAAGTTGAAACAACAACCGAAACGGAAAAAGATTAGAAATCCTGCGCTAAACGTTTCTGTTCCAAATCCAGCAGCAGTTTTTTCATGTCAAGTCCGCCGCCGTAGCCGGTCAACTTGCCGTTTGCGCCGATGACCCGATGACAGGGAATCACTATCGAAACCGGATTAGTGTGATTAGCACCGCCTACTGCCCGGCTTGCTTTCGGATTACCGATGTTTGACGCAACCTGTCCGTAAGAAACGGTTTCACCGTAAGGAATTTTCTTCAATTCCTGCCATACCTTTTCTTGAAACGCCGTTCCCGTCAGACGAATCGGTAAGTCGAAACACTTCCGCTCGCCCGCAAAGTATTCTTCAAGTTGACAAATTGCTCGACGAAGTACTTTGGAATCACCATCAGAAGAAACCGGAAGTTCGTTCCGAAAATGAATCTGCGTAATGAAGCCGTCCGTTTCTTCAATAAACAGACGGCAGCCGGAAATCTCAACGACAACGGAATGTTTCATTGATTTTTCGACTATTCCGCCGGAAGTTTCTTAATGCGAATCGTTCTAAACCAAACGGGGTCGCTGTGTCCCTGAAAACCGATATGTCCGTCTTTGCGGTCAAGTCCTCCCGGACGATGTTTGCCCAGTAGTTCTTCTTTCGGCTTGTCTTTGTAATCATCCAAGTTTGCTTCGAGAACAACTACATCATTTGTGAGGACTTTAACTTTGGAACCGATGTTCGTCAATTCCATAGTGTTCCATTCGCCGACCGGTTTCAATGCGTCCCGCTTCTGTGCCGGTATTATGAAATAAATCGAAGCGTGATACTGATAAGGCGCAAGCCCGTTCTTAAATGAGCCGGTGCTGTACATCTTATCGTCGTGGTCAAGAATTTGACATTCAAATCCTGCGGAAGCACCGCCTGCGGTCGGAGTTGGAAGCCGGAAGCCGATGCCGTTGTTGCCGCCCGGAGGTAATTTGAATTCAAACCGAAAGATGAAGTTTTCAAACATCTCTTTGGTTGAAACATTGCCGCCCTTACTGCATTTGACAATACCGTCAGAAACGGGATACCCTTTGATGTCGCCCGCCCATAAATCGGTGGACAATTCATTGCCGTCAAACAGAAGTATGAAGCCCTCTGCCTTTTCCTTGTCCGTGAGCGTATTCGGCTCGGCAGCGAAAGAAACGGCGGCAAACATCGAAACACACAGAAACAAACCAAGAATCTTTTTCATAAAGTTCTCCAAAGTTAACATAGTTACAGAAACAACAAAAATTTTCGTACAGTTAGGTTTTAATTCCGAAATCGTGAACCGTGAACAGTGAACGCAGTTTATATCCCTTTGCAGCAAATGCTTCAGCACCGCCTTCGAGCCGGTCGATGATGGCGATAACGCCTTCGACTTTTGCTCCGATTTCCTCGACTCTTGCGATTGCTTCCAGTGAAGAACCGCCGGTGGTGACAACATCTTCAACAATTATAACATGGTCGCCTGCGGCAATGGGACCTTCCACAAATTTTTTCATGCCGTGTTCTTTGCTTTGTTTCCGCACCATGAAGCCCTTGAGCGAAATGTTGTGGAAGTCCGCAACGGTAATCACGGCAGCGGTAATGGGGTCAGCACCGATGGACATACCGCCGACTGCCTGCGGCATTTCGCTGTCTTGCCGCAGCAGTTCGAGGATTCCTTCGCCGACTTGCCGCACCGCTGCGGAGTCCAGCGTGATTTGCCGGCAATCGAGATATAGGACGCTTTCTTTCCCGATGCGAGAACGAAATCACCGAACTTCAGGGATTTCTCAAGTATAAATTTTTGCAGGAGTTGACGGTCGTACATTTACAAAAGCCGGTCTGTCGATAAAGTTGCGTTCATTCGAACTAAAACATACGCCGCAATTGTACACGAAACGAAAAACGTTTTCAAGGGGTTCGTTTGGCGGCGGACTCTAAGTCCGCCGCTGCCCTTGCACACGGATTAAAACTTGTTATCATTTACAGTAGAGTTGTTCGGGAACCGACATTTCCGCGCAGGTAGGAATCCAGAGGAACAGGTATAACCTTTTACGTCTAGATTCCCGCTTTCGCGGGAATGACGGTTTTGGAGTTTCCGAACATGTCTAATAGGTAAATTTCCTTTCATTACTTTTTCAGAGGTTTCAATGACAAAACAAAGTCGTATTTTTCGCCGTGATTTTCTCAAAAACACGGCTGCTTTCACCGCCGGTTCACTAACCGTTCCTTATTTTTTATCTTCGCAGCAGCCGGTTAAAGCACAAGCGGCAAGCGATAAACTCCGAATGGGCTGCATCGGAGTCGGTGACATGGGACGCGGCGATGCCAACGGATTCAGTTCGCTAGTTGACATCGTTGCCCTCTGCGATGTCGATTCACTGCACCTCGAAATTGCACAAGGTATAAAAAGTCCTGTCAAGAAAGACGCATACAAGGACTATCGCAAAGTGTTAGAACGCAAGGACATAGACGTTGTGTCCATCGTCACCGTTGACCATTGGCACACCAAAATTGCGATTGAAGCATTGCAGGCAGGCAAACACGTTTTCTGTCAAAAACCGCTGACACTAACCGTTGAAGAGAATCAACTCATTCGTGCCGCCTGCAAAAAATACGGCAAGGTCTTTCAAGTTGGAACGCAGCAGCGAAGTCAGCGGGACCAATTCCTCTTGGCGATTCTAATGATACAAAGCGGACTCCTCGGCGATATTAAAATGATGACCTGCGACATCGGCGGTTCACCGGTTTGCGGTCCGATTCCGGTCGCATCGGTACCGGATACGCTGGACTTCGATTTCTGGCTCGGACAATGTCCGAAAGTCGAATACCGCGCTACCGCAGAAAAAGCAAGAGACGGAAAAGCGGATTGGCCCAAAAACGGACGGACGCATTACGAATTCCGCTGGTGGTACGAATACGGCGGCGGAAAATTCACCGATTGGGGGGCGCATCATATCGACATCGCTCTTTGGGCTTTGAATCAACTTGGCGATGGACAGGGACCGAAACTCTTCAAACCGCTCATTGCCGAACATCCGGTTCCGTTCAAAGACGGTTATCCGACTGTCGATGACCGTTATAACGGGTCGCATAAATTTCATATCGAATGTCATTTTGAAAACGGAACGATAATGAATGTCGTCAGCGGAAGTCCCGACGGCAATGGTATTCTGTTTGAAGGAACGAAAGGCAAGATTCACGTCAATCGTTCCCGCATCAAGGGCAAGCCGTTTGAAGACATCGGCGGCAAACTGCGGAGAACGGAACAGCAATGTCTTATGGGGAAATGCCGGAGATTCAAAAACTGTTTCCTGAAAGTGCGTTTGAAAAACTTTACAACGGCAAGAAGTTCACGGGACATAAGCAGAACTTCATTGACTGTATCAGAGACGGCGGCTTGCCGGTTTCCGATGTTTATACGCATGTTCAGGCGATGAATTCCTGTCATTTATGTACGATTGCTGCGCGGCTTGGACGGGACGTAGCGTGGGACCCGAAGGCGGAAAAGACCGGCGATGCTCAATCGCAGTCCTTCACTGCCCGAGAACAGCGCAAGGGCTTCGAAATCCCGCGAGGGTAATCATCAACAATATGTGTGGCGGGCTTACGCCCGCCGGTGGAACTACGCCCGCCGATGTTTAACTAATGCATAACTGTTCATACAACGCAAGCAAGAGGATATTGGCTATTTGTCCCAAGTCAAAGTTGACATGATTTTATCCAATTGTTCTTTTTCCGAAGGTTCAAGCCAAGCGATCACAAACTGCAAGATAAAATTATTCTTCAGACAAATCAGATGTTCTCTGTAAACAGTGATGCCTTGGTTATCCATTTCTGACTCCAATGACGTGAATTCGACACTGCCAATCGTCTTGGTCGTTTCAGGATGAAAAACGGTACTTGGCATTGCTTTTTTACATTGCTCACGAAAGATGTCGAGGTATTGCGCCCGGATCATTTCTTGACTAACCCCAGAATGATTTAATGCCGTCAACATAAAAGCAGGATTGGAGCAACCCTTGTCTATTGTTTCTTCTTCTGTGTACTGTGTAACATAGAACAAACAGGCATTCGTAATGTCGTCCACCGAAGACATTTTTTTCATTACATCCTTGTCGACGTAATCCGCTTCCCGCGCCGTTTGAACGTAGGCTTTGACCTCTTCTTTTTCGTTGATATACCAATCTTCCGGCACCGTGATTGAGAATCCAAAAAATTTATTTGTGTAGGTTGAACCAGTCCAGGTCCCGTAATCGAAATTCGCAGCAATCTTGCGGGAATGGATGTCCTCGGAAATCTTGCGGAAATAGTTGCACCCTGTCACAGAAACGACTGCGAAGAATAAGAAAATGATTGCAATGAAAAAACCGATTGTCTTTTTCATGTGATACTTATAAGGAAAAGATTCATCCGGGGATTGTGCGGAGTACCGCTCCGTCACCGGCTTTCTATTATTTTCGTTGTTTTCATTTTACATTTTTTGGCAGGTTGTCCGCTGGATTATACCATCGTCCCGTAAGTTTGCAACGGTAATGAACAGACGTTCGCGGTTAAATATCGGCGGGCGTAAGCCCGCCGCTCGTATTGTTATTTTGCGCTTGCGTCCCTCAACTATTCACTCTTCACTATTAACTATTCACTCTCGACATGGCACTTTTTGCTCTTGCTAAGTTTAACGGATATGCTAGAATTTGCGCAGGTTGTCACTCCGCCGGTTATCACTGGCGGCTCATATTGAAAAATGTTAAAAAGGGTAAAATTATGTTAAATCAGGTAGTTCAGGTAAAACAAGCACGTCGACAGGCATTTGCACCTTGTTTTTTAAGAGTTTGGCTTTGCAAAAATTTTTCGGGTCAGGGCTTGTTATTAGGTGGTTTGTGGTTTGCTTTCCTTCTTTTTCCGATAGTCCTTTATGCGGCACCGGAAGACAACCTGAAAGGAGATACCGGTGACTTTTCCTTCAAGGATAAGGTCAGCGGAGTTGACTTTTTGGTCTATTATTATTTTCCGTCGAAGTTCGACCAGGACACGCCGGTGATGTTTTACATGCACGGCATAAACAGGGATCCCGCTATGGCGCGGGATGTGTTAGTGCCGTATGCCGAAAAGAAGAATCTTGTGGTGTTGTCCCCGCTGTTTTCTGCGCAGGATTTTCCGAGTGATTCGTATGCGCAAGGCAACGCCTATTCGTGGGATGCGGACGCAAAACGCTGGTCGTCCGTTCCAGAGGAGAAGTGGTCTCATCCGGTTATTGAGCGGTTGTTTTCGGAATTTCAGCGGCGTTATCCCAAGTCGAAACAGACGGGCTACTATCTTTGTGGGCAGAGTGCGGGCGGACAGTATGTGCATCGGTTTCCGTTGTTTGTGAAAGAGTGGCGGGTTAAACTGTTTGTTGCTGCGAATGCCGGTTTTTATACTTTGCCGGACTTCAAGACCTCTTGGCCTCAGGGCTTTCGGAATACTTCGTTTAAGCAGGAGGTTCTTCACCGGTATCTTGGTGTTCCGATGGTGCTGTTGCTGGGCGAAAAGGATACGAATACGGAAGACCCGACGCTAAGCAAGAGTGAGCGTTCTATGCAGCAGGGACCACATCGTTTTGCACGCGGACAATTTTATTATAAAATGGGAACCGAAGTTGCGAAAGAGGAAAAGTGTCAATTTGGCTGGAAGATACAAACCGTTCCCGAAGCGGGACATGGTATCAGAGGTGTCGCTGATGCGATGACGACCATTGTCCGTGAACATGCCGATGCCGAGAGGAAAGGGAAATGAAAGGGGAATATGAGTAATACCGAAATTAAAAGAATCGAGCGGGTGTATGCGGACACATCCGTTTTTTATGGAATATTTACCGCAAGATTTGAACGTGAAACAAAACCTTTTTGGAATGCTGTCAACAGAGGCGAAATCATTGTGATAGTATCCGATGTGTTAGCGGGTGAAATTGAACGCGCTCCGCAAAATGTCCGTAATTTTTTCGACTCGCTGCCGGAATCCCAAATTGAGAGAATCGTTTCAACGGTCGAATCAGACGCATTGGCTGAGCAGTATATTGCCGAAAACGTTGTTGGAAAATCCAGCACTGACGATTGTAAGCACATTGCAATGGCGACACTTGCTCATGCCGGTGTGCTTGTTAGTTGGAATTTTAAGCACATTGTTAACATCAACCGAATTCGGGGATATAATAGTGTCAACGAGAAACATGGTTATCCACGAATTGAAATTCGAACCCCCAATGAGGTGATTCATGACTAAGTTTGATTGGAACAATTTTCCTGTGATTCCCGATTTTGATGCTCTGCAAACGAAGGCGGATATTCAAGCCGAGATTCTCCGTGAGACCGAAGGAATGACCGGAGAGGAAGTCCGCGAGTTTTTCCGCCAAGCCGCTGAGCGTGCCGTTCAACGAAAAACAGAAAAGCAGACATTACTCGAACCGATGGCAACTTCGGCAATCAGCATGTCTCCTGCAAAGTAATGCAATGAAAGGAACCCCCAATGACCGAAACCGACCGCCGTGAGTTTTTGAAAAGTACCGGTGCCGCGATTGCCGGGGCAACCGGTATCGGAGTGCTGACCAGTACGTCCTGCAACCGGCAAAGCGAAATTCGCAATCCCACTCGTGCCAAACTGATTAAACGACTGGAAAAACTCGCCAAAAGCAAACCGACTTCGGAACTCATGCATGGGGCAAGCTGTTATTTTACGTTACCACGCATTGAAAAAACAGTGCCTTGCCCGGATTGTGGGCAAACAATGACCGTGGGCGAAAAAGACGAAATCCTCCGCAAATACAACGTTCCGCTGAAACGCCTCCAAGATATGAAAGTCGATGCGAAACTGATTATCCCCGAGCATTGTTCCGCATGCGGTTTTGGTCTGAAAGAGGAAAAATTTCAGTTGGAAATCAAGTACCCGGATCATCCTGAGCCTGTTCGAGTCGAACTGGAAACCGTCTTTGATATTGAACTCATGGTACTCTTTCTTCAGGGAAAGGAACGGTATAAAGAAGTATATGAATTTGGGGGCGAACATGAAGGTCCCCTCAAGCACAAGGTTGAGCGGTTGCGGGAACTGTTTGGGGTTGCCGAAAAAAAAGAACCGGAGAAAAAATGAGTACCGCCGCATCCCTTCCCCTCACGATGCTGCGGCTCGCCGTCATACGCGGAAATAACATACTTGTTTAATGCCGCTAAACCGGTTTGACAAAAATCCTCGGTTGATTTTTGCCGGTTCTTGTGCTAAAAAGTAAATGTATGATGAACTTTTACTCGTCCTCTAACAAAACGGAGAAATATCATGACCGAAAAAAGAAAGAATCTCACCCGCCGCAGCTTTTTTGCGGCTTCCGCATTTAGTGCGGCAACACTGACGCTGATTGGTTCGACATTCGGAAACGCCGCTGCCGATTTGAAGCGTTATGAACCGAATCTCCGCGACCGGCTCTGGATGTGGGGACACGGTCCCGGTACGACCGACAATTTATACAATATCCCCAAAGGAAAAAAAATTGATATGGCGGATGCCATCGATTATATGGGTATCCCGAATGTTTACGTGATACGCTGGGAAGGAAAGCCGGAACCGCCGTTTGACGAATATATCAAACAGTTTCGCAAAACGAAACGAGTGGGCTGGAGCATCATCGACGGCGCAAAACAGAGTTATGAACAAAAGAAACAATGGGCTTTTGAATTGTTCGACAAGATGCCGAACCTTATCGACTTGAACCTCGACGACTTTTTCCACGGTCTTGGTCCAAAGGAAGGCGAAACTGTTTTTCCCGCCGGTTTAACTCTGAAACAACTTGAGGAGTTAAAAAAGGAAATGAACGCAGTGGAACGGAAGCCCAATCTGTCCGTCGTTCTTTATACCGGCGGAAAGCACGGACAACTTCATCCGTCGATAAAAAAACATCTGGATTATTGTGATGTCGTTTTGTTCTGGACGTGGCATGCGACCGACCTTGTCGGATTGGAAGACAACTTCAAGAAGTATCGGGAAATCATGCCGGACAAACAGACGCTGCTGGGACTCTATATGTGGGACTTCGGCAATGCAAAACCCATTACGATGGAATTGATGAAACATCAATTAACATTCGCGCTGGAAAAATTCAAGCAAGGGCAGATTGACGGAATGATTTTTCACTGCACGCCTCTTGTTGATACCGGTTTGGAAGCAGTCGAATACTCAAAGAAATGGATAGCCGAATACGGTGATATAACAAGGTAACAAACGTGATACAACTGCCTCGGCATTTATTGCACTGTAAATGCCGTTGCGTATGCAAGGACTTCGGCACCAGCCATTGACTTTGTACCGTCTTGCGACATATTGGTTTGAACGACACTCGTTTCGTAGCGGATATTCCAAACCGCGTTGGCACCGCATTCTCTCGCTTTGCGCAGAACCCGAACCGTTGCTTCACGTCTTGCTCTGGCAATGAGTTTTGAGAATGCCTTTGATTCGCCGCCGACAATCTTGCGAAAAAACCAGAAAAATGTCTTGAGGTAATCATTGGCAATTACCACGTTTTCTACAATGAAAACCGTTTTGACCGGTTTCCAATTCGGCGGCAGCGTTTTCATATCGGAAACAACAATGTCCGTGAATTCGGCTTCCGCTTTGTCGAGTGCCTTGATATGGTCGTGTTCAATTTTGATTGCACTGACGATACAGAAAATCGGAATAAAAAATACGATAAACATAGAAGCATATACAAGGATATGTCCGATTCTTTCATCTATCACTTTCATAAGTTCAAGCGGAATGCATAGCATAAGAAGTATCGGCAACAATATCGCAAAAAGTGACAGCAAAATCGCTGCCGCAAAGGCGAAACGTTCAAAAGGTGTATTCGTAGTCGACTGCATTGGAATATACTGAAAACGGGAACAATTTGTATGTTTTTACGGTTGAAATCACTCGTCTTCCAGCACAACGGCTGTTCCGTAGCAGAGCAATTCTGATGCACCGGATGTAATGGTGCTGGTGCCGAACCGGACGTTCAGGATGGCGTTTGCCCCTAACTTGTTTGCTTGGTCTATCATTCTGCGGAGTGCTTCGTTTCGGCTTTCGTTGAGCAGTTCGGTATAACCCTTCAACTCACCGCCGACGAGATTTTTGAAGCCGGCAGCGATGTCGCGACCGATGTGTTTTGCCCGCACGGTGCTGCCTTGAACGAGTCCGAAAACGCGGGCAATTTTCTTACCTGGTACAAATTCTGTGTTGACGATAAGCATGGTTTTTTCGGGAAAGAAAGGATTGAAGTGAAGGTTGCGGGGGCTAAAGCCCCCGCCTCTTTGTTTAACGTATTACACCCCGCCCGACTCGAACGGGCAACCTTCGGTTCCGTAGACCGATGCTGCCTAAAGGGCATCGGTCTAGGAGACCGATTCCCTTCAGCAGATTTCCCGCCGAGTTCGTCGCAGTTTTGACAATATAGGTAATATATCGGTTTTTTCATTTTCAATCTTCACTTTCTGTTAAAAACCGCTCCTCAAGGATTGGGGCGGAGGCACGAGAATCGCCATAAACCCATTTCAACTCAATCCCCTCTCCAAGAGGAGCGTTCATTCCAGTTCTCCCGTATAAAGTTTTAACGGCTGCGGATTTCCGCCTCCGGCAAACCGCTGGTATTGTTTGTTTCGTATCAAAACCGCATTCATCGCCTTTTCGAAATCGCCGTGGTCGTAAATTGCCGTTGTTTTTTCTGATGTGTGTCCGGCAAGTGAACGGGCAACGTCTCTGCCGTGTTCGATAGAAGTATTCGTTAGACCGGTGTGCCGCAGTTGCGTCGGCACAAACTTATGCAGTTCGTTCCGGTCGATTGCTTTCTTTACCATTTGCGAGTATGACTTTGAAGAGTATTGCTTCCCGCGTTTCGTCAAAAATACCGGACGCTGCGGGGCATCTGTGTCAAGATATTTCTGTATAATGTCCTGCTCTTCGAGTCCAAGCGGTATTATCTTCGTTCCGATATGTCTATCGGTTTTATGTGATTCGAGTACATAAATCCAAATTTCACTGTTCCAGAGCAGACCGTATTGCGCAAATTCTTCCTTTGTTTTTTTAATGTCGCAGACCCGCATTAGCCGTACTTCTTTGCAGCGCATTGCCGCCAAAAG
>Ga0123353_10011070_pt1 | contig 12672 bp, 14 predicted proteins | sample TergutLab28metaG_3_FD_92763 | JGI IMG/M metagenome (GOLD analysis project Ga0123353, IMG submission 92763) | Labiotermes labralis P3 segment gut microbial communities from Petit-Saut dam, French Guiana - Lab288 P3 | ecosystem: Host-associated > Arthropoda: Insects > Digestive system > Gut ... | reverse complement strand
GTAGTTGATTTCTTTGCGAAATAAATAGTTGTGTCTAGAATGGATATTCTGTACTTTAATTTTGCCATATGTATTTTACGTTTAAGGCAAATTTAACGACCCTGAAAAGTCCCAGGTCCTACCAGCTCGTCTACCGTACAAAAGAAGCAGTGAGGCAACATATGAGTGCCGAGAGTGAAGAAAGTTTAATGACGGGAAACGCGAAGCTTTGCGCATGCGTCAGAGTAAATAGCAAATGAAAGAAACAATGCAGGCCGTTCTGTGGTGTTTGTAATGAAATGTCTGCGTTATGGCGAAATTTTGATGAGGGTGAGGGTGATGCATTTGGGTGGAATTTGAAGTTAATAATATGAAGGCTGTTTTTATAACACATATATATATAGAGAGAGAGAGAGCTCAGTTCCTATCGCATAATAAACATTAACTGTCTGTATTTTTCCGTGTATCATAGAAATCACACACACCCTATAGACAAAAGCACTGTTTTTTTATTATCAACGTAAGAGAGAACATAAAACAAACCTGCTCTCATGCTCTCAAATGTCTCGTGTTCTATCACAACCAGAAGGTAAATAAAAATTTAGAAAACTGTAGCGGAAGTTGAATATTTTAGTTATTTTCATTTCAGACACATGTAAAGGACATTTGAGCGGCTAAATATAGTCGCTTAAAATATCCAGAAATAGAATCGTTCTGTGTAGTTCCTAGCGACGAAACGTGGACACCTTCCCTGAAACAAACTCTTCGTAACTCAACAGTACAATATCTCATATGACACTACATATAAGAAATTTGTTTAAAGTAGGTGTAGGAAGTGTTTCGTTACCCCAGCAGAACAGCATAAAATGAGCATGCCTGAGCAAAAGGTTCTCAGGAAAAATACTTGAAATTAAGAGAATGAAAAAGGAAAAGAGTGGAAGAAGCAGAACTGTAAAAAGAAAATACACAGTTCATAGCCAATTATAAATTCGGTGATCGAATCAAGTAGGATAAAATTGATAAGCTACGTAAATGCACTCGTAAAGTATCAGCCGAAAATCCCGAAGGAAAGGGACAAATTGGAAGAGATAATGATGATGTAAAATGAAACTGAAGCAAGTAGGTTCAGGGTGAAGATCAAATTCATCCGGCCGAAAATAGGGTAACCTGCATCAGCTTTACCTAAGACCATACGTAGGAAGTTGTCAACATGGCAAGATGTTAGTGGAGAGATTGTCTGATAAGTGGGTGGATGAATAGAATTAGTGATAGATGGATAAAGGCTGGTTGATTTATTTACTGTTTTGTACCTAGAAATGATGTTACTTCTTATTGGTTATGTTATGACATCGGTCAGTCAGTAAGTTCACATGGAATACAGTTTCGTAATTATAAATAAATAAATTAATTAATAATATAATTACAGAGCCTTCGCTAATCTTAATACGTTCCACATCAGTGCATTACAGGATATTTAAACGTACGTAATAAAACCAACAAAAATACACGATTTGTTGTGTCACATATTATTATGTACAGGGTGAGTCACACGAAAACCTTTAAATATTTTAAGGTGTTCATGTGACTCCCTCGTACTATTACATCTGCGAGGGAAAGACATACCTTAAATATTTTAAGGTTTCACGAACGTATTTCAATTGCTTTCGCGATCATCACCAGGGTAGCTTTACAATAGTGCTAAGAACGCAACACACTGCAAAATTGTATAACTGGAACCGCTCAACTTTATAGTAGACGTCTCAAACTTGGCAGTGTTGTTTAACAAGTTGGTGTTGAATATTACATGTGTAACATAGTTGCACGGATAATGTATATTAATTGTATACATGTGCACTTCTTGGTTTTATTACCCTATTACATAAACCTTCGCTGATTTTATTTATACGTAACCTAAGTCAGCTGTAATCATCAATAAAGGATGTTAATCTGTTTCCGACGCTGAAGCCAGATCTTAGGGGCTACAAACTTAAAGTTGCCTGCAATCTGTAAATAGTTAAGACACAGTGACTGATAACACAGAACACAAACTTTTATCAACATGGAAGAGGGAAGTTCGTCCTTTGAAATGATAAATGCCCCAGTTGTGGCAAAGACTGTGTGGAAGAGGAGCGGTGTAGCAGTACAATTAAATCTGACCTGCAATTATCAGAGATGAATTTAACTGGCCAAAATATAAATATTGTAATTTTATTCGCTGAGCGGCTCTCGTAGGATCAAGTGGGCTCAGGTTGGTTGTGTGAAGGTTTAGAGAATAAGAATCCGAATTGTATGGCAATGGCCTTTTCAATGGCGCCATCTCAGATAGTGGGTGATGCGTCAGAGGGGAACTACGAAATACTCCTTCACGAAGACAAGTCTTGGGATCAATATTCGAGCCTAGGACATCCTGAGTAAACACTACTGTTAACCTCTCAACCTAAATATTCGGTACAGATGAGCAGAATGGCTGAGGCACTTTTCGTCAGAGCGGTCAACACGACAACTAGAAGGTTGGTCAGGAACGAAAGGAGGTTTTCAATTCAGAAAGTGTACTTTTCTTTCCGCAACCAAAAATCTGCTGTATGCTGGCAAGCAGTAATCAGACAGCCAGCATAACTGTGACATCCGGTGTGATGCGCATCGAAATGCTAATTCTATACAACACGGCTGACAGGTTATCCCTTCCAAAATAAATATTCTTGGCAGTAAATCCGAACACTGTCTGTAACTGATTCATCCTCAAGACCAGTGATCTGTATTTTTACCACATAGCACCTGAAATATGGTTTCGCAGTTTCTCGTATTTTCCATTCCGTGCATTGTGATGTAATGTCTACAGTTTTAACCGACAAACACACACAATTATCAATAAGTTCACAAAAACATTTTTAAAAACATCGAACTTCTACATGTTTCGGCCTTCACTGGTTCATCAATGGGGAGTATATTAGTTGTTATTGTATAAAACAATTTGTTATTGTGCAAAACAATGTAATCAATGGTAACAAACGAGTAAAGTTCGAACACATAGGAGTTTAATGTGTTTAAAAATATTACTGGGAACATGATGACAATTGTGATCATTTTTTTGGTTCAAACTGTGGATGGTTTCGCTGCGTTGAGAAAAAAGTTTGCTCAAATAGCAGACCGGAGGGTAATGTTGCGTGTATTTTTTAATTGACCCTTAAAAGAGAAGGCACCAGGAGAGTTACACATGAAATTTTGGGAAAGAGTGGCAGTCCCAACTGGCCAAACGCAATGGGTGATGAAAGAAGACGATGGAACAAGAAACGAGAGAAACCCAGTAACTGTCATTGGATGATGAACTAAACATGGACTGAGAGATGATCAATGAAGGACTAACATAAAAATCGAAACAAATTAAAATATTCTTCCATGACCTTTAAGCACTTAACAGTGAAGTCATTACGCTTCTTTGAACGTTCTGGCAACACAAACACAGACACAGAACATCACACCACAGAAGTCTTGAATCATAAAATACTAAACTTTTTTCAGAAATTTCCCAAAAGGGAAGGGAATTGAAATATTTCTAATTCCGTGCAGCAGAGGTTTTGAATACTCAAGGGTTGTCTAACTGGCAAAGAAATTTCGCGGTTCTTGCTGTCCGAAGTGTTCATTACTGAAATCTGAAGGGCTCCATATGCTTCTCTAGCCTTAGTCACATCAGACGGGTCTTACCCTTTTCAGCGACTATGACATTAAGACAAAGCACTACACTAGGCGGTGTTAATTATTACCACTTCTGTCTCCATAAACCCAAGTATAGAGAAATTATTCTTTATTAAAGGAACGTAAAACGGAGTGTCAATCGTATAAAAACATTTTACTGCCTGAACCACACAATGATGATTGTGTCATGGGTAGTCTCTTGCTCGGAAACAGGGTGTACTAATTAATGCTCATCGCGGTTTTCTGTAATTCATCCAGTGAAATCATAGGGTATAATCTCACTGCTTCCTCTCATATCCTTATTGCTGTCTCCTCAGAAAGAAGGCTGAGGCCTTGACAATGAGGAAGGCAGTGCGTTATACTTGGTGGGGAAATCTTGCAGAGAAAACGTACAGACTCTGCAAGAAAAGTAAGTAATATTTATGCACAGCTTTAAACGGATAGAACACAACAAAAAATGATAGAATTAACTCACCCTCACAAGACTCGACTACAGTTCAGCCAATGTGTTTTTAACTGGAATATATGGGTTACTCTTCATAAATATCTAAGTGTCTGACTTCCCCTGCGCAACCACTACCAAGCTCAGTCCATACTTCTGGGTGGCTCACAACACCTGGCCATGACTTACAAACTTAACATGTCGATGTAACCTTCACATATTACGTTCATTACTCAATATTACCTCACTTCGAACTTCGATCCTAACTGACAATTCCCAGAGATCTCTGCATTGTGTCCAAGAAGCACTCGGCATAGCACGTCAAAATAAGCACGAGCGTACCCGTGCGCTAACCATTCATGTTCAGTTCCACATATAAAGAGATGCACTTTAAAAAGCATCACTAGATAAATAATTTCAACGACGTTTCTGTTAGTACATAAAATGTATGCCTACTTTAATTAAGCATGTGATTCAGTACGTAAAGCTACTAAGTAATGAGCGATCCATTATCGAAATACGCAGTCTTCGCAGAGCCGAACTCAATCCCGACTTCGCGAAATTGTCAGCAGACACGACTTATTCCAAAGACACAGAAATTGTGTTGCAACTACCTACACATCAGCAAGCTTTCAGTGGTCTGACATCCAAAGACATGTGACTGGCATTTATTTGACAGTCCACCGATATTGGATCCTGGCTTCTTCGCAGTCTTTTGAGTGCTGGAATTTTTTTTAGAAATTCTGTGTTTCTTGTTGTTTTCCACTCTTAAAGTCAATGTATTTATTTGTACTGATGTTTCTTCTTGTATCATTCAATATTTATTACAACCGACTCGTTTGATTGTCGTTCGCTTCTAGTCTATCGCATGTCATAAATATGGCATTGTTCTGCACCAAGACACAGACTTCCTTCCTGTGATACGCTTCAAACCCCTGGATGACATACATCGAACTCGAGTCTCCTTCTCTTGTCCAATCAGCACAGAGATATCTCAAAAGAGGTTTTCCAGAATTTGCATCAGTATACTGACTTTTATGTTGGTATAAATTCAGTACTCAGGAAAACATAAATTTAAGTCAAGGTAACCTTTCAAAACAACAACTCGACTTTATTAGTGACCTGACTAAATGCAAGAATCGCAATTACGTTACGGTTACCAGACATAAATTTTATGCCTACTGGAAACAGTTATTTTCGCCCTGCTGAGAGCGATATTCGAAAATGTAATTTCTGCCTTCTATAGCTATACAGTTTGGGGACCGCAGTGGCACAGTGGTTAAAGTGCTGTGCTACAAACCGGAAGGTCGTTGGTTCGATCCCTCAGTCTGCTGTTAGCAGTGGTAGAGTGTGGTCGATTTGTAGTGAACGTGCCACGCGCGAGGAGTGTTGTTTTGTGTTTTGTGTAAACGTTTGTTTACATACCTCGTTGAGTGCAAGTGAGTGAGTTACTTTTCGACAGCATCACATGGAAATGGGAGAACGACAGAATACGATCGTCTGTATTTTTGACATGCGAAGTCTGAGGATAACCGCCTTCAACGTACATGAATGGATATACGCACAACTGCGTCTGCAAGACGATATCCGAATGATTCAGATATATGGTCCTCGTAGGCGAGTATGTATAAAATTCGCCACGGCAGAGAGAATGCAGTCGATACTTCAGAACATACAGGGACAACAGGAATACAAGCAAGACAATGGTGAGATATCCATAGTGAAAACAGAATTAGCTGCCATGGGTGTGAGACGAGTCAGAGTGGCGAACATACCTCCAGAGGTAACGGAGCCTGTCTTGCGTGACGCAATGTCAAAATATGGCGATGTAAAGGACATTCAGAAAGAACAATGGCCTAGTCAATATAGGTACAAGGTATCGAATGGAATCAAAATTGTGGAATTGAATCGTAAAACACACGTGCCTTCTCATAAGTTAATAGCGGGTCACAGAATGCTCACTACCTATGAAGGACAACCTCCTACTTGCTATAAATGTAACGAGCAAGTTCATCACTCTGTCGAATGTCCCTATCGGAGGTCGTCAACCCCTCCTACACGTCAAATAGGGTAGAATCGTGGGCGCATACGGTGAAACATGGCACATCAAGACAACAACAAGAAGAGGGAGGACGAGACATAACACACATGTCTGTTGAACCTGGCATAGAATCTCCTGCAAAGGACACCCCACTCCAGGCGGAGTAGTTGGTACACATAGCCAGTGTGACTTGACACAGCTTTCAACAAAAGAAACTCTGCCCGCCATTATCACCCAAGTACTGGATGGAGAGGGTACCCAACCACACGAATTAGTGGAAAGTGGAAGAGAGGACACTCGGAAGGACAGCGATGGAATGGAGACTGAGGATGAGGTTGAAGAAATGACTCCTGACATAAGCCAGCGGAGGGACTCCAACCCACCAACAACAGGAGACCGTAAAAAACGGGACTATATCCACAACATCCAACATGCCTCCAAATACCGAATGACGAAGAAACCTCCTGTGACAGACGGAGACCCACCAATTCCACCCCCTGTAATGAGTCCGAAACGTCTGAAGAAACTCAAAACGGACGGGAATATTTCCACTCCGAGGGACAGACCACGAAGTAGAAATAGACACAAAATTCAATAGAAGAAGATTCCCACCCACCACACAGTACATCCCTGCTACTACTCCCTACAGAATGGATTACACATATCAAATTTAAATATTAAATATCAATGGAATATCAGCGCCAACAAGAATTCACATGCCCGAGGAATTTATATATAAACATGACATATACCTGGCCTTGTTACAGGAATTCACAAATTTTAAGATAACTATGTTTGGAAGATACGCGTCATATATCAATATAAGGGCAGAGGGTCGTGGGACCGTTATACTTGCAAAGGATAGCTACTTACTTACCAACATACAACGCATACCTACGGGACAAGGAATATTAGCACATTTCAATGGAATCAGGATATAAACATTCATGCCCCGTCCGGTTCTGAAAAGAAGCGTGAAAGAGAAGAATTCTACAATGGCGATGTTGCACGCCTGCTTATGCATTCTAGCGACATGGTTCTGGCAGGAGAATTGTGTTCTAACGCCCTCCGATTGTACGGGTTCATTAAATGTCAGCCGAGCACTCGCAAGACTGGTAACAGGTTTGGACTTGGTGGACGTCTGGGACATGAACCAGGGGCGAATGATATACACGCATTATACGGCGCAGGAAGCGTCGCAAATAGACAGGATATAATTATCGCGACAACTGTTGAAGTCAAAACAGGGAGTGGAGTCGATAGCTGCTGCTTTCACGGACCCCCTGGCCGTCATCTTATGAGTTTCACTTTCTGCCCCTTGCACGACACGAGGTAAAGGATACTGGCGGATGAATCCGACCTACCTGGATGACCAACACTTTCTCCAAACTTTCAAAAAAACACTGGGAAGTGTGGAGGAAAAATGCACACTACTACCCGTCCCGCGTGATGTGGTGGTGTAGACTCATGAAGCGAAAGATCCGCCTCTTCTTCAGCCGTGCCGGCGTGGAACGCTGCAGAGAACGTGAGATTATGGAACACTTCTACTACAGTGCATTGTATGATGTCCTGCAGCATAAGAGAGACAGTGGTGACAAAGCACTTGCATTAAAGAGCTTAAAGGCGAAGATCACACGATTGAATAGTACATACTACCGATCGGTGTGGGTGGACAGTGGAGTACAAGACCGTTTTGGAGAAGAAGATCCATCCCTACACCACCTAATAAAGGAGAGGAAATGGCAAGTACAGAGAACGGTCCACATCATTCATGACAAATATGGTTCCCCTTAGACGTCTTCACTAGACATACTGCGTGTCTTTGCGAAACACTTCAAACGTAAGTACGACAATATACCCGTGAGTGGCGAGTGCATGAAGCGTCGAATGGATTTAACCTGTCGACGGTTCCTGATACAGCGAACTTAGCTTTGGAGGAGCCTGTCACGCTGAAAGAGATTTATCATGCAATAAAACAGGGAAACCCCGTAAGGCCCCTGGATATGACGGCATATGCCTGGAATTCCTGAAGAAAACATGGGAGATGACCAAAGAAGACCTCCTGCAAATAGTAAATGAAATGTACAGTGACGAGCTCATTTCGAACTATCAGAAATTCGGGATAATTCTTTACCGAAGCAACCACATGCCACACGCGTTGAACACTACAGGCCCCTAACAATTCTTAATACTGACTTCAAGCTAGTGACAAGAATCATTGCTAATCGTCTCCGACCATGGATGCAGGACCTGCTTTAGAGCAGCCAACATTCCGGCCTAATGGGCAACTCAGTATTTGAAGCCACTGCCACTATAAGAGACGCAATTGCCTATGCGGAAGTTACGAGATCCCCACTGTGCGTCCTAACGATTGACTTCCAAGGTGCATTTGACAACCTTTCCCACTAATACCTGTTCGAGGTACTGTGTAAGTATGACTTCAGTGAACGTTTCAAGAAACGCATATGGAATATCCACAACAACTCGACATCGTCGGTACAAATAAATGGTTACAGATCCTGTCCCTTTCCAATCAAGAGCTCCATCCGTCAGGGGTGTCCTGTAAGCATGATTTTGTATACAATGTGCTTAAAACCTCTCCTCTGTACCCTGGAAAACGCTCTCCACGGTCTACGGATAGGGCGACATCGTGCAAGGACCTCGGTTGTAGCTTATGCTGACAATGGTAAAATATGTGTGACAACTCCTACTGACATACCAAAGCTACAGGAGACGATACATTGTTATGAAGCTGCATCGGGGTAAGAGTGAATATTCAAAAATCACGGCAGTAGCCTTTGGGAAATGGGACAAATCTATTGAAAGTATGAACATTTCATACCATGACATTGCAACAATCTTGGGCTTCCAGATAAAGAATACTCTCGGGGAATCTGCCCTTGCTAGTTGGACGAAGACAACCGCGAAAATACGAGCACAGGCTCAAGAAGCTCACTGTCGAATGCTGACTTTGGACAAGAGAATACAATTTGTCCATGAATACCTCGTGGCGCGTGCATGGTGTGTGTCTCAAATCTAAACCCCGCCTGATGTATGTGTGCGTTAACTGAATATCACAATCTCTTGGTTTGTATGAAAGGGCGACATATTTCGTGTGCCTCTGTCAACCCTATATCGGCCTAGGGAAGAGGGAGGCTGGGACTTAACGAATTTGCCTGCAAAAAGTCGTGCATTGCTCTTATATCGAATGCGACAACAACAAGTGATGAAGCAAGCAACAATAACTTCGGCGTGGATGCGGACATGGGGCCTAAATGTGAAAGGAGCCAACGCACCATTTCGGAATGTCCTTCCCGAAAATATATAATATCTGCGGCGTTTTGCGATGGATTCGGCGTATGTGGACGAACAAGGGCTTATGGAAACCAAGCGTGCATACAAAAGATTATACAATACTTTGTACCACATAAGTAGAGGTAAAACAGGTATACAGGATATGCGCATCAACAAAATATGGCCAACTACAGACTGGAACACCGTGTGGAAGAACATTCACTGCACTCCTGTACCTGAAGGGACGAAAGCTGAATGATATAAGGTAATACAAGTCATCGATCCCACCAATGTTCGTCTCTACAACATATGAATGTCTCCTACTGATAAGTGTAGTAATTGTGGCATGCACGAAACAACACCGCCTCATCGAATGTGAAGGACCACAGTTCTGGCAATGGACAACACAGAAACTTGCCCTCATTCTCAGGGCAATCCCAACTCGAATACCGAGCGAATGACTCTTACGTCCACAATGTGCACTGTGGCCTCCTACGCGACAACGAGCCGTCACGTGGATACTGGCTAACGTAGTACTTTTCAGAACACGACCCAACCAGGAACTCACGCTAGGTGACTTCATTGCATTCATGCAGGTAAATAAAGAAAAATTGTACCATACAGTGAAACGGAGATTTCTTGTGACAAACTACCCCTGTGTCTTGGACATGCCATAGAGCAATGAATGGACGGTTTTTTTTCTTTCACATAATCTTTAGAAATGTAATTAGACATCACGTCCTTTGTGTACTTTCTCAACCAGGCATAAAATATATAACCATACATCAGTGCATCGACCCTTTGGAAGTGGCATACGGTGTTTAAGTACATATATCCAGTGAGCCGGGATTTTGTGTCCGATGTTATAAATATTGCCTCCTGTTATAGGAGAGTCTCTACATAGTAGATGTGTGGGATACCGTGGGCAAATAGTCCCATCACAGTGTGGAGGTACTATGTGAATGGTGGGGGCACAATTTGTGTTTGGGAGTAATGAAATAGAATCTTGTACCATTTCTTAGCTGATGCAGATGTTCACTGTCTGTCTCGATGCAAACGGGACTCAGACCAATAATGGATCCGGAGGGTCCTACTGTAGTCATCTGTAGTACTGGAATAATATTAATACGATCATTTATTCCCATTGTCAGCATCGTATCTTACTCATAATCTCACTGATATAATGTATACTGAAACTATGTGCTGCTGTACTATAGTCATATATGAATGAAACAAGAACAAGTAAAAGAAATCCCAGCTGGTGTCAGTGGATTTTTCGTTAACATAAAATCCTTCCGATCGCACTATGGCCCTGGGATCGACGCAGCCTCTAACAGAAATGAGTACCAGGAGTATTTCTTGGGGCTAAAAGCAGCCGGTACGTAAGGTTGACAAACTTATAACCATCCTGTGCCGTTGTCATGAAATTTGGGAACCATAGCTTCCTGGAACCCTCTGGGCCACTCCAGGCCTGTAACGGGACTGCTTTACTTTTTTTTATAGGTATTGAGTTTAATCAGCGTTCAAAAGTCCGAAATGAGCAGCGTTGAAAATTATAAAAGCTGTGAACACAGCAGGATAGTTTTCTCTCTCATCTTTCGCACTACACAGCCTTTGCAAAGGATGTACAAAGTAGAGGTTATGTCAGTAAACTTCTTTATAACAAAGCTTTCCAAACCGTTATCTTCTCATCGTAGCCTAAAAATGGTTGTCTCTCCGTCTATATACCTGTAAGAATTCCGTCCCAATTGCAATGATTTCCATTATTTAAAAAACGCGATTTATTTGTATATTTAACATACCCAATACAATTGCGGTGCGCAAAGGAATTTGGACTCTTTACGAATTGTCGAATATATAGAATCGTCAAAACATGGGTGGGTTCAAGTTCAAAAAGATTTTGTTTAAGCAGCCCAAACATAAATTGTGCACCACAGTCAGTTATATAAACTTCAGGAATTGTAAAGTAGATATTCACCAAATTCACTAATAAAACGGAATTTAAAACAAGCACTTTATAATTCCATCAAACACAAAGCACATTATTTTATTCAAGAATGTCTACATGTTTCGATCTGAAAGACCATCAAGAGGCCACTATTACAAAAACTTTAAAATAAAGTGTAGTACGGTGTAAATTATGTGAAAATAAAATATAATACATTGCGAATTATACACGATTTGCACAATATTGTAACTTATTTTAAAGATTTTGTAATGGTGGCCTGATGATGGTCTTTTAGACAGAAACGTGTAGTCATTCTTGAATAAAATAACGAGCCTGTAAAAATGGACATTATTTCAGAACGTCTTTAAAAAGTCCTCCTCCCCACTCGCTACGCTGAGTTTACACACAAGAAAATTTCGAATTCTCTACTTTAAAACATGATTGCCTACATTGTTAGTACTCCGTACAATTCGAACTTCAGATCTGCGATATATTCAGAAAAATTTTGCAGTCAAAATCCTTGGTGAATTCCTTAATTGATTCAAATTATTAATTATATTAGAAGCGTATAATATCCCAGTAAAACCTAGTACTCCACAAATCCACCGAGGTAGCTGATAGAAATCACTCGATTGCAGAAAAACTAACATTAACACTAATAGCATGCGCGGCCGTGCTGGACATTTTTAAATTTTTTACTAAAACCACAAACCATTCCTCGTAAAGAATAAGGATTTTCACTTCCAGAATTATATTATATTCGGAGATCGTAGTCCCCTCAATTTTACTATGAGTGTAATATCAACGGCCGACAAAGCACTCTAAGCTGTACTCTGTCCTTTATTCAATGGAAGAAACAGACCAACTTCATAAAGGTCTCAGATGTCTATTCTCCTTATCATCAACATTAGCCCTTTCAGTTTTGTTATATGGCAGCGAAACTTCGGCTGCTAAAGCAAGGGACGCCAGAAGAATAACAGCAGCAGAGATAAAATACTCGTACATGAGAAGAACAGCAGGATACACTTGGCCAGATTAAAAAACAAATGGGCAAATTGCAAAGGGGTTAAAAATAACACCAATTTTGGACAAATTACTGGAATACAAGAGAAACTGGATACAACATATAAATAGAATGCCTCCAAATAGATTACCCAGTGCAATGAAACACTACTCCCCCAGCGGGCAGAAGGAAGCATGGTAGACCTTTGAAGAGGCTTCTGGATACGTGAGACCGGAACGGGTCAACAAGTGGCCCAACTCCATGACAGATAT
>Ga0123353_10011069_pt1 | contig 12673 bp, 12 predicted proteins | sample TergutLab28metaG_3_FD_92763 | JGI IMG/M metagenome (GOLD analysis project Ga0123353, IMG submission 92763) | Labiotermes labralis P3 segment gut microbial communities from Petit-Saut dam, French Guiana - Lab288 P3 | ecosystem: Host-associated > Arthropoda: Insects > Digestive system > Gut ... | reverse complement strand
TCGCGCAAGCTCATCTCTGCACTCCCTGCCGAGATGCGGCCCGCGTACCTGCCCCTGCTCTCGCCCTGCGAGGGGGATGGGGTTGCGGCGCTGGTCAAAGCCGCCGACAAGCTGGCGGCATATGTCAAGTGCCTCGAGGAGCTGAAGACGGGCAACCTCGAATTTCGCCTCGCGGCCGAGCAGTCCAGGCAAAAGCTGGCGGCGCTCGGGATGCCGGAGGTCGAATACTTCATTGAACATTTCATTCCGGCATTCGAACTGACTCTGGACGAGCTGGATTTCTCGTTCGACAGTTGATCTGCGTTATGGCGACCAATTTATATTTATTTTCGATTCAGGTTTAGACTTAATTCTCAACTCAACAGGCAGCGGTTGTGTGATAATTCGCACAGCCGTTCACGGTTATCATCGTCTAAATCGCCATTTCCCCTGTATTTGCAGCGCTTGACAGCCTCTGGCTTCTGTATGATAATCATACTGAGGTGGCTTCGGATGCGCAAGTTGGCTACGGTTGCGTTTGGCTTTGCAACCGCGATATTCCTGGCTAGGTTCCTGCTTCCATACAGTTGGCTGCCGATCATCGGCGCCGTCACGGCGGTAATTTCTTGCCTTGGCCTGCTGTTCAGGGGCAACATGCGCCTGCGCATCCTAATAGCCTTTTTGTCACTTGCCGCCGGGTTCATTTGGAGCTGGGGCTACACCGCAATCTTCGTCGCGCCCCAACTGGCGCTCAGCGGGGAGTACGCGACAGCCACAGCCGTCGTGACCGGGTACCCCTCCGCCAGGGCTGCCAGGGGCTACCGCGTTGACGTGACTGTCCGTTGCCCCGACGGGCCGGACATCGGCGCGAGGCTGTACTACAACGAAGAAACCGCCCTCGCGCCTGGAGATATTGTTGAATTTTCGGCGAAGTTCAGGCGTACCGAGGGGCAAGACGAGGGCGAACGCATCGACGCGCTAAGCGCCAAAGGGGCTTTCCTGGCAGCGTTTGCCTCCGGCGATATAGAAGTCATCGGCGCCGAAGGGCGCCTGCTGCACTTCCCCAAAAAGCTTGCCGAAGCGATAGCAGTGATGATCGACAATCTCTACCCCGGCGATGTCTCGCCGTTCATGCAGGCATTGCTCGTCGGGAAGCGCGACGAGCTCTTCAAAGATGTAGCCCTCAACGCCTCGCTGTCCGGCTCGGGCATCGTACACGTTGTCTCGATCTCCGGCATGCACGTCTCCTTCCTGATGGGTTTCCTCGCGCTGATCGTCAGGAATAAGAGGTTATTCGCGATGGTGGGGATTCCGGTTCTGTTCCTTTTCATGGCAATGACCGGTTTCGCGCCCCCCGTCACCCGGGCCGGGATCATGCAGGTTTTCCTGATATGCGCCCCCATTTTCCGGCGCGAAAGCGACAGCGTGACTTCGCTGTCGGCTTCCCTGCTCGTCCTGCTCGCCGCAAACCCATATTCGTGCGCCTCGGCGGGCCTGCAAATGTCGTTTTCGGCGACGCTCGGGATTATTCTGTTCACGCCCAGGATAAGCGCAGCCGCCACAGGGTTGTTGCGGGATATGAGGTGTTACAAGAACAAGGCTTCGAAAGCCGTGCTGGTTTTCGTGACGTCGAGCCTGGCGACGACCATCGGCGCCCTCGTCTTTACGATCCCCCTGACGGTTGCCCATTTCGGCTATGTCTCGCTGATCGCCCCGCTGACGAACATCCTGACGCTCTGGGTTGTCTCGTTCGCTTTTCCGCTCGGCCTCGCAACAGCAATAATCGGCTTTATCATCTTCCCCCTCGGCGCCTTGGCAGCCTACCCCGTCACTTGGGCTGCGAGGTACATCATCGCTGTAGCGCGCGCACTGGCGGCTGTCCCGTATTCCTCCGTCTATTCTTCGAACGCGCTCATCATGTTCTGGCTTGCATACATTTATATAATGTTCACGGCGCTCCCTCTTCTCCGTGCTCGAACACGGCAGTATATCCTCCCAATCTGCATTGCCGCCCTGCTATTGTTTGCCATATTCCTGATCTCGCCGCTTTTGCCTGGATCCGGCGACACCAGCGCGACCGTCCTTGACGTTGGGCAGGGGTTGAGCGTCGTATTGTGCTCCGGCGAGAAAACTGCGATAGTCGATTGCGGCAGCGCCAGCGGCGAGAACGCCGGGGCAATAGCGCATGAGTTCCTCATCAATAAGGGGCGGGCGTCGCTGGACCTCCTGATTCTTACCCATTTCCACGCCGACCACACGAACGGGGCCCTGTTCCTTCTGAGCCGGACCAATGTGGCTGTCCTCGCCATCCCCGACCCCGGGGATTCTTTTCTCGCAGTTGACATAATCGAGCTTGCAAGAATGCGGGGAACTGATATAATATATGTGAAAGATGAGCTGAGTGTCGCGCTGGGCGAAATGGAGATAATCCTGTATCCGCCTCTTGACTATGGGGACGAGAATGAGCGGGGCCTCGCCGTCCTGACGACCGGGGGCTTGAGTGCGCTGGTCACTGGCGATATGGGCTCATCGGGCGAGAGGGGCCTTCTGCGGAGCGTCGCTTTGCCCGACGTCGACATTTTGGTGGTTGGTCACCACGGCTCGAAGCATTCGACCTCGGAGGAGCTACTGGCAGCAGTGACGCCGGAGTTTGCTGTCATTCCTGTCGGGCGCAACAGCTACGGCCACCCCGCAGAAGAGACGCTGGAACGGCTCTCGCAGGCATTCGTGGAGGTGCTGCGAACCGACGAGGCTGGTCATGTCACGGTAAGCATACGGGCTGCGCGATCTATGATTGAATAGTGATTGACTGTTCAGTGGGTATCCGCAAAACACAGGTTGGTTACAGCCAATGCACTTGTACTACTGTGAAAGCCTGTCAGATTAGCTAAGACTTGTGTGCAGACTGTAACCATTGCGAGTTTTCCGGATACCCACTGAACAGTCTTTATCATATGGAGGTAACTTTATGCCGCTAAAGGGCAAAGGCGTAGATGGGTACAAGGCATTTTCCGATTCGCTTGCATCGGGGCGGATCGGGCGCTTCTATTTATTTCACGGCGAGGAGCGCTACCTCCTGCAGAGCAGCCTCGGCGAGTTGCGCAAGCGGCTGTGCCCTGACGGGCTCGACAGCTTCAACTATAAGCGCTACGAGGGCAGGGGCTTCTCGGCCGCCTTGCTCGAAGATGCGGTAGACACTATGCCCGCTTTCGCGGAGAGGACGCTCGTCGAGGTGCATGACTTCGACATTTTCAAGAGCGACGAAAAACAAAGGCTCCTCGGCATTTTTTCGAGTCTCCCCGACTATGCCTGCGTCGTCGTCGTGTACGACTCCGTGCCCTACAAGCCGGACGGGAGGGTCAAGATTAATTCCGAGATACTAAAGTGCGCCGAAGCGATAGATTTCGAGATCCAGGACCAGAACAAGCTCGCGAAATGGATCATACGGCATTTCGCCAACTCAGGTAAGCGCATTAGCATGGCGGACGCCGAGTACCTCGCTTTCATAACAGGCGGCTACATGTCGGCGCTCTACGGCGAGATTGGGAAAATCTCGGCGTACGCAAAAGGCGAAACAGTGGGGCGCGCAGACATTGATGCGGTAGTGACGCCGGTCCTCGATACAGTCGCGTATAAGCTGACGGACGCCCTCGCGCGGCGGGACCATTCGGATTCCATGAGGAAACTGGACGAGCTGCTCCGGATGCGTGAAGCCCCGCACAAGTTGATTTTCAGCATTTCGCTGAAGATGCGCCAGCTCCTCGCAGCCTGCGTCTGCATCGAGAGCTCCATGAGCAAGCATGATCTGATGGATATGTGCGGGATAAGGCATGAGTTCCAGGCTCGCTCGCTAATGGAAACGGCCCGCAATATGACGCTGGCGGGGTGCCGCAGCGCGGTGCTGCTCTGCGCGGAGACGGCGCGCGAACTGAACAGCGCGCCCGAGCCTGAGGCGCGGTTGACTGAGCTGATAGTTAAATTAGCTTACGGCAGCCGATAGGCTCGATGTCGATAATGCATGAGGGGCGTGGCTATACGTGGCTATTGAAGTGAGGCGCATAAGGGAAGTCATAGTGGTCGAGGGCCGATACGACAAGAACACAGTCGCGCAAGCCGTGGGAGCGACGATCATTGAGACGTCGGGCTTCAGGGTGCTTTCCGACAGGGACAAAATTGCGCTCATAAGGAGGCTTGCGGAAAGGCGTGGGGTCATCCTACTCACCGACAGCGACAGGGCGGGCTTCCTAATTCGCAGCAAGCTACGCGGGATGCTGGACGGCGCGAATGTCAAGAACGCATACGTCCCGGACCTCAAAGGCAAGGAAAGGCGCAAGCAATCGCCGTCTAGAGAAGGCAAGCTGGGCGTGGAGGGGATGCCGCCCGCCGTCATCGTGGCGGCGCTGGAGAGGGCCGGCGCGACCTTCGAGGACGAAGCCGCCGGGGTCGGGATTTCTATGCGCAATACGCAGCAGATATCGAAGACGGACTTATACGACGCAGGCCTGTCCGGCGGCGTGAACAGCGCAAAAAAGCGGCGCGTGTTGCTTAGGCGCCTCGATCTACCTGAAAGGCTTACCGCAAACGGCCTGCTGGACGTGCTGAACGTGCTACACACCCGAGAAGAATTTCTAGATATGATGGGTACAAATCCTGTAGCCATTTATTTCAATCCGTGATATGATTTATATTGACTTATGCGATTGCGAAAGTCGGAGCTTATTTTTACATGGAGGTATGGCAAATGAAATGTCCTTTTTGCGGGTATTCCGAGAGCAAGGTCGTGGACTCGCGTCCGGCCGAGGAGGGCGCTACTATACGGCGGCGCCGCGAGTGCCTGGGTTGCCAGAAGCGGTTCACTACATATGAAATAATGGAGCGCCTGCCGCTGGTCGTCGTGAAAAAAGACGGCAGCAGACAGACGTTCGACAAGCAAAAGCTGCTCAACGGCATGCTCAGGGCTTGCGAGAAGCGCCCGGTGCCGCTTGCGGACCTCCAGGCGGTCGCGGACAACATTGAGCTGGAACTACAGAATTCCCTTGAGCGGGAGATCAAGACGACCGACATTGGCGAGATGGTGATGAGCGGGCTGAAGGACCTCGACGAGGTCGCATACGTGCGCTTTGCCTCGGTCTACCGCCAGTTCCGGGATATCAACACGTTCATGGTGGAACTAAACAAACTTCTGAAAGAGGACGGCGGCCAATAGACTGCGCGGCTAGGGTGATGGCGCGAGGACTGCGGGTCTTTACGTGTAATATAGAAAGAGGGCAGGAAACAACCTATGAAACTACAGGAAGATTGCGGGCTCTTCGGCATTTATGACCGGGGCGGCAACTGTGCAAGGAGCGCATACTACGGCCTTTACGCGCTGCAGCACCGGGGGCAGGAGGACTGCGGGATAGCGACGATCAACAATCTGGAGCTGTCCTGCCACAAAGGCCAGGGCCTGGTCGGGGAAGTCTTCTCGGAAGCGCTGCTTTCGAAACTCGATGGCACGATGGCGATCGGGCACGTCCGCTACGCCGGCTCCTCCGGCCTCCTCCGCGAGAACACGCAGCCCCTGACGCTCACATACATCAAGGGCTCGCTGGCCGTCGCGCACAACGGGAGGCTAATCAACAGCGCTGAACTCAAGAAGGAATACGAATATAAGGGCGCCGTTTTCCATACGACGACCGATTCCGAGATAATCGCGTACATCATAGCCCAGGCGCGGCTGCACAGCGGCAGCGCCGAGGCGGCGGTGAACCAGGCGATGAAGCGACTCAAGGGCGCGTTCTCGCTCGTGGTCATGTCCTCGCGGAAGCTGATCGCGGCGCGCGACCCATGGGGGTTCCGCCCCCTCTGCATCGGGAGGAAAGGCGAGTCGGTCATTTTCGCTTCTGAATCGTGCGCCCTGGACAGCGTCGAAGCGGAATTCATCCGCGACGTCGAGCCCGGCGAGGTCGTATGGGTCGACGAAGGCGTTCTCCACAGCAACCGCGACAACTGCGCGGAGACGTCAAACCTTTGCATATTCGAGCAGCTCTATTTCGCCCGCCCTGACAGCGTGCTGGACGGGCAGAGCGTGTACGAGACGCGGTTGAACGCCGGCCGCTGCCTCGCCAGGGAGCACCCCATCGACGCAGACGTCATCATCGGCGTGCCCGATTCCGGGCTGATCGCCGCGAAGGGCTATTCGATGTCGTCCGGAATACCGTACAACGACGGATTCATAAAGAACCGATACATAGGCCGGACATTCATCAAGCCCGCGCAGTCGACGCGCGAGGAAGAGGTCAAAATAAAGCTAAACCCGCTCAGGGCGACGGTCTGCGGGAGGCGCGTCGTTATGATAGACGATTCCATCGTGCGCGGTACGACGGTCGTCCAGATAATTGGTTTACTACGCGAGGCGGGCGCGAGAGAGATACACGTCCTCTCATCCGCGCCTAAGTTCATCGGCCCTTGCTATTACGGGACAGACATCCCGTCCAGGGAGGTCCTGTTCGCATATAACTACTCGACCGAGGAGATGCGCAGGATCATCGGCGCGGACACCCTCGGCTTCCTGAGCCTCGACAGCCTCAAAGAGATAGCGCCGGACTCGAAATGCGGCTTCTGTGACGCCTGCTTCACTGAGAATTACCCTGTGCTGTGACAGTCTCCTAATCGACGTCCTCTTCGACGGACTCGGGGGGCGCGTCAAGTATTTTCGGGTCCTTCAGCGCATTTTTGAATAGTTTGAGCGCCTGCGAGAAATAGAAGCCGTCGCTGCACCGCTCGTCCATCACCAGCTTGTAGTCGACGTACTTCCTCTCCTGCACAGTCCCGTCCGGCATTAGCTCGCGCGCCTTCCTCTTCGCTCCGAACGCCAAGAAAACCGGGGCGTTCCCGAAGTTGTACAGGTGGTGGTACAGCGCCGGCAGCCCTATCGAGCCGATGTCGGTTATGATGGCCGACGCGTGGAATGGGCTCGCCTTCATGATCGACTGGGGCATCTTCCCGAAATAGTCAAGGATCTCGAACAAGCGTATCACGAATTTGAGCAGCGGCCTGGGCATTTTCATGAAAAAACTCGCGAGATTGTCGGCGGAGGTGTCCTCGCCTTCGCGCCTGACCTTGTCTATCTCCCTGTTGACTTTCATGTAGACGTCGTTAATCGTCTCCCTGCGGTCGAACGCGACTTTGATGGAGGTCTCCGACGCCGTGGTGCGCATCTCCTTCTTGATGGTCATGGCGAACTCGACGACATGGCGTGAGAAAAACCTCTGGCCGGAAATGAACCTGTTGATCTGCGGAAACTGCGCCGCCGTCCTCACGTACGCGGCCATGAAGAGGTGCAGGTAGCCCATGCCGGGGTAGCCGTTTTTCCTCTTTTCGCGTAAAAATCTCTCGGTCTCGGAAATCTCGAAAGAGTCTGTAAAAAGATTGCTCGCGTCGTTCCTTGTTTTCATTATGAATGGGATAAGCGCATTATAGGGGTCGAGCGTGCGAAGGCGTCGCCCCTCCTTCCTGTCGCCGACTCTTCTCTTCCTGATGTTCTCCATACTCTCCCCTTTTCCCGCCAATTACCGCGGGGCTTTGCCCCACAACCCAATCGGACTGCATACGTCTTTACGCGCCTACGGCGCGAACCAAGCTATTCTACTATATACCCCCGCAACTTTCAATGAATAATTCACCATTGCCAAACAATCGGAAATGCATTATTATAATGCTACCCCACCGATGAGGAGACGGACTTATGTCACTCAAAATGATCAGCATGGTGAGCGAGGCCGAGGAAGAGGCGCGGCAGGCCATACTCATAACCGCGAGAAAATCGCAGGAGGCGGTCGACGAGGCGCACATGGTCAGCGCCGAGACTATCGCATCCACACTAGCTCGCGCCGACTCGGAGATTGCCCACATGATGCGCGCCTCCGACCACAAGGCGACCGAAGACGCCAAGGAACTGGCGTCCGCGACCGCTAACCGGCTCGCGACGCTACGCGCCAGGGCTGAAAGACGTCTCGAATCGGCCGCGCGCCAAATCGTCGAAAGGATCGTGAAAGTCTGATGCCCTCTGCGAAAATGAGAAAACTCAGCCTTGTCATGGCCCGCAGCGACGCGGAGAGCGTCCTGCGCGGGCTTCTGGCCCTCGGCTGCGTCGAGTCGGCGAGGCCCGACGAGCTGCCGTGCTTTGCGATAACCGGCGAATCTGTGTCGCGGGAGGTCTTCAAACTCAGTGAGCTTGGCGCGAACCAAGCCGCAATAGTGCTCATCGGGACGCAAAACACACTGATGCTCGCCGGCTGGTTGCCATCGCGGTCGGAGCCGCCGCTTGTCTCCATGCTGTCGCAGCACACCTGCGCATGGGAGATCGAGGACCCGACGCCGGACGAAGCCGACCTGGCGCCCGTCAAGCTCGTGCTGCCCGGTTTCTTTGGGAAGCTCCGCAGCGGAGGCCGTAGGTTATTCTCGCCGCTGGCGAATGGCGCGACAAAGAGTGAACAAAGAGTGAGCGAAGAGTGAGCAGCGTGTAGCAAAAGGTAAAGGTGAATGCTATAGCCATGCAGAATATTGACAAGATAATAGATTACATAAGGACCGTGTCGGAGGCGCAGTGCAGGGAGATCGCGCGCAAAGCCGCCGAGGAATGCGAGCGCATCCTCACCGAGAGTTCCCGGGTGGAGCAGGAGGAGTACTGGAAAGCCATCAACGTCGGGACGAAAGAGATGGAACAGAGGCTCAAGCTCCTGTCCAACCTGGCGGCGGAGGAAGCGGAAAAACAGATAGCCGCGCTTCACCAGGAGATGCTCGACGAGGCTTTCTTGCTGGCGGCGCAGAAGTTGGAAGAGCTCCCCGAAAAAGAGTTCGGCGAGCTCCTGGCGAAGCTCGCCCTGGACCCCGGCGGCAGCGCTGTGGACTTAGTGTCCACATACAAGAACGCACTGTCGCTAAGGATAGTAAAATCGCTGTTCGATTAGGGAAGAATCCGTCATCCCGGGCTTGACCCGGGATCCCCTCAATAAGGAGCACCTCTCAGGGGGATTGCGGCTCGTAGGCCGCTACCTTGAGAGCTTCCGGTTCAGGATCGCCCTCGAGAGGCGTCCTCTTTCGTTCGGCATTTTATCCAGGATGAACTCGAACCCGTAATCGTACCTGCCCAGCTTCGTGCGCGGGTAGTTCGAGCGTCGCACGACCCTTGCAGGCAGCACGAACCTGTCCCTGTCACCTATCGAGAAGCTGATCAGGTAGTATGGGTCGTGCTTCGAGCTCAACAGCGTATTTGAAACGACGCACAACCCCCCCAAGCTCAGGTCGAACGAGATGTCCGACATGTCGGGCAACCCGTCGGGCGCCTCGAAATAATCCTCGGAGAGCCTCGCCTCCGGCAGTCCATAGACCTTGACATTGAGACGGAACTCGTCCCTGGAGTACACGCGGGGGCTATGCACCACTATATCAGACAACTGCTCTATGAGGATCATGCCGCTGGCGCGTTGCCTCTCCATCGGCCTCCCAAAAAAGACGTAAGTGTTCGGTTCCTTGGTGAAACTTATGTTCAGGCGGGAACCAAGACTCAGCCTGTCGTAATAGTCGTACAGCCCGACGCACTGGACGACAAACTGCTTGTCGCTCTCCTGATATCGAAATATGGCTTCATAGGTGTCGCCGACGGCGCGCTGTTGGAACTCTTCAAAGATAGAAAGCTTCGTGCCTCGCTCAATGTATCCCAGGTTCATTGTTCATCGCCCCCAATTTACACATTTTCTTAGAAGTCATTCTTCAGATACTATCATGGTTTTAGCCATGTTTCAAGAAATTTAAAGGACAAGAAGGATAAGATTGAACAAAAACGAGGGTGCGCGGTTGCGCACCCCCGTTGCAATGACATTACCTGACCAGCGTGAACATGAACGCCCAGTGTCTCTTTGAATCCCCTGGGTGTGGCAGGGACTCGCCCCACTCGGCGAAAGCGACGGAGCTCAGCCTGTCAGTGGCGATGATGTCGCGCATCCTCTCGCCGAACCCCATGAAGAACACCAGGTGGTACCCGTATGCCTCAGTGTGTATCAGCTCGAAGTCGCCATACGCCCTGCCCGGTGCGAATAACCAGTCCTCGATCTCGCTGACCACTTTCATGGCGTACAGACTCTGGCCCTCGTACATGAACTTGGACATCCTGTCGTAGTAACCGCCCTCGATGTTGTCGGCGGAGTAGTAGTCTATCAGTTCGAGGAACAACTCCTCAGTGGCGCCGCCGTTTACGAACAGGTCATACGCCTCCTGAGCGCGGAAGCTAGCCTCTTCTTCAAGGCTCTGGAGGAGCATCAAGTATTCGGGATCTTCCTCGCCTTCCTCGAACCCGGAGGGGTCGATGTCGTCGCGCAGTATGAGTACCTGCCTCATCGCAACCGTGTGGTAGTTATTGTCGCTGCGTTCGATGAAGAAAGCGACGAATGTCCCATAGGGGCTGTCGATTGTCGTAATGCTGCCGTATTCAAGGGTCTCGCCACCCATCAGCCACGGCTCGAACTCCTCTGTCATCTGCTCGCCGAGTAGGTCGATGCGCGATGAGCTCGGGTTGGGGTACTCATAAGGGTCGTACTCAAAGGCGGCGGCGATGAAATCTTCTTCAGTGACGATCCCCTCGGCGATCTCCCTCGCCCTCGCTCCCGCCAGAGACAGCGCGGCCGCCTCCGCGATCGCATAATCCTCGTCGCTGTCGAAACTATCGCTGTTCATGATGTCTGGCGTCACCAACAAGGCCCTGAAACTGAAGACGTCTAGTTGGTCCCTATTCTCGTTGTAGTAATTATCGAGCTGTTCGGCGGAGAGTGTGTCCGTAAACGCGCCGCGCATGCTCTCGCCGTAAGACACAGCCTTCTGGACGAACATCATTATCTTGCGGAGGGACCTCTCGTTCATGGAGCTCCCGAACATGGCGTGCAGATATACCTCCGCTGAAGGATACTGCTGAGGGTAGAGACCCGAGTAGTACCTGGCCTCTTCCATTATGGAGGACACCGACATGTCGACCTGCGCGATGCCCTCAGGCGGTATCACGAAGCCAGCCACGCCCGCCGCGTTATAGTAGCGCACAAGCTCGGTCATATTCGCGATCGCGCGCTCGACGAAAAAATCAGCCCAAGTCTCTCCCGTGTCGAAATTGTATACCTGCGCCGACAACGGCAGATCATTCGAAGGCATTATATTGTCATAATACTGAACCATTTCCCCGAACTGCTCCTCGACCCAGCCCGAATACTCCATATACGCATTGTTGTAGAAGTAATCGAACTCAACAGCCGAGAATGAGACGCCGCCGATGGAAATCGCCGGCAGCGCACGGCGGATGTAGTTGGAGTTGATGAATAACGCGGCGGCGAAAGCCAGCACGAGGGCGCCGGTAACCGACATCGTTATAATCTTCCTTTTTCTTTTTATCCTGTTTTCTTTCCTGTTGCGCACCTCGCGGCGGCGCGACCCGTCTGCCCTTTTTTCAAACAATTCACTCATAACGCTGTCAGTCCTTTTGATGTTCTAATATTGTAGTAATCGCGTAGCGGTAATTATACTTTATTATTCCGGGATATGCAAGAAAAAGTTCTGCGAAACATTAATCCGCAGTAAACGTACTGCAACCATACCCCCGCCGTGCCGTGTAGGCCCATTTATAACCTGCACCTTTAGGCAGGTGGGTCGCGTCCTTCCAGTTTCTCTGCTTCCAACGTCCAAACCGCGTCCGGCGCGGCCCGGGAGGCCTGCAATTCACAGGAAGAGATCAGCATCCCTTATTATAAATGTGGGTTTAAAAAGACCTATCACGAGCAAAGCAGGGAGGGTTCTTATGAATGTCAAATCGCTTGTCACATATCGTCGTCTATGCTGTCCGAGAGTAGCTCCATGAAGCGCTCGTAGACCATCGCCTGCTCGTCGTCGTCGTCGAGCGTAGTCAGGACCTCCTCACCGTCCTTCATCGTCACCATCAGGAGGATCAGGCCATAGTCCTCGTCGTCCTCGTCCATGTCGGCAGGCAGGAACGCCATGTAGACCCGTCCGTCGATTTCGAGGGTGTCCAGGTGCTCCAAATCGAACTCGCAGCCGTCTTCGTCAGAAATAGTGACGTAATCGTTGCCAAATTCGCTGCTCATAATGGCGCCCCCTGTCCCAACAGACAACATAATCAACTGTCTAAACCATAATAACGCAAAGGAAACGAAAAAGCAAGCAAAAAAACAGGCGTTACAGGATAGATACATTTGGCCGCTACAATTTGACAAAAAAGGGAAAAAGGGCTAGAATACATCTTGAGGGTAATGTCAATGACTGTCGAAACCAAGAGATTTATAAAGAACGCCTCGAAAACCAGCTTCTGGGTGATTGGCGACCTATTCTTCCTGGGGCTCAAGGCCCTTGGCACGGTGCTGCTTATCGCGTTGACGACCGGCGCTGTTTTCGCGTGCATTTTACTTATATACCTAAGGACGAACCTCTCCACGGGGCTCGAAGTCAACCCCGACGATTTCGTCATGAGCCTTTCCAGCGAGATTTACTACATCAACCACGAGACCGGGAGGGAAGAAAAGCTAGTCACGCTCCAGAGCACCGAATTCCGGAGGCTGGTCGAGCTCGACGACATCCCCGAGCACATGATAAACGCAGTAGTCGCGATCGAGGACCACAGGTTCTTCGAGCACAGCGGGGTGGATTGGTACCGGACCGC
>Ga0123353_10011068_pt1 | contig 12673 bp, 10 predicted proteins | sample TergutLab28metaG_3_FD_92763 | JGI IMG/M metagenome (GOLD analysis project Ga0123353, IMG submission 92763) | Labiotermes labralis P3 segment gut microbial communities from Petit-Saut dam, French Guiana - Lab288 P3 | ecosystem: Host-associated > Arthropoda: Insects > Digestive system > Gut ... | reverse complement strand
GGCGGCATGAGACAACGTGTCGGCATTGCTATTGCGCTTGCATGTAACCCGGCATTGCTTATCTCAGACGAGCCGACAACCGCACTTGATGTTACAATTCAAGCGCAGGTTCTTGAACTGATGAAAGAACTGAAAACAGAACTTAACACATCAATGATTATGATTACACATGACCTTGGAATAGTTGCCGAAATTTGTGATAAGGTTGCAATAATGTATGCAGGCAGTGTCGTGGAGTTTTCTGACAAAAATGAGCTGTTTAAGAATCCGATGCATCCGTATACCGAAGGCTTGTTTAACTCACTGCCCGATATTTACAGCGATGTCGACAGTCTCAAACCTATTCAAGGCTTGATGCCTGACCCGATGAATTTACCGTCAGGCTGCCCTTTCCATCCCCGTTGCGATAAGGCTCTCCCCGAATGCTCAAGCATAATGCCGAAAAATACAGATGTAAGCAATGATCATTTTGTAAAATGTCTGCTCTACTCCGGTGAATTTAATAAGGCAGAGGACAAAAAGCCCGGCTGGACTGATAAATACGTAGAGAATGTACAAAGTACGGATAATAGTCAGGAGGGCGAGTAGATGGCACAGAAGCTTCTGGAAGTAAAGAATCTAAAAAAATACTTTAAAAAAGGCAAACGCTGGCTGCATGCCGTTGATGATGTCGATTTTATCATCAATAAGGGTGAAACGCTTGGGCTTGTCGGTGAATCGGGTTGCGGCAAATCCACCACGGGCAGAGCTGTTTTGCGTCTTGTAGAGCCTACTGCCGGCGAAGTTATTTTCAACGGTGAGGATGTTGTCAAGCTTAACAAAAAAGAGCTGAAGAAATTTCGCACAAACGCTTCAATAGTGTTCCAGGATCCTTTTGCTTCACTCAATCCGCGTATGACTGTTTCTCAAATTATTGAAGAACCACTTATCATCAACAAGGCTTACGGCAATAAAGATGGACGTCGTGCACGTGTTTTGGAGCTCATGGACACTGTCGGTCTGGCACGGAGATTAGATAATACTTATCCGCACGAACTGGACGGCGGAAGACGTCAGCGTATCGGTGTTGCCCGCGCTCTGGCTCTGAATCCTGCTTTTATCGTACTTGACGAGCCTGTTTCCGCTCTTGATGTTTCCATTCAGGCGCAGATTTTAAACCTTATGGATGAACTTCAAAAAGAGTTTGGACTTACTTATTTGTTCGTTTCGCATGACTTGAGTGTTATCAAGCATGTCAGCGACAATATTGCTGTAATGTATCTCGGAAAAATCGTAGAGTTATCAGATTATTCTTCTATCTTTACAGACCCCTTGCACCCCTACTCAAAGGCGCTTCTTTCGGCTATTCCCGTGCCTAATGTCGATGTTAAGCGTGAGCGCATTTTGCTCGAAGGCGATGTTCCGAGCCCGATTGATCCTCCACCCGGCTGCCGTTTCTACGGCAGGTGTTTCATGCGTGAGGATATATGTAAGGATGTTGACCCTGAGTTTAAAGAGATATCACCGGGGCGTTTTTGCGCCTGTCATGTGGTAGAGCCCAAGGGTTAGCCGGTTGTTTATTGTTTTTGTACGGTGGAGTATTTGAATATTGGAAAAATTCAATGATATTCTCAGAAAAACTGGCAGCACATTATTTGCGGCGGCAGTAATCGTTTTGATTGTTGCCGCTCTTGGCATTGGTTTCGGGCTTCTGACTCAAAGACAACTAATCCTCAGCTATGCTTTTATCCCGAATTTTATTGCTTCGGCAATCATTATTGCTACAGGTATAATCGGTCCGCCAATGTCAAGGGGCGTGATGGATTTCATCAGAAAAAAAGCATCCCAGCATACTGCTACAGTAACAGACGAGACATATACTGATTATATGGAAGAGCGTATTCAAAAGCGCAAAAGGGGCCGCGAATTTCTCTGGATTGGCATAGCCTGTGCCCTTATAACAGGCGGCATTGAAATATTGTTATGGTGGGTACTATAAAAAGTCTATGCTTGACATATAGTGCCTTTCGATGTAAGAATGGGCATTAAATTTTGTGCCGACGCACGGCGGCGGAAAGGACGGTTACTATGTCGTTTTTTGTTCTGATGTTTAGTTATTTTGGGGTAATAGTCGTTGCGATGCTGATGTTTTTGGTACTGCTGCTGTATATGGTGTTTGGAATACTGCGAAAAACTCTCAATATATGGAGAGTAATTATCAGTGTTGCAGCGAGCATAACAATAGTGCTTCTATCTTCTTTTATATTGCTATATAACTTTCCCGTCCCCTCACAGGTGGATATATCACCGCTTGAGCGCACCGGCAATGCTCAAATCACGGATTTTGAAGAACGTCAGTTGGTGCTTGAAGATTCTCCTTTCTTTCTCAGGAGCAATCCGCAAGCGTTTAATTACAGGTTTGGCTTCCAGATTTATCCTACAGTGCATTTTCTCCCAATAGTTGATTTGACGATTTACCCGCTGACAAATCAAGAGGATGCCTATGAGAACCTTGTGATAGCTGCCGGCCCGCAGGCGAGAAGAATACAGAAGCTGTCGGATACGGTCTATGTCCTTGCATCAGACTCGGTTTACTTTCGCACACGCGACGGTCACATGACGGATGATCTTGACAGACAGGTAATAACAAGATTTATTATCGGAAACCATCTGTTTATACTGAGGGAGGTCGGAGACAGAGACCGGATAGGCGAGAGCTCTACAATTGTCATAGAAATGTTATACGATATATTCATTGAGTGACGACTATAGCTGAGAGATACCGACTGTTATTGATATTTCATAAAAAAGACAATAAAACTACAATAAAGCAGCATGATTTTTCCAAAACTTTTAATATTTCTTAATAATTTATAAAAAACTTGCACATTGCTATGTACTTTGCTATAATAGCAAATTGTCAAGAAGTAGACACAAAAGTTGCATTTGGTAAGTTGCAACGAAAAAAAAAGAGGAGGAAAAGAATAAAAATGAAAAAAATCTTAGCAATTCTACTTTCAGCCGTCATCATGATCGGCATGCTCGCAGCTTGCGTAGACGGCGGCGACGAAGACACACCGGTTGTGCCGACACCAAGCCCGGCACCTGCACCCGAAATTACACCACCGCCGCCCGACGAAATAGTCGAAGGCGACTGGTTGTTCTTTGAACAACCCACAGAGCCTGCTGTTGCCGGACGTCCGTCAACACCGTCAGGTATGCTCACAATCGGTGAGAACGTAATCAGCGCAGACTTTATGGCAGGCTGGGGAAATCCGGTCGGCAACGCACGTGCCAGAGAGTTAATGGCAGGCTACGACACAGTCGTACAAACCGCTGCAGGGCATTTCATTCTTAACCCCATGGCAGTCAGAGGCTTTTTAATGGAAGTTAATGACGACCAATCCAGAACATACACCATTCAAATTCATGATAATCTTCTTTGGAGCGACGGCACACCGATCACAGCAGCCGACTACGTGTTCGGTATGCTGTATTCATCCTCGCCATATGTCCTTAACAGTCCCGATGACGGCGGTCTCGGTGCAAGCCTTCTTTGGGCAGGCAACGACAGATACACCGGCGGACAAGCTTACAGGGATGGCGATATAACCGTACATCCGGGATTCCGTCTCATTGATGAACATACATTTTCTGCCAATGTCGATTTTGAAACAGACGGCGAGCCGAACTTCCCCAACTGGTGGGCAGTAAGCTACTACAACTTCGGTCCGTCAGCAATGCATGTAATAGCTCCCGGAGTAAGCGTCGTTGACACAGGTACCGGCGTCACACTCGAAGGTCCTTGGGGCATTGATTTACTCCAAAGCACAGTTGAAGGTCCTAACGGCTTTCGCTATGCTCCCACAGTATCAGCAGGCCCGTATGTGTTCGTCAGCTTTGATGAAGCCGATGTGCTTGCCAGATTTACAGTTAACCCCAATTTCCTCGGAGACTATCTCGGCTTCAGACCGATGATTGAAAACATCTTTATGAGACAAGTAACAACAGGTGTTGCAGTTGAGGAGTTCCAAACAGGTGGTATTGACCTGTTCGTAAACGCTTCCAGCGGAGCAGTTATCAACGCCTTACTCGATTTCGCATCGGGACGTAATGATGTAGGCTTCTTCAACTTCCCGCGTAACGGCTACGGCTTTGTAGATATCAAACACCATATAGGCCCGACACAATTTGTCGAAGTACGCCGCGCACTGGCACTTACGCTCGACCGTGAAGAGGCCGGACGTATCTGGACAGGCGGACACGGCGTTGTAGTACAATCCGAAATCGGCCTTGCACAGTGGATGTATACAGAAAATCAAGCACTTGTTGATTCATCCTTGATTCATTGGTCTGTAAACATAGACAGAGCAATCGAAGAACTTGAATCAGGCGGCTGGACACTTGATGCCGAAGGCAATGACTTCGTACTCGGCGAGAGCGACAATCCCCGCCACAAAAGGCTTGATGACGGAACTTTGATGCCGCTTCATATGAACTGGTTTGCTGCAAACGAGCAAGTCGGCGACATGCTGTACAGCCTTTGGGTTGACAACATGGCAGAAGTAGGTATGACATACACATACTTCCACAGCTCAGACTTTGAGCGCTTCCAGGATGCGGTATACGCAAGAGAATTCCCCGATGGAATAACATATAATATAGTTTCTCGCGGTGCCGACTTTGCTGCAATGCCGCATCAATGGTTTAACTATGACATAACCCTCGGAGAACTCTGGAATACAAACTTCATTGATGACCCTCGTCTGCTTGAGTATGCAAGGCGTATGAGAGACACAGAGCCCGGTGACTTTGATACCTACTTTGAGCATTGGCTAAACTTTGTAGTATATGTCAACGAGATCGTTGTCGACCTCTGGTTGTACTCTGATATGAGACACACATTCTACTATGACAAACTAAACAACTTCAGCCATTCCGCAACATTCCCGTACACATTTGCCCTAATCAGAGCATGGGTAACATAGAAAAAGCACATAGACATCCTTAATCACCAAAGGGGTGGCAGCAAGCTGCCACCCCTTTGCAAAAGCAAAAACAAACGGGGAGGTAATGAAGTTGGTAAGTTTTGTTATCAGGCGCATTATTTATATTGTTGTTGTATTTTTTATTGTTTCGATTATCATGTTTACGATTAACCTTGCAATACCGGGTGACCAGGCAATGCGGCAAATACAGGGTATGCAGCAGGAAATGACACCTGCGGCATTTGAACAGCTCTATGAAATGACAAGAAGGAACATGGGGCTTGACAGACCGGCGCACATCCAGTACTTAAGATGGGTCACCAGATTATTCCAGGGTGATTTCGGAATATCTCTATTACACAGAAGACCTGTCGTGGATGTTATGCGAGCGCCACTGATGAATACACTGCGCCTCAACTTGGCACAAATGATAATCGTCTTTCCTATCGTCATACCACTGGGGATATCCACTGCTGTAAGAAGGGGGACGATATACGACAACATCGTGCAGGTGGTAACAATACTTGGCTTTAGCTTGCCAATGTTTGTTCTATGTCTGATATTTATTTTCATCTTCGCCAGTACACTGGGGTGGTTACCCGTCAGCGGGACAGTCACCCCGGGAATTGAGCTAATGACGGAGAGCGGCATTGAAATATTTTTGGACAGGGTCAAATATATGATTTTGCCTGTCGGCGTTATGGTTTTTGCGTCAATGGCAGGCCTTACGCGCTACATCCGCGCAACAATGATCGATGCTTTGCGTATGGACTATATCCGCACGGCAAGAGCAAAGGGTCTTTCTGAAAAAGTTGTCATTTACTCACATGCTTTTCGCAACTCGCTCGTACCGTTTGTGACTATAATGACAGGATGGTTTATATCTATTTTTTCAGGCTCCATCATGGTCGAGACAGTGTTTTCCTGGCGAGGGATGGGTTTGTTGTTTATTGAATCAATCATGGGTCTTGACTGGGCTCTGGTTATGCCGATAGCAATGTTCTATGTTGTGCTGGGTCTTATAGGGTATCTTATTATGGACCTGCTTTATACTGTTGTTGACCCTCGCGTCAGATTTTCTTAGGGGGTGGACAAGATGTTTGGAAAAAAGAAAAAAGAAAAAGATTTCATGCAAGAGGAAATGGTGCAAAGCCCGGGACGTACGGCATTTCGTAATTTCCTTGATAAAAAACTAAGCGTTGCCGGGATGGTAACATTCATTGCCATTGTTATATTTGTGTTTGTCGCTTCGATTATTTTACCGTTTGACAAAACATATATTGATTCAACACAATTGAATATCCCCCCGTCAAGAAATTTCCTGTCAGTACCCTCCGCTCTTGAGCATAACGCAAAAGCCATAAGTCTCGGCTCGACCTTCGGGGCAGGGATTGACAGAAACGGGAATATCCATCAATGGGGAACCTATCACGCACAATCCTCAATGATACCATCGACTGCACCGCCGAGGGATGCAGGCCCGTTCAGACTTATAGCCAGCGGTCTCAACCATGTTTCGGCAGTTGCCGAAGACGGTACGGTCTATTCTTGGGGCAATCATATATTCCCTCAAATTACAGAAGTACCCGGCGCTTTGCGAGGACGCAATATCATCGAAATAGAAGCGGGATTTCAGTCAACCGTGGCACTGGATGACCAGGGGCATCTGCATTTTTGGGGAAATGCCAGTATGTTTAACTTCGGTCCTCAACGTGAGCATCAGGGTCATTTTACGACCTTTGCTCTGAATATTGTAACTGCCATTGCAATTCTTGATGACGGTACTATCGTTTGTGTATCCAGAGCAGAGCATGGATTTCACAATGTGCCCGATGAAATACAAGGAAGAGCGGTAGATGTAGCAATGACCGACCAGGTCGCCGCCGCGCTTCTCGATGACGGAACAGTTGTCACATGGGGCGGCAGACGCTTATTACCGGAATTTCATGTTCCGGATTCCATTCAAGGACGTGTCACAAAGCTCATGGGAGGCAGAACTCATTTTACCGCGCTGCTCGATGACGGGACTGTCTATTCTTGGGGTGGCAATATGTTCTTCCAAATCAACAACCCGCATAATGCCGGGTTTGTTGATATCGCCGTCAACTACTTCCAAAACGCAGCCATAGATGCCGACGGCAATGTAACGACATGGGGGCACAGAGGTTATCTTATGGGTACAGACCATCTGGGGCGTGATGTTTACACACGTCTTATCTACGGCGGGCGCATAAGTCTCACCGTAGGCTTTGTAGCTGTCATAATATCATCTATTTTGGGGATTATCATCGGAGGTATTTCGGGGTATTTCGGCGGAAAAGTAGATATGTTCCTGCAGCGTTTCGGAGAGGTTATACAAGGTGTACCGCTCATACCGCTTCTTCTGCTGCTTGGAGGAATACTCGCAACCCGTGTTGAGCAGACATGGAGAATAGTGATAGTAATGATTTTGATAGGACTTCTGGGCTGGCCCGGGCTTGCAAGGCTGACAAGGGGGCAGATACTTTCAGAGAAAAATCAGGAGTTTGTAACCGCTGCAAAAGCTATGGGTATTCGTGAAGGGAAAATCATATTCCGTCATATAATGCCCAACGTAATGCCGGTAATACTGGTAAGTATTACACTTTCTATGGCTGCTGCCATGCTTACGGAATCGATTTTATCATTTCTCGGATTTGGTGTAGCCGAGCCCGACGCTTCATGGGGCAATATGCTCAATGCGGTCAATGACGCAACTGTTATATCGAGATACTGGTGGAGATGGGTATTTCCGGCCTCCGCTTTAGGTTTAACGGTTATTAGTATAAACACAATGGGCGACGGTCTTCGCGATGCTGTTGACCCGAAACAAAATGACAGATAAGGAGGGGACGACATTGGCACTTTTAGAGCTTAAAGACTTGCATACATACTTTAATACAAAACGCGGATTGGTAAAGGCAGTCAACGGTGTGTCCTACTCCATTGCCGCAGGGCGTACGCTCGGCGTTGTCGGTGAAAGCGGAAGCGGCAAATCTGTTTCCGCGCTCAGTGTTCTTCGCTTGCTTGACGGAAACGGGTACATTGCAAGCGGTGAAATAATGTTTAACGGTATTGATTTGGCAAATGCTCCACTTAGCGAGCTTCAGAAAATTCGCGGGAACGAAATATCCATGGTTTTCCAAGAACCCATGACAAGCTTAAATCCGGTGTTCACTGTAAAACGGCAGCTCGGCGAAGTATTTAGAGTCCACCGGAAGATGAGCAAAAATGAAGCTTATAATGAAACAGTCAAAATCCTTACCGATGTTAAGATACCCGACCCGGAAACGGTAGCAAAAAAATACCCGTTCCAGCTTTCCGGCGGTATGCGTCAACGTGTCATGATTGCAATGGCTCTTGCCTGCAAGCCGGATATCTTGATTGCGGACGAGCCGACGACTGCGCTCGATGTAACAATTCAAGCGCAGATACTTAAGCTTATGAACGACCTTAAGCGGGAAAAAGGTACTTCGATTTTGTTCATAACACATGATCTGGGTGTTATAAACCAAATGGCAGATGATGTTGTGGTTATGTACTGCGGTGAAGTCGTTGAAATGGCTCCTGCAAAAGTCATTTTCTCCAAACCGGAAGGCGGTATATTTGTCGAAGGTACAGAGCATTCACATCCCTACACAGAGGGGCTTATGGAGTCTATACCGCGCCTCGATACTCCGCCGAATACCAGGCTTGACGCGATTCCCGGCGCAGTCCCGCACCCGTTGGATTTACCTGAAGGCTGCAAGTTTGCACCGCGTTGTAAATACGCAACCGATATGTGCCGAAGAGAGCATCCGGAGCTTTTAAGCATTTCCCCGACACAAACTGTCAGGTGTTTTTACCCGAGGAAAGGAGCCCGCCATGCAGAATAATGAAAAAAAAGTTCTCTTTAGCATACGCGGCTTGAAGCAATATTTCCCAATAAAGGGCAACAAGAGGTTGTTTGTAAAAGCGTGCGACGGCATAGACATTAATATCTACGAGGGTGAAACCCTTGGGCTCGTTGGTGAGAGCGGCTGCGGAAAAACCACACTCGGACGTGTGCTGCTTCAACTCTATCATCAGACATTCGGACGCACTATGTATTACGGCAGGTCTTTAGGTGATATTGCCCCGCTGTATTTAAAAAATACCGTTGTAAAGCTTCCGTCAGGGCTCAGGAAAATGCATGAACTGGAAGAACACCGCCTGGCTGTCAAAAGTGAGCTTGAAAGTATCAAAGCGGAGCTTGATGACAATGCCGCAAGCTCCGGCGATAGTGAGCAGGCTGAAAAGCAGCTGAGGTTTTTTGAAAAGACCGAGGAGCTGCAACAGGCTTCAAAGCTCGCGGAGGACGCATATTTGAACATAGTGCAAATAGTCGGCGGTTTGATTGTTGCCGATGACCTTACCCCCGTGACTGAGGCTTACCTGAAGGTATATAAAATCACAAGCTCCATGAGACATATAACAGAACAGATGGATTCCATCCGTATGATTATGGAGGATGATGAGTATAAGCTAAAGCAGAAGAATAAGCCGGTTGATACCAACTCTTCAAAAAGGCAAAACTATAAAAAACTGGAAGATTCAAAAGAGACGCTTAAACTTAAGCTCGATGAAGCAGAGGCTGAGCTTGAGACTTTACGTGATAAGTTTCGCGAGCATCCCGAATTTGAAAAGCATGAGGCAAACCGTGATTCGGGAATTGATTTGGCTCGTCTTAACTATAATGAAATGCGCCTTTTACGCCGTGATATGCAGCTTATTTTCCAAGACCCGTATTCCTCGCTCAATCCCCGCATGACTGTCGGTCAAATAATCGGCGAGGGACTGCAAACGCATAACTTCTATAAAGAAGGAAGCGAACTGCAGCAGGAGTATACAATAGAGGTTATGGAAAAATGCGGACTCGCGCCTTATATGCTCCACCGCTACCCGCACCAGTTTTCGGGCGGTCAGCGCCAGAGGATAGGCATTGCCCGTTCACTTGCGGTAAAGCCGAAGTTTGTTGTGTGCGATGAGGCGGTGTCGGCACTTGACGTGTCCATTCAATCTCAAGTGCTAAACCTCCTGCAGGATTTGAGGGAGCAGGAACAATTAACGTACATGTTTATATCGCATGACCTTTCGGTTATAAAATATATCTCTGACCGTGTGGGTGTAATGTATCTGGGCAACATTGTCGAGCTTGCACCCGCCGCCGCTCTTTACGAGCATCCGGTTCACCCGTACACAATCGCGCTGCTTCAGGCTATACCGACAACAGACCCTGACGCACCGAAGGATACGGTAGTGCTGGAGGGAGATATACCCAGCCCCATAAACCCGCCAAAGGGCTGCAAGTTCCATACAAGATGCCAGCATACGACAGATATCTGCAAGCAAGTAACTCCGGAGCTTGAAGAGATAGCCCCTGAGCATTTTGTTGCATGCCATCATAAGCAATAACAACGAAAGGACCGTAATATTGAAAGGCTCAAATTTACTAAAATGGTTTTTTCCGCATCTGAATAAACTGGATCAGGTCGTTGACCCGGAAAAAGCGGAAAAAAAGTTTAAGGAAGAACCTGTAGAGCTTGAAAAAGGCGACCTGAAAGCAATGCTGATAGCGGGCTTTCTGGTATTTGGTCCATTTATCCTGATAGTTGCCGGAATAATGATAGCAGCGATTTTGTTGCTGCGGTAAGGTTATATTATTATTGACACGCATACAGCGTATACTTTATACTGGCATCAAGCTGTTAAGCGAGTATCGGATAACAGTAAAAATACATTTTGGGAGGGTATATTATGAAAGAAAAAAGTCTGGGCAGGTTATTTCTCGGCAAATGGAATACGATGACACTTGTAGCAGTCGCAGTCGGTGCGGCATTGTTCGGAACCCTAATGGTATTCGGTAGTATTCCTATCTTTACCAACACCTATCTGACTTCGGCGATGATTATCCCGGTTATTGTGGGCGGACTTTTCGGTGCGGTACCGGCGTTCGCGACAATGCTTATCGGCAACTTCGTGGCTGATCTTATCGGCGGCTGGGGTTTCTGGTTTGACTGGTCGGTCGGTAATGGTGTTCTTGGTCTTTTCATAGGTGCCCTGCCGCTGTACGGTGCCAGAATCGATGAAGGCATTTTCGGCGTAAAACATGCAATAATCTATGCTGTCTGCTGCGTAGTCGGTAACGCGGTCGCATTCGGAATCGTAACACCGATAATGACTGCGATATTCTATGCGGCTGATCTCGAAATCACATTTATACAAGCATTTGCAGGTGGAATTGCAAATACGGCTGTCCTTGTAATCATCGGTATTCCGCTACTCTTCCTGTTTGCAAACCGTTACAAAAAACGCAGTAATCTCAAAGAAGAGGACTAGTCATTTCGTATGGACGGTAAAAAACCGGTCATTCAATTTCAAGATTTTTGTTTCCATTACAAGATTCAAAACAAGCCGACGCTCCACGATATCAACCTCACCATTTATGAAGGTGAAAAGGTTCTTATCCTCGGAGCGTCGGGTAGTGGAAAATCCACCCTCGCCAATTGCATCAACGGGCTCATTCCGTTTTCTTTTGCAGGAAGCATCACCGGCTCACTAAAAGTAAACGGCCTTGAGACCCGTGATTTGTCGATATTTAAGCTCAGCACCATGGTAGGCACAGTGCTGCAGGATTCCGATGCACAATTTGTCGGGTTGTCTGTGGGTGAGGATATCGCTTTTGCGATGGAAAATGAAAATACTCCGAGAGCAGAAATGCTTCCGCGTGTACTCTGTAATGCAACAGAAGTAGGCATGGAGGATTTCCTGACTTCATTACCGTTTAATCTATCAGGCGGTCAAAAGCAAAAGGTTGCCCTCGCCGGTGTGTTGGGCGACAATATGAATATACTCATTTTTGATGAGCCGCTCGCTTCACTCGACCCGCATACAGGAACGGTCACTATTGATTTAATTGACAAAATAGCAAGAACCGGCAATCGTACTGTCATCATTATCGAGCACCGTCTTGAGGATGCCCTGTATCGCCCGGTTGACAGGGTTATTTTGATGGACAAAGGGCGCATTGTTGCAGACACGACTTCGTTTGAATTGCTTTGCAGCGACATTCTTCAACAATACGGCATACGAGAGCCTTTATATATATCTGCATTAAAATACGCAGGTTGTGAGCTTAATAGTATTGATATGTTAGAGGACCCTGCTCTGATGAAGCTGACCTCGGGTGATATTGACAAGCTATATGACTTCTTTGCGGTTAAACCCGATTCAACACCACCCGAAATCGGCGACAAAGCGATTCAGGTGGATAACGTGACATTTTCTTATATCCGCGGACCAAAGGCGAAAAATGTTCTCAAGGACATAAGCCTAAAGGTACACAAGGGAGAACGGGTCGCACTTATTGGTAAAAACGGTGCGGGCAAATCAACGCTTGCGCGGCTTATTTGCGGTATCGACCGCCCTGATGCCGGTGTGATATACATAAGCGGCGAGAACCAAAAAGAGATGAGCGTCAGAGAAATCGGCGAGGAAGTCGGCTATGTTATGCAAAACCCGAATCAGATGATTGTAAAGGATATCATCAAGGATGAGGTTGAGCTTGCATTGCGGCTAAAAAAACTACCCGAGGATGAGATTGCGTCACGTGCAGAGAAGACTTTACGTACCTGCGAGTTGTACCGAATGCGTAATTGGCCGGTAGATGC
>Ga0123353_10011064_pt1 | contig 12674 bp, 10 predicted proteins | sample TergutLab28metaG_3_FD_92763 | JGI IMG/M metagenome (GOLD analysis project Ga0123353, IMG submission 92763) | Labiotermes labralis P3 segment gut microbial communities from Petit-Saut dam, French Guiana - Lab288 P3 | ecosystem: Host-associated > Arthropoda: Insects > Digestive system > Gut ... | reverse complement strand
GACGAGGCATTTGCAGAGGCGGCAGAGGCAGGTTTGGAAAGACAAAATCTCCATGCTGAAACCCATGCAAAGCCAACCGATTCGGATGGTCTCGGATAGCCTCGGACGGATAATTCCATTGGAGGGACAAGTTGATTTGGTGCCGTGTTTTCCGGCATGTACCGGCTTTTGTAGAGTCAAAACGACATGCTTGAAAAATGGCGTGAGAAATGTTAAAATAGGCTCATCAATGCAAGAAGTCCAAGTTCTTCCTTTTTCCGGCAAACCGCTTGAACTCGATTACGAAGGAGCGGGAAATGTGCGATTCCTCTCTTCGGAACACGGCTTTCTGCTCGGTCAGGAAAACGGAATCCTCGAACCGCTGATACAAGAAATCATCGACGGAAGAATCATCTCGGAACGACTGCCGATTCTGCTGTACGGCACACTGGGGTCGGGACGGACCCATCTTCTCAAAGGGATACTGGAAACGTGGCGGAAAAATCAAACGAACGAACCTCTCCGTCGGCAAGCGTACTATCTGTCGTGTGCCGATTTTTACCGGCAATTTACCGATGCACTGGCAACTCGCACCGCCGACGCATTTCGACAGCATTTCCGCCGGGCAAAATTGCTCTTACTCGACGATATCGAACAACTGCTCGGAAAGTCGGCAGCACAAGCGGAACTCCGTCTACTGCTGGACGACTTTTCTGGAATTATTGTTTTCACGGCACAAACCTTACCAGCCGACATGGAAACCGGTAAAGCGAATTCGTTTTCCGAAGATTTAGCCGAACGCATACAGGGAGGAACGACGATTCCCATTTTTCCTCCCGGCGAGGCGGTGCGGCGGCGGTTTCTCCGGGACTTGGCATCGGCACTGCGGATTCCCTTTTCCGAACCGCTCTTGAAGGGAGCGGCGAAGGAATTGACTGGGACGATTCCGCAACTTTACGCTGCTGTTGCACAAAAATATGTGGAGGCAAAATCGACAAACGAACCACTCGAAGCCGCGTTTTGGCAACACTTTTCCAAAAAGAAATTGTCCCGAAAGCGAAAATCGAGCAATACCCAAGATATGATGGACATTACCAAGCGGACGGCAACCTATTTTTCGTTGAAATTGGGAGATCTAAGGGGAGACTCTCGAAGTAAAACCGTTTCCCTTGCTCGAAGTATTGCCGTCTATCTTTCAAGATCGCAACTTCGGTTATCGTTCAAGGAGATCGGACATTTTTTCGGCAAACGTGATCCTTCGACGGTGCGGCATCTTTTTGAGAAGGTTCAGTGCAATCTGCAAACGGACACGGAACTCTGCGATCATCTCTTCCGGTTGGAAGTGCGTTGAACGCCAGTTACACAGCAATAGCCATTTTTGTTTCTCCGTGTTTTCCGATCTGCCGACCCTTGCAAAATTGCCCTAATTATGCTATTTTGCCTAATATGTCCATCATTTTTACGGAAATCACGGAGACACATAAGTTTTCTCCTGCCCAATTTCAATCGGTAAGGGAAGCCCTGCAAACCGAAGGACGACTCACCTCCATCTTGCCGGTACTCGGTGTCCGAACCGAAGAAGAAGCGTACCGCGCCCTCGCCACCTTCCTGCGGCTACGGCTCGTCGATATTGCCAAGAGTCATATCGATCCCGCCATTTTGCATCAGTTTCCGGCAAAACTCGTACATCGTTACGATGTCTTTCCGCTAGGAACCGACGACAACGGCTCCCTCATGGTCGCGACGAGCAATCCGCTGGAAATTCACGCTCTCGATGCCGTCTCCGCCGCCACTGCCAAGCCGGTCATTCCCGTGGTGGCACTGCCCGCCGAACTCGGAAAACTTATCAAATCGCACCTCGGAGTCGGAGCAGAAACCATCGACGGACTTATGGCACAAGTGTCCGACGAAGCCGGTGTCGAAGTGCTGGAAGAACTCGAATGGGATCAAGGAAGCGATGCCCAACTCGCTCAAGAAGCGTCCGTCGTTCGGCTTGTCAACGACATCCTGTCTGAAGCCGTCGAAGTTAGGGCAAGCGATATTCACATCGAAGCAAGAGAAACCGGCATGAAAATCCGATACCGGATCGACGGTGTACTCCAAACGCAACCGATGCCCCCGGAAATCAACCGGTTTCAATCGGCAATCGTCAGCCGGCTCAAAATTATGGCACGCCTGAACATTGCCGAAAAACGTATTCCGCAAGATGGACGCATTAAACTGAAAGTTTCCGGTCGGGAAATCGATCTTCGGCTTTCTATCATTCCGATGCTGCACGGCGAAGGAATGGTCATGCGTATCCTCGACAAAGACAGGATGGATTTTACGTTGCGCGGAATCGGAATGGACACGGATATTTACGAGCAATTCCTGAAACTCATCAAGCAGCCGCATGGAATTATTTTAGTAACCGGTCCCACCGGTTCCGGCAAAACAACGACGTTGTACAGTGCGCTCAACGAGATCAAGGACGAAGCAACGAAAATTATTACGACGGAAGACCCTATTGAATATCAACTGGACGGTATCAATCAAATTCAAGTTCACACCAAGGTTGGTTTGACCTTTGCGGCGAGTCTTCGTGCGATTTTGCGGCACGACCCGGATGTGGTGCTGGTGGGGGAAATTCGAGACCTTGAAACGGCAGAAAATGCGATTCAAGCGTCGCTGACCGGTCACTTGGTATTTAGTACGCTTCACACTAACGATGCGGCGAGTGCATTCACCCGATTAGGGGATATGGGCGTGGAACCATTCTTGGTCGGGACGACCATCGAGGGGGTCATGGCACAGCGGCTTGTTCGTCGGCTTTGTCCGCATTGCAAGGAAAAGTTCGAGCCGTTGCCTGCGGAAATGCCGAGCGATTTTCCGTTCGACAAAATCATGAACGACAGTATTGACGTTTTTCACCCCGTCGGCTGTCGGGAGTGCCGGCACACGGGTTATTCGGGGCGAATTGCCTTGTACGAATTGCTGATTGCCGCAGAACCTATTCGTCTGTTGGCAAGTGTGGGTCGCCATGCGCATGAAATCAAGGAGGCGGCACGCAAGGCAGGAATGATGACCCTCCGGGAAAACGGCTGGAGAAAAGTCATTCAGGGGATAACGTCTATCGACGAAGTGATCCGAATGGCAAAAGAAGATTAGGAAACTCTATTTTCGGCATTGCTTGTTTTCGATGGTCGAGAGAACGCTGAACTCTGCTTTGAAGTCGGCAAAGCATGGTTTGCGAAAAAGAATTACGTCAAAGCGAATGTTGTGCTGGCATGACGAGGATTCTGAACTTACAACAGAGGAGGTGCGAGATGAAAACGATGACTAAAACCGAGAAGTCGGACATGATGACACAGATTGCCGAACGTGATATGCGAAGGGACTACGAAGAGTTTAAACGGGAGACCGGCGAATTGTTCCGCAAACAACGTGAGGCGAAAGAGCAACGGAACATCGAGACGAGTGCCGACATGCCCCGCCGAGCGGCGGAATCCACTGACAATTAGCGTTTTCCCGCTTACGTTGAGCGGGAAAAAATTACCACCGAAACCCTTGCGCAGAAAATGCGCACCAACATAGGAGATTTATCATGACATAGTATAGCATTGTTGTTGTGCAAACTGACGATTGCGGGACAATTAACCTCCGCAACCATTGACGAGCGGCATCGCCAGATTCAGATAATCCGCCGGATTGACTCCGAGATGACGCAAGCCCTTTTCGGTCAAGCAACGCCCCTTCGGAGTACGGATAATCAGTTCACTACGAAGCAAAAAGGGTTCCACTTCGTCCGACAATGTGTCCGGTTCGAGATTAAGCGTGTGAGCAATCGACTCCAATCCTACCGGTCCGCCCTGAAACACCCGCAAAATCGTTTCCAAATACCGCTTATCCTGCGAGTCGAGTCCCAGTTTGTCAATGCTCTGAATTTCAAGGGCTTTCGTAGCAACGGAAAGAGTGATAATACCGTCCGCCTCGGCATCGGCATAATCCCGAACCCAACGAAGCCGATTGTTGGCAAGACGCGGTGTCCCTCGACTCCGATACGCAATTTCGTAAGCCGCTTCGTCCTCAATTTTTATGCTCAATTTACCGGCACTGCGGCGGACAATCACCGCCAACTCGTCAATGGTGTAAAAATCAAGATGCTCACGAATTTGAAACCGATCCCGAAGCGGTGCGGAAATCAAACCGGTGCGAGTCGTCGCTCCAATGAGAGTAAAAGGTTTCAGTTGAATATTCATCGTTCGAGCGTTGATTCCTTCGCCGAGCGTCAGGTCGATTCTAAAATCTTCCATTGCCGGATACAGGAATTCTTCGACCGACTTTTGCATTCGATGGATTTCGTCAATGAAGAGTACCGAACCTTCTTCGGCGTTGGTCAGAAAGGGAACGACATCTTTGGGTGCTTTGAGCGTTGCTCCGTTGCCGATTTGTATTGGCACTCCGAGTTCACGGGGAATACAAGTCGCAAAAGTCGTTTTGCCGAGACCGGGCGGACCATCGAGCAGAATGTGTCCGAGCGGTTCTTTGCGTTTTTTAGCCGCCCGAATGGAAATTTCGAGTCGACTTCCAACGTCCCGCTGTCCGATCATCTCGGACATCCGCTGCGGACGGAGCGCACGATCTTCTTCCGGCGACAAGTCCTGTTGCGAAAAGACCGGTCTCGGTTTATTTGCTACGTTCTCGGACGTGAGGATTGCTTCTTTGGGCATACGTAAGAGTGTAACCGGAATACACGGAAAAGGAAAGAGGAACGTCCGATATTGATCGGTGCTCGCTCGTGTCCCATTGACAATCACGGTCTGTAATTTTACAATCCCTGCCGATGGAGTTTTGGTCCTTCGCCGAAAAACAAGACTTGATTTATCGTTTGTTGATCCCATTACTGATTTGCAGTGCTGCTGTTGCCGAAGAGAATCTTCCGACGGATTCGCGGTTGCTTTTCAATCACGGAGCAGAACTTGCGGCATCGGGAAACTTCGGCGAGGCGGTAGAAACATTGCGTCAGGTTGCCGTCGTTCGGGATAGGAACATTGCCGCCAAAGCGTTGACGCTGCTCGGTCAAATCGCCGCCGCAACCGCAAATCAGCAAGTCGCAGAAAATCCTCTGGAAACGTCCCCGGAACAACGGAAAACAATTTTAGAGCATCTCGAATCGGCGGAGCAATCTTTTACGGAATCGTTGTCTTTGCAACCGAACGAGGAAGTCCGGCAGTATCTCGAAACGCTCCGGGCTTGGCGACACAATATGACAAATGCCTGGGAAGAATATGACCGGGAGCAACAGCGGAACGCCGAATTGCAACAGAGAATTCAATGGCTCGCAGACTGGGAGAAAAAACTTACAGAAAAAACACATCCGCTCTTGGAAGAACCCAATTCACCTCGAAAATTCCAAACAGAATATGAAGCAAGCCGAGAACAGAAGCATTTTTCGGAAGAATTGACTCACCTACAAGAAATACCGGTAGTCGACGAAGAATTCCAAGAAAAATGGGAACATCTTCCCGAAATCCAAAAAATTGCGGACGAGGCAGCCGAACTCTTGGCTAACCACCGCTCGGAAGAAGCACTGCCCAAACAGCAACAGGTTCTCGATTACCTTCGGTCATTACTGAAACAGGAACACAGTCAGGATCAGCAGAATCAAGAGCAAGACGCACAAGAACAACAAGACCAAAACCAGTCGGAAAAACAACAATCACAACCGGATGAGGAGCCGCAGGAGAATGGAGAGCAAGAAAAGGAACAAGATGGCGAACAAGAATCGGATAGGAATCAGCCACAGGACGCTCGGCAGGAGGGGCAACGGGAGGGAGCAATGCAGAAGGAGGAGTCGCCAGAAGAGCGGGCGGAGCGCCTTTTGATGCAGGTACGCCGAAAGGAGCAGGCGGCAAAAGAACTCCGGGAGCAGATCAAAGCGTTACTGATGCAACTGGAACCGGTCGAAAAAGATTGGTGAAAAAATTGCAAAAAATTTTCGTCCCAATTACTTGCTTTTCCGAATCCCGTATGCTAGAATTACGCCGTGTCATTTCATTTGACCACCAACGTCACCCTAACCCCAGGAAATTTATGAGAGCAATGAAAACTTTTCTCACTGGACTTTTATTGTCCGCCGTCTGCTTACTGCCGGTTTCGCTCCGTGCCGCAGACCTGCAACCCTTTTTCACACTGAAATTGGCAAGTGTGAACTCGTTCGCCGGAGCTATCGAAAAAGTCGCCTCCATGGCAGGAGCCGCCAACGATGCCCAAGTACAGGACATCGTCAGTACCATTAAAAGTCTCAAAGGATTTGACTTCGACAACATCACTGGTATTGCCGCCGCAGTGGACGAAAATGGTGCAATCAGTCCGATTCTGCTGTTGCCCATCACCGACATCATGAAAGCGGAAATTCCTAGCATTCCTATGATTTTCGACACGATTCGTCCCTTCCTTGTGAAAAGAGGCGACAACTACGAAATCAACTCTCCCCTCGGTACATTTGTCGTGATCCAAAAGCAGGGCTTTTTGGTAATTGTTCCCGAAGGAATTGCGTCCCAAATTCCGGCTGATCCCCGAACGCTCTTTGCCGATCTCGATAAATATACGCTCGGCGTAAAACTTGACTTCAGAAAAGTTGATTTCGAAACCATTGAAACAAACCTCTTTGGACCATTGATCTTTTTGGCAATGATGCAGAATCCCGATGCCGGAGAACAACTCGAAAGCCTACTCGGGACCGTTAAGGAACTTTATCAGGAATTTTCGGTGCTGACCGGTGGTATTGCCATCAATCCTCAGACTGCCGATATTGAACTTTCGGGCAGCGGTGTTCCGCGACCGGGTTCCGGGGCTGCGAGTTTCTTTGGCGAATACAAGCAACTGCCTACGGCTTTCAGCGGTTTCCGTGGAACACCGGGTAACATCGTTTTCTCGTTCGGCGATTCGGCAACCCATGCGCCGTTTCCGAAAGACCACGTTCTTTTGGCACCCTTCACAGGACAGTTTGAAACGATTTTCGAAGGTGTCCTCGAACAGATCGAAATGGAAGACGAAACTGGCAACGTCGGCACGGCAGCGAGGGAACTCTTCAATTTTGTGAATCGGATCGTAGAATCCGAAACGAAGAGAGGCGTGCGTGATATTGCGTTCTCACTCGACACGAGCGGAACGTTGTTATTCGCGTTTGATGCGGGTGCGGACACCCTTGCGGACATGCGGCAATTCGCCGAAATGGTCATGTTCTATGCCCAGGATTATCTTCCCAGTGACTTGCTGTACGACTTAGCATACGACTTCAGACAGAATTTTGCTACCGTGAATGGATTCGAAGTCTCCGGTGCCTCGGTTCCGGTGGGCGGAGTGGTCGAACTGATACGTGGTTCTGCTCCCGCTGCGCTAGATAATGTTTCGCTGGCAGTATTTTGGGCAATCAAGGATTCCGGCGGCAAACGAGCGGTCGCAGTGGCACTGGGAATCGACAAGTCCCGAACGGAACAGGCATTCATGTCGGCACTGGAAAAGACGAAAACGCCGGTGGCGGTTCAGAGACCGCAAGCGGTCTTCGACGTACAGGGATTGGGCAGATTGTTACAGCCGATTGCAGGTTACGCCGACGATGCCGCCCCGGGGGCTGGCAGGGCGATTGACGCTCTTGCCTGGTCTGGCAGCGATGCGACCCTTTCGTTCACCTATGACGTGAAGCCTGAAAAGGTTGAAGCAGGATTCCGTGTCTCCGGTAAGACGATCCAGGCGATGATTTCGCTCTTCAGGTTGGCAGCGAATATGGATCTTCCCTTCGATGTGAACCTTCCAGTGAACCTTCCTTTTAACCGTTAATCGACCTGGCGGTCAGAGTTGTTGGACTCGCTAAACCGGGGGACTAGCGTCCCCCGCTCTTGCGCAGAAACAGTCAGGAGATTAGTTGTTCAAAACGGTTTGACCGTGTTCTTCTGCACTTTTTCATTCGACCACATGCACGTACAGGACGTTTTGATGGTTGCTATCCGGGGCGGCACCGCCGATGTAGATCAATTGGTTGCCGTGTTGCAAATATCCCACTTCTTTCCCTGCTGCCACCACTGCCTCTAAAGCCGCCTTCTGCGGCTCCGCGGGGACATTGGCTATCGGAAACACGCCCCAATACAGATTCATCCGCTGTAATGTCCGAACATTACTGCTCGCCGCAACGCATAACGTAAAACAGCGTTGATTCGAGACTGACAAAGCCGTCTTGCCGGAACGTGTTCCGACAAAAATCATCGGCGAATCGACTCTTTCCGCAACAAGAACTGCCGCCGTACAAACCGCTCCCGATACCGATGATGTCTTGGTGAGATGCCGATTCTGCGTTTTGTGCCGGGCTTCCAACAGTTTTTCCGCTTCGAAAGCGATGCGTCGCATCATTTGCACTGCGAGGATGGGATATTCCCCGACGGCGGTCTCGCCGGACAACATACAGGCATCCGTTCCGTCGAGAATCGCATTGGCAACGTCCGTCGCTTCGGCACGAGTCGGCAACGTTTGGTGGTGCATGCTTTCGAGCATCTGTGTCGCCACTATCACAGGCTTGGAATACTTCCGGCACGTTTCGATGATTTTCTTTTGGACGATGGCAACTTGGGCGATGTCAAATTCGACTCCGAGATCGCCGCGCGCCACCATGATTCCGTCGGCGATTTGCACGATGTCCTCAATCGCAGCGACCGCCTCCGGCTTTTCGATCTTGGCAATGATGTGCGGAATGTCCCCCCACTGTCCCGTGAGTTCCCGAACGGTTTCGATGAGAATTTCCCGAAGTTCGCGGATGTCCTCCACACTTCGTACAAAACTGAGTCCGAGGTAGTCAATGCCTGCTCCGGTCGCCCACTTAGCATTTGTAATGTCCGCCGCTTGCAAGGTTTTGACGCTCAATTTCGTGCCGGGCAAATTGATTCCCTGCCTGCTTCGCACCGGTCCGCCTTGCACGACGGTACACACAATACGGTCAGCATGTTTTTCGGCAACTTTAAGAGCGACGGTACCATCGGCAAGCATAATCTGCTCGCCGATCTTTACGTCTTTGATGAGCGGCTCATACGTCGAAGTAAAGCAATTTGGTTCGGTAGTGGTTTTTCCTCGAACGAATGTCATGGGGGTATCGGTTTTGCATTGATACACGTCGTCAGGAATTTCACCGAGCCGCATTTTGGGGCCCGCAAGGTCGGCAAGCACCCCGACGGTAATCCCGAGGTCTTTGCTAACCTTTCGGATACGGTCGAGTCGGTCTTGGGCTTGTTGAATACTGCCGTGTGCCATGTTAAGCCGGAAAACATTGACTCCGGCATGAATGAGTTCCGCGAGGACTTCTTCGGATTCGCTGGCGGGACCAACGGTGGCAACGATCTTGGTGTGCGACGGACGAGTACGCGGAAAAACAATTTTATCGGGCATGGCGGTGGAAGGAGAGGGCATATTCTTACTTAGAACTGTTCGAAATTGTAAGGGACATCAGGTTTTTTGGCAAGTATGACATCTAATGTCGGTGCTTTGCTGTGTAAACGCGGTTCTAAAAAATTTGTGGTGTTGCCATAACCAGCGGAGTTATTTCTTTGCTGCACCATCGTTCTCTATAAACGGTTTGTGCAATTCCTAGTAGGGAATTCTGCCTCGCACATCAGCCCCGTGAAAAAGCAACCGAAACCGCTATTTTACTTTAACATAATGCAAATACTCAATGGTTTCGTTTCCTTTAATATTTCGATTGGTTTCTACATCGGCTTGGAAACGTTTATATTTTTTCATAAAGCAATGATATTCACCCCGTTGCTCTAAAATTTCCCGCATGTCATCTAGCGACACTATTCCTTCATTGTTGTAACTGACGAAAATGTGTTTCGTGTTTGCTTTGACAATTAAATCATTGAACGCATGTTTGGCTGAATTCCGCGAGCAATATGAAGAACGTAATTCGTCGTTACGCAAGCCCGTCTTGCCTCGTATTGTCGGATTGTCATACTTTGCTATCGTTTCAAGTACATGATAGTTAGTCGAGTATTGGCGATGATTGTACGGCGGGTCGAGATATAAAATATCACTTTTGATTTGCGTAATCAGTTCGTTCACATCTGCATTGAAAACCGTGTGTTTTTGGTCATTCTCGATTAGCACTGCTGGTTTCAATCGCAATGGAATTGAAGCCGTCCGTTTTATTTCTTTCAGAAATGCGGCATAAACCGAAGCCGTATTTGCCCTAGCGTCGATATTCTCCAACAGGGTTGTCAGGAGAAAAAAATACTCATCGTCCGTAATGTTTCCATTTTGTTTCCACGTTTCAATTTGCATTCTGATGGCATCGCATTTCATTGCGTTTTCGTCCGTAAAGAATTGCCGTTGTGTGCCATTTTTCAACGAACCTGTCGGAGCATAATGATTGTACAAAAAACCCTCTACGCCTTCGAGATTAGAAAGGTAATCGCAAACCGCATGCATCTTGCTTGTTACATTTTTTGGAATAATATCTTTCAATCCGTCGAATTGCAGCGGCTTGTGATTGCCGATGTAATGCCGATTAAGGACGTAACTATAATACTGTAAATCGTTTGCGATAATTTGATAGCCCAGTTTCTTAAAATGCGTTCCGACTACTCCTGTACCGGCAAATAAGTCGCAGAACACGCTTTCCGCCGTACTAACAACTTGCTTGATAGACGTTTCTAAAAAATCCAATAACGAGTATTTACTGCCGATGTAGTTCATTGGTTACTGCCGCTACGCAACAACATTATTCACCAAAAAATATCTTATTTTTCATCATTCGTTCACGGTTTTCGATCTTCATTCGTAGGTATTCCATTGTGCGGTTGCCTTTGATTCGGTTACACGAACCACAAAGCAACTGATAGTTTTCGTAATAATCGCCGCCGCCTCTGGACTTCGGAATGATATGGTCAATTTCAAAATCCCATATCTCGAATTCACGCCCACAAGCATTGCATTTTCTTGCCTGCTCTTTGTACAGCCGTTGTTTAACGGATTCTGAAGGCAGAACTTCTTTAATGTCGCTCCGCTTCGGGACTTGATCCGTTGCCACAAAATCTTTGAAGAGTCGTCCTTGAGCATCGATCAATCGTTCAACTAAGATATTGACGGACTGTTTTTCAATATCAATGCCAATCCATTTTCTACCTAATTGCTGCGCTGCCACACAAGTTGTAGCGCAACCGCAAAATGGGTCAAGCACAATATCGTCCTCCTTTGACGACGCTTTAATGATACGATGTAAAATGGCAAGCGGTTTTTGAGTAGGGTATCCTGTTTTTTCTTTGCTACCGCCTGTAATGTGTGGAATGTACCACACATCTCTTGGGATGCCGTGATTGATATTAAATCCTTTTGTCTCATCAGAAGTATTGATAATTGTCGATCGACTTCCAGCAAAATGTTTATTGCTTACAAAACCTTCCACATCTGCGTACTTTGACCACCTTTTTAGTGTGTTCTCACTGATAGGATAGTCTGTTCTATCGGGAAAAATTTTATGCAAATTACTTTTTGCATAATGAAAAATAGCATCATGGTCTCTTCCTAAATGATGCGAAGACACTTTAAGCGTTGTCTTGTAATGCCATATTATCTCGTTGCGAAAATTATTTTTGCCGAACACGAAGTCAAGCAGGAGTTTCAGATAATGACTTGCCGTCGGATCACAATGCAGGTAAAGCGAGCCGGTCTCTTTGAGAACTCGGTGCATTTCAATAATGCGTTGCGACATATAGGTCAGATACGCCATCATGGGCTTACTGTGAATGACACCGATATTGGCGATATATCTTGCAAGAGTAGGAAATTGGGTAGCAAGCGTATCAAGGTAATACTCATCAACATCTTTCCACGACCACATATCTTTGAAACTCGCCCCGGCGGCTCTGCTGCCGACAGGAGCGGAGTACATGCGCTTCGAGTTAAACGGCGGGTCAAGATAAATCAAATCGACCGATTCGCTGTTCATTCCTGACAAAACGTACAAATTGTCGTTCGTGTAAAGTGTGTTAGTTTCTTTCGTTTTCATGTTTTTTATTCCAGCATAAAACTCTTCACGACATCAGGCGGAGCGGGTCGGTACGTTAACTTCATTATCGGCTCCAGTAACACAATGCCTGCCTCACGCAAACCCTTGTGAAAAGCATCCGAAACCGCGATGCGAAATGCCGTGTCCATACTCTCCGTCATTTTACAATAAAAATAATGTCTGTCAAAACATTAAAAGGGTTCGGCTTGCCCTTGAATGAAAAAGACAATCCTAAATCCTTAATGTTCCGTTTCTTGAACTTTTCTAAATATGAAACAATCGACGGTTGCAACAAATTAATGTTTCGTTTCAATTTCCACGAGTCGGCAAAGTTGCCGGTATCGACCAAAACGAGAAATATTCGATTTTCTGCTCCGAAACGCATTTCGCCTTGATTTTCGTATAGCCATTTTGCCAATGTTTTCGGTTGCTTTTGGGCTTCATGTAAAATCGACAACGTTTCCTCATACAGTTGCGTTAAAACTTTTTTGCACGAATCATCATCACGGTCTTTCATCTTTTCCGTGATTTCGTAATACATATCATTGGGTTTTGCATCTTTGTTGTATGTGATTCCCATTGCTTTCGCTTGGGCTTTCAAGAACGTCAACTCAACCGGTAGCCCATTTTCTTTCCGTTTTTGTTTGATGTATTCCGCAGGCAG
>Ga0123353_10011063_pt1 | contig 12674 bp, 1 predicted proteins | sample TergutLab28metaG_3_FD_92763 | JGI IMG/M metagenome (GOLD analysis project Ga0123353, IMG submission 92763) | Labiotermes labralis P3 segment gut microbial communities from Petit-Saut dam, French Guiana - Lab288 P3 | ecosystem: Host-associated > Arthropoda: Insects > Digestive system > Gut ... | reverse complement strand
ATAGCACCATGAGCACGAACATGATCAATCAGCGTTGCACCCGGTCCTGCCCCATATCTGTCCAGTGTGCCGACAAACACTCTTTTAGGGTCGAGCACAATCATCAGGTAGCCGCTAAATCTACTGTGCTTGATTTCATGAAGTTCAATACCTGAGTCAGAATCTTCCCGGACAGGGGTTTGCTGCAGATAATCACCTGAATCATCTGTAGTATCTGTTGATACCGTTAAATCTACAGGTCTTGCCGTCCTGTTTTCCTGTACAGTAATAAGCGAGAGGTCTATCTCTTCATCTCCGGCGTCTTCGTATGATGCAAACGCATATATACTCTCAATCTCGTCTTCGCTGAGAAAAATATCCGCCAGGAAACCTCCTGCGCTTGTTTCTTTAACAGTCATTACAAACAAGTGTTGAACTGTAGGCGACGGACCGCGTACGAGCATCCAGATTACTACCAGAATCGCTATAACGAGCACCAATAAAATCGCCAGGAGCATCGAAAAGAATCCGGCTATGATTTTTCCGATTCGGAAGAGAACCGATGCAGATGCTTTTGATGATACCGACGTCGCACTTGCCATGTGCGCCTCCTTAGTAATTTTAAGTGACTGTTGCTTTCGTTATTAGTATAAATAGTTGATCTGCTTGACATATGTATCATGAAGACTATATCAGTTTATGTGTTACGCGGTACCGGATGTATGGGAAGCGTTTATCTTGTGCGGGTTTCAACTCTTTTAGCTGGACCGTGGTCATAGTTTCCAAGTGCTCTTGTGCGAGCGAAGACGTGGTATGTGGTTGCCGGTTGCAATCCTGTAAATGTCATACCGAGCTGCCAACCGGTAGTCGGTACTGCCGTTGTCGTGCTGATCGCGTATTCTACGAGCTGACTGCCGGGGTTGATCGGTGCAGTTACAGCGCTTACTATGATTCTGTTAGCTTCGCGTGTAGTAACTGTCGGGGCGCCGCTGACTGCCGCGCCTGCCGCCCTGTTTACCGTGAAGCTCACATCAAAACTGCGTGCCATAGTACCTGTGCCTACTGTTACCCGCGCAGTATGTGTACCGGCATTGAGATTGAGTGCCGGTCTGATGGTGAAAGTGCTGCTGCCATTTACAGCTATACCCGGTAATGACGTCGGTGTTCTCTCAAAGCTGGTCGGATTAGTGCCGCTCAGCGATATATTTAGCGTTCCGATACTTTGTAAACCCGTGTTTTTAACAGTGACTAGCAATGCGGGGCGGGTCCCGTAGCCGTATGCCGCCGCAGCGAAATCATACGTACCGGTCCTGTTAAGTGATATAGATTGGTTAAGCGCGTTTGTCCGTATCGCGGGACCCCGGATCACCGCTCCGGTCTCGCTGTTTGTGTTAGCCACAGTTCGGGCAAACACATAATAAGTAGTCGCCGGTTGAAGCGGAGCTGAGTTGAATGTCGTAAATGCTGTATTAGCCTGCCAGCCGGTTGCCGGCGTTTTAGTTGATGTGCTGATTGCGTATTCTACAGCCTGATTCCAGGGGTTCTTAGGTACAGTCACAGGGTTTACAGTTATGCTGTTAGTTGTGACACTGCGCGCTGTCGGCCCATTGCTGACTGCAGCACCCGCGGCCCTGGTTACAGCGAAGCTTACGCCGAAGCTCGCCCCAATCCCGTGCTCGCCCTTCACTGTCACTGTATCGGTGTATGTGCCTAAAGCGAGTCCTTGTTTGGGTCTGATAGTGAATGAGCGGTTTGCATTTTTCGCAATGCTTGCAAGTGTCCGTGCCGATGTCGTTCCGGCCGGTGATACAATTTCAAAGTTTCCGGCAGTGCCGCCGGACAACGTTATCGTCAACATACCGGTAGGTTGAGTTCCGGCATTGGTTACTTTGACCGACAACGGGGTTCTCTCACCGTAGTTTAATCGTGCTGCGGCAAACGTGTATGTCCCCGACCTGTTAAGGGTCACGGCGTGTTCCGGAGCCGTCGTCTTTATCGCCGCGCTCCGGCGTACCGCTCCGGCGTTACAGTTGGCGTTTTGTTTTGTGCGCGCGAACACATAGTACTGGGTGTTTGCGCTAAGTCCGGTAAATGTCCGATCCGCCCGCCAGCCACTTGTTGGTATAGTCGTATTTTTGCTGATCGCGTACTCCACAACCTGGCTGCCGGGATTCGTTGGTACAGTCAAGGCGTTTACCGTGATGCTGTTATGTGTACGGCCGGCTGATGTCGGTACAGCGCCGAGCGCCGCGCCTGCTCCTTTGCTGACAACGAATCTCACGGTGAACTTTGCCGAGTATGCTGTGCCGTCAGTACCGCTGACTGTTACCGTAGCATTATGCGTACCTACATTGATCCCTGTCCTCGGCACAACGGTAAACGTTGCGGGAGTACCCACTGCAACGCTGCCCAGTGAAAGCGTTTGGATGTTTGTGCCCGGAGTCGCTGATAATGTAAAGCTGCCTGCCTGCGCGCCGGAGAGAGCAACCGTCAATGCGCCTGTCGCTTGATTTCCCCTGTTTGTAACTGAAACTGTCAGCGGGTTTCGGGTATTGCTGGTGAATGCCCTCGGAGTATATATATGCCTATCGGTCCTGTTTAGCGTTATGCCTCCTGTATTTATCGCCGCACTGCGCACCGCGGCGCCCGCGTTATAGTTGTTGTTAGCCGTTGTGCGCACCCAGACACGATATGTGGTCAGGGGGCGAAGGCCTGTAAAGATCGTGGCGTCCTGCCATTTCAGGTTTGAAGGCGCGCTCGCGGATGTTGACGTCGTGATCGCGTATTGCACATTCGGGTTTTTCGTGACGTCCTTGCTCGTCACGGTGTTTACTGTAACGCTGTGAGGCGTGCGTATTTGCGCTGTCGGCGCGTCGCTGACTGCTGCGCCTGTGATTTTGTTTACAGTAAATCTTATATTAAAGCTTCCAAGTATAAGGTTGTCCCCTCCGGTCCTTCTGACCACCAAGGTGGCTTCATGTATTCCTCCCTGCAGTCCATTTCTAGGTACAACGGTGAAGGCAGTGGCGGTACCGCCCGCTGTGATGCTGTTAAGTTGAAGCGTTTGAACGCTTGTACCCGGATCCGTTGATAACGTGAAGCTGCTTGCATCGGGACCTGTGAGCGCTACCGTCAAAAAACCTGTGGCTTGCTGCAATCTGCCGTTATTCAAAGCCGTGACCGTTAACCTGCGTTGCGACGCAGCAGATTGATTGTAGTTGAAGTTTGCTTTTTCAAACGTGTGAAGCCCGCTTCTGGTCAGATCAATGGAACCGCTGCTCAGGCGTACGTTATGATCCGCTATCAATGTTGTTATCGCGGCACTGCTGCGGCGCGCAGTACCGGCGTTGCAGTTGTTATTCGCCGCACTGCGTGCCCAGATATAGTATGGCGTCGACGGGCGGAGCCCTGTAAATATAGGGGTTATCTGCCAAACCAGATTTGACGGCATTTTTGTGGCATTTGACGTAGTAATAGCGTACTCTACCCTCTGACCGCCGGGATGGGTCGCAGGATTAAAGTTTACCTCGCCTACTGTGATTACGTTGCTTGTGGCTGTGCCTCTCACTGTTGTGACGTCGGCCCCCGCCCCTTTTTTTACATTAAAAGAAACGTTAAAGCTGCGGACAGGCACGTTGGCGTTTGATACGGTTACCGTGGCTGTATGGGTGCCCGCCGGCAACCCCCGTTTGGGCCTGATGGTGAAGTCACGGGAGTTATTGCTTGCGATGCTTTTGAGTGTCCGTGCGGCGGGTGCTGCTATCTCAAAACTGTCGGCGTCCAATCCGGAGATCACTATATTCAAATCTCCGGTGGCTAGTCTGCCGGTATTGTTGACTTTAATCGTTTGTACGGGACGATTGCCATAGTTGAAAGTCGCCGCAGCGAACGAAAATGTGCCGCTCCTGCTCAGGCTTATCTCATGCGGCGATGCGAGCGTTGTTATTACCTTTTCTGTCCGCCGCACTGCTCCTGCATTGTGGGTGTCATTTGCCGCCGTGCGTACGAATACATGGTATGCGGTATTTGGGAGAAGCCCGGTAAATGTCGGACTCGCTTGCCATCCGCCTGCCGGCACTGTCGTATTTCTGCCGATCGCGTACTCCACAACCTGGTTGCCGGGATTCGTTGCCGCGGGTAATACAGGCTTTACAGTGATGCTGTTATGCCGATCAGCGGTCACTGCCGTATCTCTTACAGGGTTTGCCCGGGCTGTCACGCCCGCTGCTCTGTTTACTGTGAAGGCTATGTTGAAGCTCTTTGTCCTCCCGTCGCCGCTCACCGTCACTGTTGCTATATGTGTGCCGCGATTGAGTCCTGTCCTGGGTACGACGGTGAACGATCTCATCCCTTTTACTGCGATGCTTGACAGTGATGATGTTGATAGCGTGAAGCTGCCTGATTGCGCGCCGGAGAGAACTGTCGTCAATGCACCGGTGGCTTGAGAGCCTGTGTTGGTAACTTCTATCTTGAGCGGAGTTTGAGCACCATAGCCAAGCGCTTTTGCCGAAAATATATGTGTCCCGCTTTTATTGAGGGATAATATAGCAGGGGGCAGCGCGCTTCGAACAGCCGCTTCCGCATTAACTACACCCCATCCCGTCTCCTCGTCCCATCCGGCAGTGTGTACATCGGTGGCGGAGTTATAAAGTATAGTTGCAACCTGGGCGGGGGTAAGGGTCGGGTCGGCAAAGCGCACCATAGCAGCTACGCCCGCTACGACCGGCGAAGCCATGGACGTGCCGTTGAGTATATCATAACCCTTGCGGTGATATGAGCCAAAGTACTGTTGATTAATGTTATATTGACTGGCAGGCCAGTTGGTCGGGACGGTGCTCCATACAAATGTACCGGGACCGGATATGTTCTTTGCAGGTCCATAACTTGACGTTCTGTTACGGGGGTTTATGCCAACCAGCCAATCGGTCCAGTTCGATGGCGGAAAAACGGCACCGTTCTCATTTCCTAATGTTAAATTCGAAGTATGCGTCACGTTGATAACGCTTACAGTATTGGCGAAATCTGACGGGTATCTGGTTTCGGTGCCTCCGGTATTACCTGCTGATGCGACTACCACAGCCCCTGCGTTGTGTGCACGGTCAACGGCTTGTCTATATGCAGTATCGTGTTCTTGTGATACCGCAGAACCACTAAGACTCATGTTTATGACCCGAGCTCCTACACTTGATCGCACTGAATAGTCAAGAGCCAGCATTACAGAGGTGGTATATGTGATGTTATCATATTGCTTGTTGCTGCTGTTCCACTCAAACACATTTATGGGTATGATCTCAACTATGTTGTTGGTCCGCCCGGCGGCGACACCCGCAGAGCCTATACCATTATTCGAGGTCGCGCCTATCAGCCCCGCCACATGGGTACCGTGACGATCTGCTGGGTCCAGGGTGCGCCACGCGCTTTCCTTGTTCCAGTTCTTCCTTTGGATATTTCTGGCAAGGCTGGTTGACAGCCGCCCTGTCAAATCCGGATGGTTCATTTGTATTTGCATATCGAGCACCGCTACTTTGACTTTGTTCCGGGAAAGCGGACGCAGCAGTTCCCATGCTTCAAAAGCCCCTATCAAGTCAAGATGGGATGCCGAACTAAGAGTCTTCTGACTGCCGATGAGCGGGTCGTTGGGTCGCCAGGCTGTGGATTGTGTATATGATACATCGTCTGACGTGAAACCTTCGATATAAGCATCAGGTTCCGAAGGTACAATCTCTTCCGGAGCCTGTTCATGCTGTATATAGTATATAAAGTTCGGTTGTGCATATTCGACCAATGGGTTTTGCTCGTATAACGCGACGGCTTGCTCTACTGTCACGTCGCCGGGCAGTTCGACAATGGTAACGAGCACAGCCTCCTCGTCCAGTTGTACCACCTCTTCCAACTCGCCCGGAAGCTCGTCCAGACCTTCCGCCAGAATCTCCGTTATCAGTTCCGTCGAAGCGTCGGCGTCGGAGAATGTGTCCGCTACGGCATCTTGAAATACAACGATTATATGGTCGGATGCGAAATCCGCATCGCCATAATCCGGCAGTTCAAGCCCATTGCCGCCGTCGCCGTCACTTTCCGCAATGGCGAGTATTTCAGCAATCAAATCATCAATATCGTCCGTGTCATCGGGGTCTTCCGGATCTTCGGGGTCTTCAGGATCACCGGGGTCTTCCGGGTCACCGGGGTCTTCAGGATCACCGGGGTCTTCTGAGTCACCGGGGTCTTCAGGATCGTTTGGGTAATCATCCATGACGATCTCTGTTTCAGTCGTCATTGGTTCGTTATCCGCAGATACCATCATTGGCGCCAATCCAAACAACATCACCAATGCCAGTAGCATTGCCAGTGTTCTTTTTAATTTAGAACCGTTTGATATGAGTTTCATTGATACGCCCCCCGAGTCAGAATGTGTTGTTTATTATAAAAAGCGGGAAAACATTATCTGATAATCAATCTGTATAAACGGGTCTGGGGTGCTTAAAAATAGTTAAGCACCCGGATTTCGATAGAACTGAGTTTATTATACTATATATACCTGGCAATTCAATAGAAAAAAGGTGGAATTTCGACAAGATTTTCATCCACGATTTTCCATCAGTAACTTTATCAATTTCATCATCTGCTCTTACGGTTCACACCGTATCTTGCGTCAGCAGCTATAAATATTGCGTTATGCACTATTACGGCGGCGCCTCTCTTGTCGTTATCGGGAGGCTGCGCTGGACTGCGCCGGCGTTGTTGTTGCCGTTTCTCGCAGTGCGGGCAAATACATAGTATGTGGTCAGTGGCTGCAATCCCGTGAACTTACCCCCCGCAGGCAAGCTTCCCCAGGCGCTTGCCGCCGGCGTGGACGTCGATGTGCCTACCGCGTATTCCACATCTTGACCGCCGGGGTTTGAGCCTTTGACCGATACAGGGTCTATCGTGATACTGTCGTATGTGCGGTCTGTCACCATCGGCGCTCCGCTCACTGCCGAACCCGCAGCCCTGTTTATCGTGACTTTCACAGTGAAGCGTGCAGAGAATGGCGCCGTTGCCACATCAGTGCCGCTGACCACCACTGTCGCCGTGTATGTTCCCCCGCCTAAGCCGAGCGTCGGCCTGACTGCGAAACTGCTGTTTCCGTTTACGGGAATACCTTTGAGTGTATCTGTTGACAGCTCGAAGCTTGCCGCATTATCTCCTTCGAGTGTGATATCCAATCCGTCTGTGTTTTGCTTTCCTGCGTTATTTACCGTGACTAACACTGCCGGGCGCGTGGCGTAACCGTACGCCGCCGCCGCGAAGGTAAACGTGCCTGTCCTGTTTAAGGTTATCCCATAATCTGGCAGGTCTGTCTTTATCGCAGCGCTCCGCCGTACCGCCCCCGCGTTGCATTTTTCATTTGCTGCAGTGCGGGTAAATACATAGTATGTGGTCAGCGCTTTGAGCTCTGTAGACAGGTCGGTCGGGTCAAGATGTGTAAACGTCGTGTCGCTCTGCCATACCAGCTTCGACACCGCTGAGACCGTCGTGGATGATGATGTGCTTATCGCATACTCTACCATCTGACCGCCCGGGTTGAGCCCTGACACATGTACCGGGATCACCGTTATCCTATTTGCTGTTATCTCTCTTCTTAGCGGCACGCTGTTGACCGCAGCGCCTGCCGCCTTATTCACCCTGAAGCTCACATTGAACCTGGCCAGTATCCCATTATCCCCGCTTACCTCCACTGTGGCCGTGTATGGTATTATCGCTTCGGTTTCCGAGTTTATCCTCACCGGCAGCCCTTGTACCGGTTTCACGTTAAAGCTTCTTGTCGCGTTGTGATTGATGCCCGCAAGTGTCGATGCGGATAGCGTGAACGCGTTTGCGTTTTCGCCTGTCAGCTTTATCGTTAACGGACCTGTGCTTTGTTTCAGGCTGCCTACATTTTTCACTGTGACGGATGCGGCTGTCCTCGCCCCGTAGTTGAATGCCGCCGCAGAGAATGTGTGCGTGCCTGTCCTGCTAAGCGTCACTCCGTGTTCCGGCGCCGGCGTCGTTATCGCAGCGCTCCTGCTTACCGCCCCCGCGCTGCAATTGGCGTTTTGCGCCGTCCTCGCGAATATGTAGTATGTGGTAAGCGGCTGCAGTCCCGTGAACTCGCCTCCCGCAGGTAAGGTGCCCCATGCGCTTGATGCGGGCGTCGCCGTCGTTGTGCCTATGGCATATATTATTTCCTGCCCTCCGGGATTTTTCGGTACCGTCAGTGTATCGTTTATCGTAACGCTGTCATGTGACCGCGGTACTGACGTATTCCTTGTTGGCGCCGCGCTCACTGCCGCCCCCGTACCCCTGCTTATCGTTATTCTCACGTCAAAACTCGCTGTGAAGTCCGCGCCCGCCGCGTCCGTGCCGCTTACTGTGACTTTCGCGTTATGTGTTTTTACCGCTATCCCTTTATTTGGTACTACAGTGAAGTTTACCCTGCCGCCTGCCGCGATGTTGCCTATCGCGCCTGTAGACAATGTGAAGCTGCCGGGGTCCGCCCCGCCGAGTTCTACCTTGAGCAGTCCCGTTTTTTGTTTTCCCGGGTTGCTGACCCAGACCGATAGCGTTGTCCTTGTGTTGTTGGTAAATGCGGCTGCAGTGAATGTGTGCCTGCCTGTCTTGTCGAGCGTTATGCCTTCTGTCCGTATCACCGCCGTGGTGCGTTGCGCCGCGCCCGCGTTACGGTTGTTGTTCGCCGCCGTTCGCGCCCAGACATGGTATGCCGTTGAGGCTTTGAGGCCTGTAAACTCCGGTCTGCTTTGCCACTTCAAGCCCGACGGCGCTGTCTGAGACGTCGACGTCGTTATCGCGTACTCGACGCTTTGCCCTGCCGTGTTTGTTCCTGAGGGACGCAGCGTGTTCACCGTTATCGTCGTAGATGCCGGCGGTGCTGTCTTGCTCACTGTCGGGCGCCCGCTTACCGTCACACCCGCGCCTGCTATCCTGCTTACCGTGAACCTCACTATGAAACTCGCTGCGAAGGGTTCCGAATCCGCGTCTTTGCCGCTCACCGTCACCGTTGCTTCATATACGCCGCCCTGTAACCCGGTCTTTGGTCTTATGCTGAAGTTGCGGCTTGCCCCTGCGTTTATGCCCGTCAACTCACCGCCTTCTTTCAGTGCAGCCGGTGCTGTCAGTTCAAAGCTTGCCGCGTCATATCCGCCAAGCGTCACAGATAAGCCTCCTGTGGCTTTTTTCCCTATATTACTTACTTTTATCGCAAACGCGCTCTGGGAGCCGTAGCCGAATGCTTTTGCCGGGAATGTGTAAGCCGTCAGATACGCGTTTGTGTCCGCCCTGCTAAGCGCTATACAATATTCGGGCGCTGTCGTGTCTATAGCAGCGCTGCGCTGCGCAACCCCCGCGTTACGATACTCGTTTGCCGCTGTGCGCGCCCATACATGGTATCTCGCAGACGGGCGGAGGCCTGTGAAGGTTATCTCTTCTCCCTCTTTAAAGCTCCGCCAGGAAAGACCTGCCGGCATCGTACCCGATGTTGACGTCGTTATGGCATATTCAATGCTTTGCCTGCCGGGGTTTGTTGCCGGGGGCGCCACGGTACCTACCGTTATGCTATCATGCGTCGGCGGAAAGTCCGTGCTCACTACAGGGCGGCTTTTCGTGCCGATCGCCGCGCCGGGCGCTGTGCCCCTGTTAACAGTAAAGGTTACGTTGAATCGCCGTACCGGTACCTCCTCGTTGTACACCGCTACCGTCGCCGTATGCGTGCCTGATTCCAGATTTTGTTTTGGCCTTATATTGAACTCGCGGGTCTTGCCTTTCGCTATGCCCGCCAGATCGCCGCCTCTTGCCAGCGCTGTCGGCGACGTCAGTTCAAAGCTGTCCTCGTCAAGGCCCGTGATTTCCACGGTTAGATTGTCGGTGGCTTTGCTGCCTGCATTCGTGACCGTTACCACCAGCGCTGTTTGCACCCCGTATCCGAGTGTTTTTGCCGGGAATGTGTGCGTGCCTGTTTTACTCAGCGTTATCCCATATTCCGGCGCAAGCGTCGTTATCGCCGCGCTGCGCTTTACCGCTCCCGCGTCGCAGTTTTTGTTCGCCGCCGTGCGCGCGAATACGTAGTATGTGGTCGATGGCAGCAGGTTTTCAAATATCTTGTCGTCCCGCCAGCCGTTTGCAGGCGTCGTTGTCGTCCTGCCTATGGAGTATTCCACTGTCTGCCCGCCCGGATTGGTCGCCGCTGCCCGTACTTCGCCGACTGTGATCGACGTCGGCGTTACTGTATTTCTTACAGGCTCAGTCCTCACCGTTACCCCCGCGCCCCTGGATACAATAAATGCTACTTCAAAACCGGCTGAGAACTCACCGAAAGACTCGTTTACACCACTCACCGTCACCGTTTCTCTGTGCAAACCGGCGTCAAGCCCGGTTTTCGGTCTGACGGTGAAGCTGCGGTTGCCGTCTACCGCTATACTATCCGGCGGCGTGGCCGACAATGTAAAGCTCGTCTCTTCACCGCCCGAGAGTGACACTGTAAGAGCGCCCGTCGCCTGATTGCCTGTGTTGTCTATCCTGACCGAGATGGCCGCCGGCACCGCCGCATTGTACACCACCGTGCCGAATGAGTATGTGCCGGTCCTGCTCAGGCTGATGCTGCAGGCGAGGTTTTCCGGCACTTTTTCGCTTGACAGCGAACTGCCAGCCGTGGCGCTTACAGAGGCATAAGACAATAACCCGGCGCCCAAAGTGACCTTGTAAATTGCTCCGTCGCGTGCAGTATAATTATTTCTGTACCTCAATATATATGTTCTGGCGCGCACATTTCCGTCAAGGTCCTTTTCATCTGTCCTGTATTCAAGAGTATAAGGTACAGCTTTACCGGTCCCGTCATACAGAAGCAGATTGCTTGTCGTTATAGTACCCGGGATCATATATTTATCAAAACTGACCTGCGCAAAGGTATCATAGATATCAAGGCTCTCCAGTTGCGGCGGAGCAAGCGAAAACATGCCTATATTCACTTCCATCTGCGGCGGTGGCACGGGAAGCCAGCCGTACCGGCTCGTACTATATGCCGTCTCATAGCCCTCCAGTTCGTATTTGACTTGCCAAAGGCCTTCAGGTACATCCCATGCGTAGACACCATCTTTATCAGTGTATATAGGATTATACTGGTTGAACTCGGAGGCGTCCCATATCTCCGGAGTGTCACCCGGATCGTCCTTTAAGTAAGCAGTCGCCTTGACGCCTGCCAGACGGTTGCTCGTCACAGCTTCATAAACATAACCGGAGGGGTCTATCGTCCATATAAATGAGAACATAGCGCCCTCACTTCTGTTTGTCGACAAGTTTTCCACATTCTGCATCAGGATGTTCATATGAGTCGTTGATGCGAATCCGGATGCGGTATACAGCAGCCTCAAGCCGGGAGTTGCCTGAAGCGCAGCGCTCAAGTTAGTTTCCAAAGCCGGTATAGCAACTTTAAGAAATGAATGTACCAAGCTGTAAATAAACGCCAAATCCAACCGCCTCAGTGCTTCCTCGCGCTCCGAAGACGTCATGCCGGCGGAGTAGATAGCATTTCTGGCGTCCTCAATCCCGATATAGCGGTCATTTACCCTTATCAGACCGGCTCCCCTGCCGATGATATCGGATAGATTTCCGGCAGCGTCATTATCCAGATCAAAAACGATTTCAAGTAGAACCTGCTTACCAAAATCTAAAATTTCAGACCTTATTTCATCACCGGAAACCCTCGATACAAGGAAAATATCACCCGAACCCGATATCGGCAGGTATCCATGACTTTCAGCATTCTGCCGTGTAATTTGCCCCGGAATGCTCTTTTGATAATATGATATACGTATCTTGCTCGCCTGCGGGTTACCAAGCTTTATATCAATAACTGTCGCCGTGGAACTGCTTGAGACGATCTCATAATCAGCCCCGCGCCACCACGCAGGTAATGCGTTCAGATACTCGTCGGACAAAAAGTCTATTTCGTCCCACGTGAGCGGCGTTCCGGTTTTTGTGTACTCGATGCTGATTATTCCCGGAACATAGTTTGGACTTAACGGGTCGAACAATCCTGTTACTTCAAACTGCTGCTCCGGCTCATTCCAAACCATCGGCATGTACTTTTTTATGTTGTTTCTGTCGCTGACGACAAAGACGTCATGCGCACTGACTGCATTTGTAAATTTCGCTATAAATGTAAATGGAATACCGGGCGTAAATGTGATCGCCGGCCTGGCTGTCCCTTGGCCGAGCAGATCATAAGAGATGCCGTTGTAGTGCATGACCAGAGAAGAGAGTACCGGCGCTCCTTCTTCATAAACGACGTCCCTGACGGATTCACCGACGCCCTGCACTCTCGCAGATATCCGAAAAGACTGGTGGTTTTTCGGCTGAGTGAGCTGTATCTGTGCAAAGTACAGCCCTGCCCTTGACGCGGTCACACTGCTTGTCAGTACATTATCTACATAAAGCTCGACTGTGCTGAGCGCAGGCGCTATGCCGCTTACACCGACAAACGGTGAAGCAACGCTGTCATCGGCGGCCAGTGTTAGAAGTGGTACATTCTGATTGACCACCCCTATGACCTCAGCTCTGTTAGCTCCGTTCCACTGGAACAGCAACCGGGCAAAGCTGACTATACTTCCCTGCTGAGTCGGTTTCACAGAAAACCTGACAGTACCGCTGTTTGCACTGACCGGTAT
>Ga0123353_10011061_pt1 | contig 12675 bp, 9 predicted proteins | sample TergutLab28metaG_3_FD_92763 | JGI IMG/M metagenome (GOLD analysis project Ga0123353, IMG submission 92763) | Labiotermes labralis P3 segment gut microbial communities from Petit-Saut dam, French Guiana - Lab288 P3 | ecosystem: Host-associated > Arthropoda: Insects > Digestive system > Gut ... | reverse complement strand
AGTCAGGCAAAGACTCATCCGGCGCTTTCAAGCCCATAAAACCCAGTGCTTCCGGCAGCTTCTCCCGTATTGCTCCTCCAGCCGCTGCTTCATCCAAAGAAGCCAGCAAAGAGGTACTTAAGAGCAAGGAAGAGAAGGGATCCTCGCCGGTGAGCAATGCTCGACCCATCATCATTTTTGACAGGGTGAGCAAGTTGTATCCTGCGCAGCCTAACAGACCCGCTTTAAATAACATCTCAATGACCATTTCCTCAGGGGAATTCGTCTTTTTGGTGGGACATTCGGGATCCGGCAAATCGACGTTCATCCGGCTCATTAATCATGAGTTCACCACGTCTTCGGGCCGTCTTGTGGTTGCCGGGGAGGATCTCTCCACCATCAGAAGGTGGCGCGTGCCCTACCTCCGCCGCAATATCGGCTGTGTTTTTCAGGATTTTAAGCTGCTGCCCAACAAAACCGCGTTCCAAAACGTGGCCTTTGCCCTTCAGGTTATTGGAAAGTCCAAGCATATTATTCGCACGCAGGTGCCGGAAGTGCTCAGACTCGTTGGTCTTGAAGACAAAACAAACAAATACCCCGATCAGCTGTCGGGCGGTGAGCAGCAGCGTGTGTCCATCGCGCGCGCAATAGTGAACCGGCCGCCCATGCTGATATGCGATGAGCCTACCGGAAATCTAGACCCGCAGACTTCGCTCGGCATCATGCGCCTGCTTGATCGCATCAATAGAACCGGCACCACCATTCTGGTTGCCACGCACGACCGCGAAATGGTTGACTCCATGCGCAAAAGGGTGGTGGCACTTGAAAACGGTTTCCTGGTGCGCGATGAGGATAAGGGGGTGTACGGGTTAGATGCGTAGTTTCTTCTACTTCGTCAAAGAAGCACTCCTTAATTCCAAGAAGAACTTTGGAACGACCTTTGGCGCCATTGTTACGATATTCCTCTCCCTGCTCGTCATTGGTGTGTTCATGGTTACCAGCCTGGTTATTGAGCGGGTGGTCAGAAGCATTGAGAGCCAGGTCTCCATTTCTATCTTCCTTGCCGATGAGGCCGCTGATGGCGACGTAACTGCACTCATCACCTTTATCGACTCCCTGCCGGAGGTTGCCTCTGTCAGCCACGTGAGCAAGGATCAAGCTCTAGAAAACTTTAAGGAGATGACCAGCTCAGGAATTGTAGAGCAGTTAGATGGCAACCCCTTGCCTGCGTCGCTTGAGGTTGAGCTGGCTGAACCAGACCAGGTTGAAACCGTGGCGCTCACCATACAAGCTGAACCCGTGTATACACGGGTGGTTGATAATCCGGACAATCCTGCCGATTCCATTCGCTATGGCCAACAGATTGTCAAGCAACTCTTTGCCGTGACCGACATAATCATGGTTGTGTGCATCGTGTTAGTTGTCATGTTGATTTTTGTGGCGCTGGTCTTCATCAATAATACGATTCGCCTGGCAATCCTCGCGCGTCGTAAGGAGATTGCCATCATGCGTCTGGTTGGCGCCTCAAACGGCTTTATCCGAGGACCCTTCCTCATGGAGGGCGCCCTGCAATCCCTCATTGGGGCGGGCATGGCAATACTCAGCATCCATTTGCTGGCTTCGCGCTTTTTACCGCAGTTAAGTGAGCTGCTCTCGTGGCTGCCCATCGACTACGCCAGCATGGAAATCTGGAGAGTCTACGCACTCCTGACCGCCGTTGGACTGGTAATAGGCCTCTTCGGCTCAGCCTGGGCCATGCGCCGCTACCTCAAGGTTTAGTCCCGATAACTGTTGCCATTCTGGAACAGGGGGACGGGGTTAGTGTTCCAATTTGACCTTGGTCAAATTGGAACACTAACCCCGTCCCCCTGTTCCAGAATGCCTACAACGGTAGCCATTCTGCCTGAGGTCACACCGTCTCTTCGCGCGGAATGATACTTTGTTTCTGTAAAAGTAGATTGAGGCTGCACGGAGATGCGCTCAGCCGCAACTCCTGCGGCCTTTAACTTTGCGAGGGCCATTGCAGGCAAGTCTGCGCAAAAATGTCCAGGTTTGGTAGGGGAGAAGTGCTCCCCAGAGACGCTTGCACTAGCAAGGAGCTCTTCTCGTGTAGTTGCATCTACCTCGTAATCAGCAGCTTTGATAGCAGGCCCAATCCAAGCCAGGGTGTCCAAAGGCATCTGCCCATCATTGAGAGTAGCAAGCTCAGCACAGCAGTTCTCAATGACCCCCCTGGCAACACCCCGCCACCCCGCATGAATCCCGGCTATCAAACCGCAACTCTCCGACACAAGCACAACCGGCAAGCAATCCGCCGTGGTAAAGGCAACGGCAAATCCAGGTGTATCAACTATTGCAGCATCTACAGAAACGGGGCTCTGCTTGTCAGAAATCAAAATTACGTCTGCACCATGCTGCAAGGATAGCCAGGTGACGCCCAGAGGCATCAAGGCAACTTCAAGCTCGCGTCGCGCCTGCTCCTCTATGCCTTCAGCAAAGCTGGCTCTACTCCCATCCTTGCACTCAGAAAGCGTAGTGAAGGCAATAAAGCGATGAGAAGGCGCTACAGAAAAAGCAGCCTTCTCAACCAAAAATCCATTCATCAAATCGGTAGCTATGTGTCATCCTCAGGGGCCGGGTCGTTTTGTCCTGTTCTTGTTGGTAGTTATACCATATACCAGCAACATTCCACCAGCAAGGAGTATCAGAAGAGCAGCCAGCAGGCCAACAAAGCCGCCCCCTTTGTGTTATCTGCAGTCTCAGTGACGCACACCCTCGCTGGCAGACTACTTTGGAAACGCAGGGTACTTCATCCACTCGGGAGTGCTCCAGCCACTCGTTGAGGGATCGTAGACTATTTGAAAGTCTTGAGCGCAGGAACTAAACACACGTTCGCCTAAAAGCTTTGGTGCATTGCCCTTGAACTCAGCTCTCTCCAGGGATGTGCAGCCATAAAAGGCACCTCCGCCGAGTTCAGTGATGCCGGCAGGCACCACCACGTCTGTGATACTAATGCAGTTGGCAAAGGCGTTGGTACCAAGCGCTGCGAGGCTCTCTGGCAATTCCAAGGAGCCGGAAAGGCCCCAGCAGCCGTTGAAGGCCGACACGTTAATTGTCGTCAATCCCTTGGGAAGCACCAGAGAGCCATCAAAACCAGAAGACTGAAAAAAGGCCTCAGTGTCTATGAGAACCACCTTCTCAGGGATGATGAGATCACCAGTAAAGCCCTTGCAGAAAGAGAACGCTTGATATCCTATGCCTACTAAAGTCTTTGGAAGCGTCAAGGTTCCGGTGAATCCGTCACAGCCTATAAATGCACGCGAGCCTATGAGGGTAACCGTGTGTCCGTCCAGTGTCCCAGGAATGGTCAGGTCTCCTTCTTGTGGCCCCCAATACCTGATGATTGTGCAGGAGTTATCCTTGATTGCAAGGTACTTGTAGCCATCAGTGTACCCTGTTGGCTTGTCCGCTTCTGCCGACAGCCAAAGATAGGGATCATAGAGAACAAAATCACTCTTGAGATCTTCAAATATTGCTACTCTCTTTTTGTACTCACTTACCGGGGACTGTATGTCTATCTTAGCCCACCAGGCATAGCCATCGAGATAGTTGTCACTGGCCTCTTCCCATGATGAAAAGGTATGAAACAGTCGCTCGATTACGGGCAGCATCAAGTCATAGGCCTCTTCCAGCTCAATATATCCGGCGTGGTAGCCCCATCCCGTGACATGAATCATCCTGAACCAGTCCCAAGCCTTGATCTGTTTTTCACCCCATTTTTCTGAGAGCGTCTTGGCCAGGGCTGCCTGGGTGCGATCTGCTCCGTTTGGAGAGTTGAGCATTTCAACGAATCTGGCACTGTGACCATTGTCGGTCATGCGTTCAACCAACTGGATCAGGTCGCTGCGGCTGTTGCAATTCCAACTTTGAGACAACACGCTTATTGCTGTTTGTTTGTTCTTGGGATTACTGTCGAACATGCCAAAATAATGGGGGATAGACCCGTTGGCAGTTGCCAGGATAGCTGAGCATCCCAAGGCCCAGTCCTCAATCTCACCAGGGCTCATTTGGCTGTTGAAGATTCTTGCTGGAGCGGGCTGACTGCTTTGTGTAGCAGGCTGGCTGCTTTCTGTAGCGGGCTGGCTTTGTGTAGTATCAGGGCTGACAGTTGGCGTAGACTGCTCTTGGGCGCAGCCTGACAAAGCTGAGGTAGCCAAAGTGAGAGTTAATAGAACGGCAATTAGCTTCCTCATATTAATCAGCACCTTTCCTTGTCCGTGCTACTGCTCAATTACGTGTAATCATTGTATTGTAAGAGTCATGTGGCAGAAAGAGGCGCCCAGCGGTAATTTTTCGCCAAATGGGCAGATTCAGCTATAATAATTGCGAGCTTTTTTCAAGATTAAACGCTTGGTGCGAAAGTGGGCTGCAATAGGGTGGCTTCAATCGCACTTGTTACGACCCCTACAGAAAGAGAGAACGCTTATGTCTTGTTCCACGCACTTTGAAGAGGCCTTGAAAATCGGCCGCGCCCCCAATATCCAGGAACTGTTCCCGGATTCAAAAGCACTGATCGTCAGTGGCAAAGTCATAGATCGCGCTATGAATGCAAAGGGTAAGTCTATTGCTATGGCCGCTAACGGACGCAACAGCCCTGCCATTGCCGGCGCGCTACTGGCTGCTCAAAAGGCTAACGCTGCCATCATCATTGAGATTGCCAAGTCTGAGTCCACCTACTGCGGTATCAACTTCTGGAACATCGCTTCCGTAGTTAACACCATCTGCAATACCCTTAACATCACCATTCCGGTGGCCATTCATGCCGATCACTACACCATCAAAGGTGCCGAGGACATCGAGAAGGCAAAAGTTGAGATTCCCAAGATGTTCAAAGCTGGCATCACCTCCATCGCCATTGATGCCTCACACCTGCCGGATGCTGAGAACCTGCTTGCCTGCATTGAGCTGGTAAAGGTCGTACCCTCTTGGGCAGGTCTTGAAGTAGAAGTGGGCGAGATCAAGGGTAAAGAAGGCCTCTCAACAGTAGACGAGGCACTGTTCCTCGTTCAAGGCCTCAACGCCTATGACATTCATCCCGAGTGGATTGCCCTCAACAACGGCACAACCCACGGTATTGAGGTATCCGGCGGCGGCATCCAGATTGACTTGACCGCTGATATCCACAAGGCTCTTGAGCCCTATGGCGTCAACGGCGCCCAGCACGGCACCTCCGGAAACAGCTTTGACAAGCTCCGCACCATTGCCGCTGAGACTAACACCACCAAGGCCAACGTGGCTACTGCTCTCATGATGATTTCGTGGGGTGTGTCGGTTAATGAGTACGGCAACGCAGAGGTTGATGCCGACAAAGAGTTCATCAAGCTTGCCGGCAAGGGCATGACCGAGGAACTCTGGGCCGAGATGGTAGCCTACGCCAAGGCCAACGACTGGTCCGGCGGCAACTACAAGAAGCTCTGCCTACCATTTGAGGTCCAGACCCTCAACCAGCCAGTAGAGATTATCGAGCGCATGGCAAAGGACGTAGCCGATTTTGCCTATATCATGCTGAGCGAAGTCTTCAATGCCACCGACACCGCCTCCTTGGCAATCGATGCCATCCTGGCAGCCGGTTCCTATGACCTTGGCTTCAACAGCGAGCGCATCGAAGATCCCGCCGATTGGACCAATGACAAGATCTACGCCAAGGCCGAGCTCCTGGTCTCCAACGAGGGCCCCGAAGGCGACTTTGACGACTAAGTCTTTCAGCTCACGATTGAGTCATTCAGATAACGATCGAGTCCTCCAGCTAACGATTGAGTCTTCCAGCTAACGACTAAGTCTTTCAATTAGCTAACTACTTCTCTAACCTCAATGATGCCCCTGCCAGCAGGGGCATCATTGTGTGTGTTGCGGGGTTTATTTTCTTCACACAACCCCCTCTTCATCGCATTTGACATCTCGCCACCTCTCAAAATACTCCTTTGGCACAAAACAGCAACTTTATGTGCAGAATTTGCGATTGTATATCTCTTTTCTTTGAAAAAGCTTAGATCTCAGGCCTCAAGGGTCCTATTTTGTTGCGTACGCAACAAAAATGTGCAACCAGAGGCGCAAAAAAAGCCAAAGGGCCAATACAATCGAAAATTCTGCACAAAAATCCGCGAATTGTTGTCAAGTCCGGCTCCAAAACACACACGGCTCCGCAATTTCGACAGAAGGGGGCAGCAAAAGACAGAAGGGGACGGTTCATGTGTCTCACTGGGGTACGCGAGACAGAGGAACCGCCCCCTTCCGTCCTCGCATTTGACACCTCGCCACCTCTCAAAATAGCCCTTTGGCACAAAACAGCAAATTAATGTGCAGAAATTGCGTTTGTATATCTCCTTTCCTTGAAATAGCTTATTTTTCTGGCCTCATACACCCTTTTATGTTGCACACGCAACAAAAATGCGCACCCAGAGACGCAAAACAAGCCAAAGGACATATACAAACGCAATTTCTGCACATAAATCTGCGAAATTGTGTCACGACCTGCTCCATGACACACCCAATTCAGTAATTCCTATTCAACTGCCACTTGTTTTCGTATGACGCACCAATCTAAGTGCTTGCACTCAGGGCAGGTCATCCAGCGCACTTTATGGTCGCCAACGCTAAAGTACGCCTGCCTCAGTGACGGCTTGAAAACGCAGTTACACTGAGGGCAGATGAATTCGGAGCCCTTGAGCTGAAAAACCACTATCAAGGTGCCGAGCACAGCGATAGCCAAATACACCGCAAGCGCCCACCAGATTTGAGAGGTAATCAGCCATGCTAACAACACTAACTGCGTTGCTACAAACACTCCTACTGCAATGTAAATGAGAGTCAGCTTCTTTTTGTTACTTGCCTTGCTCTTTTTTTCCATGATGTCTTCTATGCCAAGGATAATATGTGCCGAAACAATTGCTTCGTTATGGATGCTCTCTTTGATGACCTGTATCATTTCTAGCTGCCTCTGGCGTTCGCTCATTTCGTCGTTGAGTAATCTCAGCTGCTCGTCAAGCAGGATAGTGAGGATTTTGCCTGACAATTCACTTTCCAGGACGCTTTTAATGGAGCTTAAAGAGAGCCCGATTGCCTTGAGCGTGCAAACAAGTTGAAGCTTAAGCAGGTCATCATCGTTGTAGAGTCGCCTCCCGCCTTCGGACAGGTCAGATGGATGCAGGATCCCTTTGGAATCGTAGAACTGCACAGTTCGCACCGAGACGTTGCACAATTTAGCCATTTCACCGGTTGTGTAGCTTGGCATAGAAACCTCCCTTCGGAAGCCACAATACAATATTACGCTACGTAACAAGCAATAGGTGACGCAAGAGGATTTTTTAGAACAGAGGTGGAACAGGGGGACGGGGTTGGTGTCCCAGATTGGTACAGAGGGACGGGGTTGGTGTGGTACAGAGGGACGGGGTTGGTGTACCACCTTTTGCCGAGGCAAAAAGTGGTACACCAACCCCGTCCCTCTGTACCACACCAACCCCGTCCCTCTGTACCAATCTGGGACACCAACCCCGTCCCCCTGTTCCAATCTGGGACACCAACCCCGTCCCCCTGTTCCACTTGAAATAAGCGAGGCGCTCAATTTGTCTGCTCTGAGCAGACCCAGCTGCTATAGCAAATGGTAAGCTTTTCGCGTAAAGAAGCTGTTTGAAGAGAAAACCGAGAGGTGGAGAAATGAAGAGATACTTGAAACTCATGCTGATTGTACCGCTCTTGTTGACGCTAAGTGCCTGTGGCACAGAAGCAAGCCAAAAAGTGCTGGTTGCGGATGTTCTCGGCAACGAAGTCTCAATTGTAGACGTTAGTCAAAATGCTGAAGGTAATATCGAAGTAGAAGTCTGTGTCAGTGGTACGTACAGCGCTTTGCATGGTATAAACATGGCTAAAATCAACGTAAATGATGGGTCGATTTCTGCTGACAGCGATTTTTCGGTCAGGGTAGATGGGCCATCAATCTATTACACATTCTCTTTTCCCACTAATGAGCAGCCAGACAGATTCTCAATTGGGCTTAAGGATCACCTGGGCATGCAGACGGGCAATGCCACTTTTGACGCGGTAACGTACGAGGTCATTTAAGTCATTTACAATAAGCTCTGTTGCGATGGTGCAGAGCTCAAATGAGGAAGGGCAGCCAATGAAGAAGCCTCTGATTATTTCTGGAGCAGCTCTATTGATACTGGCTGGTGGCTTAGTAACTTTTGTTGCTCTTGATTACCACTATCCGTCAATAACGCCATACGGAATAATCCTTATATTAACCGGTGCATTGGGTTTGGTTGGTCTTGCCATTAAGAATTCTAGACTTGGGATTTTTTACCTTGTGATGGGCGCTGCAACCCCCATCCTCGCTCTCATTACTGTTATAGCAGCAATTGATCACGGCGCTAACGAAAGATTCGTCGTAGCAGTCATGCTCCCGGTGATTGTCGCTGCAGCTCTGTGGATAATCAGCGGGGTAAGAGCATTACAAGACAGAAAACGGTAATGCGTGTTACTTTCCTAGCCCCCAGCTGGCCGTGGTCACGGCTTCAGTTACACTTTCCTTGAAGTAGTGTTGTTAGGTAGAGAAATTGGAGAGTGTTGATGCTGGGTGAAAATGACGAACTAGAAATTGTAAAGCGGCTTTCCGGCGTCTATGACAATAATCGCATTGAAAAAAGTGAAATCGGATGGACAAGTCGAGTTTACGTTGTTCACGGCGGAAAGATTGTGTTCAAGTTTCCGCGCAATGAGAAATGGCGTGCGGAGTGTAAAAATGAAGTGGCCGCTCTCAGACTGATAAAAGAACAGAAGTTCAATCTGAGCGTCCCAGCTTTGAACTGGACAACAGAAGATAATGCCTATTTTGGGTTTTATGGCGTCACCGGAAAACCGCTCAGAGAAGTCATTGACTCATTAAGCAAGGAACAGAAGACTGAAATCGGTGCTCAAGTTGGTAAATTCTTGCAACAGCTTCACGGGATAAGGAACTGTGGTGAAATTCCTGCACAAACGCTTGAAGAGCAGGTACTAGAGTATCAGGATTGGTACAAAAGAGGCAAAGGCTCGCTAGTAGAAATTTTCAGCGTAGAGGAGCTTTGGCGAATTGATGACTTCTTTGCCTACGAAGTGCCGAAATGTATGGTTGGGACGAATGAACTTGTTTTCTGTCACGGAGACTTAGACTACAACAACACCTTGATTGATTGCGACGGCAGAGTAGGGGTAATTGATTTTGGAGACGCGGGGTTGTACGACAGGTCTCAGGACTTCAGAGGAATGGATGACGAGATACTTCTGGACTCAATGGTGAGTGCTTACGGCAACGGTGAGATTATCAGCAGGGATGCAGCGCAGGCCACTTCAAAGATGATAGATGTGCTCAATCTTATACATTGCATAGAGAACGGCTACACTGACGGTGTCGATAACATCGACAACTGCAAAAAACGAGTGCGGTTTAAAATTCTGGAGACAAATCAATGACCAGGGGGGGGCACTCGGGTCATTCCCAGTTGAGTACATAGGACAGAGGGGCGGGGTTGGTTTTCTTGACACAGCTCTTGACCACACAGTCCTTGCAAATAACAATGCTCAGGCTGACCTGGTCAGGTTGTGGTATCTTGATAAGAAGAATCAGCGATTAGAGCACAAAGAGTGCTTGAGAATTACATCGGCTCTAAAGGGGTGCAGTTATGTTGTGGGTGAAGGAAGCTATTCCTCAGGTTTTAAGTAAGTTGCGAGTTGACCCTGCAACGGGACTCACAGAGGCAGAGGTGCAGGAGAGGCTGATAAAGTATGGCCTCAACGAATTTGAAGAAGAGAAAAAGGAATCCTTCTCAAAGAAAATCCTCCATCACCTTATGGAGATTCCCACGCTCATACTTATAGCGGCAGCGATTATTGCCGGCATTGCGGCAGTAATGAACATGCAGAGTGTCGATGGAGGCAATACAAGTGACTGGCCTAAGGTGGGCATTATCTTGGCCATCGTTGTTATCAACGTAGTGCTGGGGCTCTATCAGGAAAATAAGGCAGAAAAGGCACTCGACGCCCTCAAGAAAATGAACTCCTTCAAAACCACCGTTATCAGAGACGGCTTCAAGCAGATCATCGAGGCAAACCAACTGGTGCCTGGCGACATAGTTGAGCTCAACGCCGGAGACGTGATTACCGCAGATGCTAGGCTCATTGAATCGAGCAGCCTGCAGGTTGAGGAAGCTGCGCTCACGGGCGAAAGCGAGCCGGCCGAAAAGGATTACACCTTAGAGATTGATGAGGACGTTCCCCTGGGGGACAGGCTCAACATGGTGTATTCAGGCTGCCTGGTAACCGGCGGCAGAGCAATTGCCGTAGTGGTAGAAACTGCAATGGAAACCGAAATGGGCAAGATAGCCAGCATGCTGAATAAGAGCCAAAAGGTCTTAACCCCCTTACAGCTCAGACTGCAGCAACTGGCAAAGCGCATTTCAATTATTGCACTCGTGAGCGGCACGCTCATGTTTCTTGTGGGCTTTTTGTTCTGGGGCAACTCGGCCATTGAGATGCTCATACTTGCCGTAGCTCTGGGTGTTGCCGCTGTGCCTGAGACCTTGCCCATCATCGTTACGATGATTTTGTCTCATGGCGTGTACAACATGGTTTCGAGAAAGGCGCTCATCAGAAAGATTCCCGCCATTGAAACCATAGGAAACACTTCCGTTATTTGCTCCGACAAAACGGGCACCCTCACGCTCAACAAAATGAAGGTGCAGCAAGTTTGGCATGTGAGAAACGAGCCGGTGAGCGTAAAGGAGGAGTTGAACTTTGAGCAGCGCCAGCTCATTGAGCTCTTTTCTTCTTGCAGCAACGCCACCATAGAAATCCACGGAGACGACAATCAAGACGAAACCGTTGTGGGCGACCCAACTGAGGTAGCCATCATCAGGTTGTTGCACGAGCTTGGCATCAGTCGCGTGCAGGCAGAAAGAGACTACCCCAGGGTTCACGAGCTTCCCTTTAGCTCGGACAGAAAACGCATGACCACGATGCATCGCACTGAGGAAGGTTATATTGCGGTGACTAAGGGTGCCTTTGACCGCATGCCTGTGTGCTGGGAAGAGCAGCCGGAGCTCTACAAGAAGGCAAAAGAAATACACGACTCCTACGCAGAAAAGGCGTTGCGAGTTATTGCGGTATCAATCAAAAAATATGATGCCATGCCCACGGATCTGAGCGAAGAGGCGCTGGAAAGCGGCCACGAGCTCAGGGGGATGATTGGCATGATTGACCCTCCAAGGCCCGAGAGCGCTGCGGCCGTTGCACGAGCCAGGGAGGCCGGAATACGAACCGTAATGATAACCGGCGACCACATAGTCACCGCCGTTGCCATTGCCAAGGAGATAGGAATTATGCAGGAGGGCGAGCGGGCCATAACCGGCAAAGAACTCGCCACCATGAGCCAAACCGACCTCATAGCACAGGTGCGAGGAATTGCCGTATATGCACGGGTGAGCCCGGAAGACAAGCTGAGGATTGTGCACGCCTGGCAGGCTCACAGCGACGTTATCACCATGACGGGAGACGGCGTTAATGATGCTCCCGCCCTCAAAGACGCCGATGTTGGCGCGGCAATGGGAATCACGGGCACAGAGGTTTCAAAAAATGCAGCCGACATTGTGATTACTGACGATAACTTTGCCACCATTGTTGATGCCATAGAAGAGGGGCGCACCTCCTACGACAATATCCGCAAGACCATTCAGTTTTTGCTGGGCGTTAACCTGGCGGAGATCTTTGTGCTTTTGGCTGGCATGATCTTCATTGGGAGAGCCACGATTACCGCCTTGCAGATTCTCTTTATCAACATAGTTGCCGACGGTATCCCCGGCTTCTTCCTGGCTTTTGAAAAGTCAGAGCCCGGCGTGATGAAACGCAAGCCACTTCCTAAAAACTCGGGCGTGTTTGCCAACAAGGTAGGCTTGTTTATTGCGGTGAGGGCAATAACCTTTTCTCTCATCACGCTGACGGCCTTCATCCTGGGCGCCTATATACTGCCGCCGCCCGATGCTTATATCCAGCAAGCCTTCTTTGTGCCCCTGGACGGAATCTCCATTGAAAGCCTGCGCTACGGAGGCCACTTTCCCCTGGGAGTGACGATGGCCTTTATTGTTTTGAGTTTGGCGTCGACCATAGATGTCTTTAACACAAGGACCCATCAATCAATCTTTAAAGCCGGTATTGTGGCAAACAGAGGCATGCTCATTTCTGTATTGATTATTATTGTTGTTACCGTAGTGGTTGCCTCATGGCCCCCGCTTGCGCAGATATTTGACGTGGTGCCCATCAGCAGCCTCCACTGGATTATCTGCGGCTGCCTGGCGTTGGTGCAAATTGCCGCCGTTGAAGTACTAAAACTCATAGTGAATCGCAGGCTGGACAGGGTTCGATCCCCCTAGACATAAGAATCCTCAGACAGAAGCCTATAGGCTTCTGTCTGAGGATTGGTGGAGCCTAGGGGGTCGCGCGTATTTGCTGAAGCAAATCCGCGTGGTCCTCGCGCAAGCGCTCGGACGTTTTTTGCTACAAACGAGCCACTGGCTCGTTTGCTTAACGCAAAAACCCCTCACGGGTTCGATCCCCCTAGACATAAGAATCCTCAGACAGAAGCCTATAGGCTTCTGTCTGAGGATTGGT
>Ga0123353_10011058_pt1 | contig 12677 bp, 10 predicted proteins | sample TergutLab28metaG_3_FD_92763 | JGI IMG/M metagenome (GOLD analysis project Ga0123353, IMG submission 92763) | Labiotermes labralis P3 segment gut microbial communities from Petit-Saut dam, French Guiana - Lab288 P3 | ecosystem: Host-associated > Arthropoda: Insects > Digestive system > Gut ... | reverse complement strand
TCTTCTTCTTCTTCCTCAGCTCTACAACTCTTTGTGAGTTTTGGCTTGCTCAATTATTCCTCTCCATGGTTTCCTTTCCTGTGCCTTGTGTTTCCAATTATTTACTCCCATCTTCCTCAAATCATCTCTCACATCATCATCCCATCTTAATCTTGGCCTTCCTTTCGGTCTTGTTGCGTGTGGTTTCCATTTACACTGTCATTACTATTTAAGCAATATAAATGTATAATCAAACAATGGATTAGGATGTAGCAGGGTTAGTATCCTGGACTCGCATATGGTCATAGAAACAACGGTTATGTCCGTATTTTATTGCTTCTTCCTGTAAATATATTCATATTACAGACTTGTTGTTACTTTTTCTCTTCTTATCATTTTGTCAGGATCATATTTCTTACATACAGACTTCATCTGTGTTAAATCTGTCAGCTGAATTATAAAAAATATGTCATACCAGATTTGTATGTACCTTTATGATTGAACCCCACACCAAATATGACATTAATCCTTATTTGTCACTAGTCTTCCGAAATGTTTAGTGTTACACACATGAGAAGAAAAAGATACGGCACAATCTAACACATGACTAGCTCTTTGTCTAACCATACTCTTTATACATGTATCACTGTTGCAATACATGTAACTGACACAAATTGAAACTTATAATAATTACACCTCATATCAAATTATGCTTATATCTGATGATCACATTACAGTTTTCAAGTCAATAATTTCTGTCACTTTGTCATTATTGGATCTCCCATGCAAACTTTTCATTAGACTGCGCATTTTTAAGAGCCTTTGTGTTAATTTTGTCACAGCGCTTCTTGCATGTCATACCAGAGTTAATTTGCAGTAAAGTTATGGCTTTAAATGTGTTGTTTTTCCCCATTCAACTGTACACACTGTTTGTACCACATTCTTTACACTGTTCCAAATTCTATGCTGCAGCTGCCTGCAAACAGTCCTTAACTTTGTGCTCAAGTTCCTGTTCTTAGACACCAACAGTCAATTGTTGCTTAGTATTTCTAAAGTTAAACTGAATTGATCTGGCTTGCGACAGGGACAGGTGGCGGGTGCTTGTGAATGCGGTAACAAATCTTCGGGTTCCACAAAATACAGGGAATTTCCTGACTAGCTGAGAGCCTATTACCTTCTTAAGAAGGACTCTTGCTCCATGGAGTCAGTCAAGTAAATGTTATTGAAGTTTCTCCTGGAACTGATTTAAGGCTTCAGTAAATGCCCCACTAAAATGAAAACTAAGTTCATGTCCTTCCTATTAAGACTTATACAACTGGTTTTACCCAAAATCCTGCCTAAGTAGTTCAACTAATAATGGAACAAGAAAGTTTAAAATAACTGCTTCACACTTTTGATCAGTATTAAACTTTGTGACACATAATCTGCAGTCTGCCATTTTAAAATTTAAAATCATGTGGACGGTGGAGATTCAAAGGTTGCTGCTTTACTGAAGTAAGGTTCCTTGTTCCTTGCCACAGCCTAAATTAACAGAACTTTCATACTACGTTTCATGAAAATCATTCAACTGGTGATAAGTTGAAATGGGAACACACAGAGAAGAGGAGGAAAGTAGGCTAAGAAAGGGAAAATGCCCATTTCCATTTGCAACATGCACAGGCATGTGTCACTATTACAACTTACTGCAACATTACACTTACAACTGCTTTCCAGGATTGATGGAGTGCTGATCTATATCACGGTCATACTCTGTTCGGACAATGTCTAGACGGCCATCATCGCCAAATGCACCCCATTCTGTGTTGATGACAACATACGGTTTTGACCTGTCGCCATCAAATAGATCTGCATTCTCAACTCTTTCAACATAGCAGGCATTGCTACCTGTTCCTGCATTCAGAACCATGAAGTATGAGTATTAAAGCAAATTCTGGTGCTGTGTAATATACGTCCATGAAAGATAACTATTGCTGTTGACTGTTTTATAGTTAATGGCATCACTGACAGTGTCATAATGACTAAAAATGATATTTACATTTTAATTCCTTGGAATCGGGCACCAAAGACTTATTTAGTGTGCAGCAAAACATCTTTATTGAAATATTTCTCTGGTCTGAAGAACATGCATGGAAAACAATGCAAAACCATTTCTACTAAACTGAAACTTGTAATGGAGAAATGGAATGAAAAGCATGAATTTAATATAAAAAAAAGTCTACTTGAATATGTACACTGTTTTCTGTGCATGTAATTTTGCTCCCTGATTTGCTCCTAATCTGATCAGGAAAAGTCATATCACAAACAGGAAAGGACCAAACCAGACAGTGCACACAGTATTTTAATGGGTTCCTGGGCATTCAACTATAAACAAGTTTCATGCTGCATAATAAATTATTTTACTTCATGTACTGTGAAATTTAAGACCTGGAACATGAACTGAATTTCTTGCATTATATATATATGACACAAACCCATCACCACGTAATTTATACACAACATTCATGTGTAAATATTTACAGGAACATAAACTTAAAGGCACTCAAAACACTGACATTCCAAACACACAAAACAATGTGTAGAGATTTCAGCAGTTACATTGCATAATTACAGTTTTTAGGCATTAACATAGGTCTAGAATTCTTCCAAAAGTTTCTCCTTCAGCCTTTAATCAAAATGGTGTGTATAAAGATATGATTTTGGATATTTGTGATAAGTATACACAATTATGGAAATGGAAGAAATATTCAAATGCAGAGTATATAGTAATTTGGTCTCAGCACAGCAGCTGTCATGGGCACTTTATCACATATGTGGCTTGCATATGCAGTGAAGTGCTTGTGATAGTGGCCCTGCTGAGACTGGTGATTGAAGATACGTTCTATCGTTAACATCACTGTTACAAGCATGTTAACCTTTAAACAATCAGAATGGTATTTAAATTTTACCACATGATTTATGAAAAATCTATTATATAAACAGAAAAAGATAAAATTATTAAATAGAGGGCATTTTGTGGAAAATGAAACAAAAGATTATGCAGCATGCCTTAAAATTCTGTAAATTTCTTTTTGCCTTACTATATTAAATGAATTTCTAGGGGCATTTTTATGTGTGTTTGCATATACAAGCATAGATCATTTAAGGTTAACAGTATATACACATATCACATTCTGACTGTACAAAGAACGGGAAGAAAATTCAGATTGCTATCTTGCAGGTTGTGACACCATGTAGTCATGTACCAGGCTCTATCACATCCCTCTCTCCCACTGCTGTGATGGGTCACCTTCCTTGCAACCCACCTACATAACCCACCCACAGCCTCACCTTGATCACCTCTATGTCAGCTTGGACCTAATCCTTAAGCCCTGAAAATGGTGGCAGCATGTTCCCACCTACAAGACTACACATCATCACAACCCAGAAAAACACAACGTGAAGAGTTCTGTCCATTAAAACCCAAAACCTTAAAAAAAATGAAAGTAAATGTTTCACACTCTACATACATCGCTACATGCAAAACAATTAGGATGTAAGATGCACAATGTGTTATTTTCTACATGTACTGTTTCATGGCTATTAACCTCTTATTCAAGTGCTGTATGAAGAAAATACACCTAACACAAAATGTGTGTTACAATATCCATGACTGTGTCTGTAAAATGTTTCAGTCTATTCTGTTGGTTTTGAAATATCAATCTAAGTGTTCACATCAAGACGTAATCCATGTTGTGCAACTGAATAAAAACATAATTTGTATCATAGTTTAGTCAAAATGTTCACACAATTCAGAATTTTCAAACATGGATGGACAGCCAAGCAGACAAGACATGATGCAGCTAATGGGCATTAAATGCAAAATTTACTCGACAGGCATCCCATACGAGCATTAAATGCAAAATTTACTTAATAGGCATCCCATACGGGCATTAAATGCAAAATTTACTCGATAGGCATCCCATATGGGCATTAAATGCAAAATGTACTTGAAAGGCATCCCATACAGGCATTAAATGCAAAATTTACTCGATAGGCATCCCATATGGGCATTAAATGCAAAATTTACTCCATAGGCATCCCATGTCTGTGGCTACACAAAACAAAGGTGTTATGTCAAATACCTGTCCTATGGGAAGCGGCCACTTATCAATTTTAGGAAACAGCTGAATTATAGTAGCTGGAATACAGTTCACTTGTCGAAATTCACTCTTTCATTCATAAATGTTATTTAACCAACTTTTTAACTATTCTGACTCATTTTTATAAAATTCTATCTCTGTGAGAATTCATTCCAAATATTGTTCAATTATGATTTCACTACATAGTTTAATTTCCACACCAATTAATCATCGTAACTTATTTTCTTGCTTCAGCACTACATGGAAGTGAGTGGTCAGCATCATTCTGCAGCTCTACCCCCTGGGGTATAAGCTCCCACTGTCCACTGTATATGAGGCCAGCTTGGGCATTCTGGAAAAGAGAAAAATCTCTTTTCCCTGCCAGGAATCAAACTGCAATTCCTCACTCATCCATCAGATAAACTAGATATTGTAACCTGTGATATCCAGATCCATAATATTTCAAGGGGGGATAACCATTCTGCATATGGTTATAAAATTATTCCAAATATACAACTTACAAGGAATTCCTCAGAAGTAACACTGTCCATCTATGGTGTTACTGATCCAAGTCAACTCATATTCAAATAAACAGTCACAACTAAACTACACAACAGCATAAGATATATGGGAAACTAAGCTACATACAAGAAAGACAACCCATAACATTCATGCAGTGGAACAATCCACCACCTGACAAAAGACAATAATATAATTTTAAAGGCCATGAACATACTGTAGAATCTCGCATTCACAGAACAAGGAAATACATGCATCAGCACAGTCGAAGTGCATCAAGCGAACAGTAACTCTAACTTTCCTACTGTTCACATACCAACAATGAGGCCAACCTTGCAGTTGAAATTCTTCCATGCACAAGACATTAATGTTCCTGTGGTGTCATTGAGAACGGCACAAATATGAATTTGAACATCCTGAAATATAAAGTGTATCAAATGATGTACGACAGACACACAGATCAAATGGAGAAAAGCGATGAACTGCAACACATCTGAACACCAATTCCTGGAAGAGTAAAATGTGATTAAACATGCATATGCTGAACCTCTAAACAGACATATGACGCCATTAAAGTTACAGTAGTAATTGAATGATTCCTTAAATGGGTGACATAAATTAACACCAGTGGTGAACAGAAAGCTGTATTAAATATGATGGTAAATTTATTTGTTGGTGTAATACATCAACAGTTCTGACATCAGATAAAATAATGGTTGTGCCCAGCAACAGAAATATGTTGTGCAAATCAGGTTAGAAGAAGTGGGTCTGCTTATGAGCAGTACATACCTGCACAGTGTTGCAATGCCACATAGCGACTGTCATATCAGTGAGATTTTATATCCATATAGAATATTCAACCAGAAATAACCTTATTTTTGTACTTTATTAACCTGACAATCAATATTGTTTCAATGTGTAAATCATTTTTCATACATCATATTAAAACTATGTACAAATTTAAACAAATTCAAATAATATGTTCAGGTTAGCAGTAACAACAAATTAAATGCACTCTGATCAACTAGTTCTACCACTGCATATCAATTTCCCAAACAAAATATTTCTAATAATGCCTGTAACATAAAATTTATCCCAATTTAATTATTTTTAGACTTACATTAGTGGCCTGGGCCAGACAGCTAATGGATTACGCAGAGCTCTACTGGGAAAATATCATATTTACTCAAAGACAAGACTAGGTTTTCTTCTCATATTTGGCGCTCAAAATATGTGAGGTTGTTTACATTCACATATAAAACGCCAAACCACACCTTGCCAAACCAGATCGCTCTGAACCGGACTATGTCGATACAAACCATGCCCAGCATCGTCCAATCATCATGTGAGATCTCTGCTCTAATGATATATTATGCATCATGGAGTAGTAATTCCTTACTGATATTTTGGGTCCACTTTCGGTCCCATCTTCAAGGATCAAGAAATCCAAATGAACAGACCAAAAATGAAGTTAAATGAATCAATCTTCCTTTTTTAAATAAGCATCTAACCTGGTGAACCCCTTAGATTGAGCTATTCTCAGTCACTAAACACCACAGAAACAGTAAAATGTTAAGATATGCACCTCAAAACATATCTATTCCAAGGGTGATAAAAGGAAAATGGCTATTGAAAAATTAACTACCAGGCTCAAAAATAAAACCTGGAACAATCAACAAATTAAAAGCCCATAAAAAGAGCCATGAACTCAGACTGATGAGACCAAAGACATGACAGAAATCCAGAACACATGTATTTAAATTCTTAATACCATCTGTGGAGAAAACTGTGAATCTTCATGGGTTCAAGTTTATAAACCAAGATATATAAATGTATTATTTAGTAAATGTGGATCATAATGGAAAGGCAGTTTATGTCATCAGAGGTGAACGTGAAGGGTCTTAATAAGTGCTGCATATCCAATATGGTGGATGAGACAGATGATATGTTGTGGAATTGCAGTAAAGAAGATGGGAATATTAGGAGTGAGTGTGAGGAAAATGAAAGCACTGACTGTGAAGATGGAGACTGTGACACTAATTAGCAAAGGTAGATAGGATCCAACAGGCATTGTGTATTAAGTGTATGAAATTAATAGTAAATTTTTTTTAGCAGACATTTTATTTTGGGGGGATCGTCTGAGATTTTGATAAATAGATTTTCCCTCACCAGACATATTTTTTGGGGGGTTGTTTTAGATTAGAGTCATCTTGCATTCAGGTAAATACATTATTAAAAGGTAATTTCTATCATTACAACCACATTCATTTTGTACACTGCTTTCTCATTACCATCTTGCCAGCACTGCACAATTTTTTATCCAGGAGTGGAGACATATGGTTTAATTTTTAAAACCCAAAATTCATTACTGTTTAGAGGTCCAGTTCAATAGCAATTCACACACATTGTCACACTGCTGGTGTGATACTCAGAACTATTCTTTGACTTCCCAACAACTACACCTACTCAGCAACTGTCTCTTTTGTGGGCACATGACATTAATGTGCCAAGAGCATCATTCAGAATCCCTACAACTCTTTATCTTGTGTGTATCCTGAAAAAATGTTCAAGCTATTTGCACTCAACAGCAACCAGTGCCAGTGTAGGCTTTGACTTGCAGGTGTAATATGAATTTTATATGCTCACTCTTTGAATTAAAGGCAGGCAGGTAACTATGAAATAAACAGCAAAAAAGAACACTTCGCATACCAGAGAAGGAAATAGCATTTGCCAGCAGTCATACACATATAGAAAACAAACATTCAGTATTTATTACATTCACATAATACACAAAGAAACCTCTCCAAGAGCAACAACATTATTTATGAGCCATATGTGATCAGACCTCTGCTTTTTTATATACCCGTTAATTAAATAGTAGTCCAACAATAGTAACATTTAAGAAATGTATATTAGTTGCAGTCTGATTCAGTACCATGATCTATGACATTGTTTCATATTCCAAAAAAACATTCTTGCACAAGTTCAACCTTCGTTATCATCACGATTCAAGTGTTTTGGGAAAATGTTACTATGAACCTCACAACTGAATTTTCTGTTATCCTCTTCTGAAAATAAGCCTTCAATACCATTAAAATGTAGTTATTTTACATGTCATTTGCAATATAGATGGACCACTTCAATAGTGCCACCATGAAGCAATATCTCAGCTCAGTATACTTTTGTGATACTTTCTCAGTTAAACCCTATGCCACATCAAGATACGTTTTAGTCCTGTATGCGAATGAAGTGCTCCACAGTACACGTCATCCTTGTAGAGGTGTTCTGTGCACAGAAATAACAAAACAAATTCATGGAATCATGAATAATTTGCAGCAATCCTTAATGAGGTGCACAGCATGCAGTGCAGAAACACAAGGACAACAGTGAAGCATACTGAGACTTTTTTGAAGTCAGAACAGTCATCTTTAACAGAATAAGCAAAGCACTTTCGTTTCGATGGTTTACACATTAGTTGTAAATCCATCTCCCTCCAAAATAAAATAGGCCACACGTAACTCACAGAAAACGCAGCCAAGGACCCAAGCTTATATGGACTTCATTGTCTGTGAGCATAAACATATAAACATGCCCCTAGATGGAGCTGCATATTTCAGAAATAGTTTGTGACATATGAAGTCCTAGTTCAATTCATGCACACATTAAAGTTCAAGAGCACTAATATATTAATGTTTAAATTCATCACGCATGACAGAATATAGAATAACATACTTAATGTTCTCATTAAAGTTCTGGGTATTCAAATCAGAATAAAAGCAACTGCTAAGGTATAAAGAACAACTCAGGTTTGAAAAAAGGTCTGTAGATGTTCATATTTGTAAAATTAATTTTTTACTTTAAATAAAATGCATCATTTGCAATTTTTTGAACATCATCTTACCAATGTACCTGCACATAAGGTAAAATAATTTTCTGTCTGTCTTCACACCATGAAGGCACACAGGGGGAGGAAAGGTACAGCCCCACTCATTCTTAACCTAAGCCCTAGATGTAGGCGAGTGGTTATCTTCACGCCCCGACAGCTTTAATCCCAAGAAAGCACCATGGTACCCACTGAATAGGAGGTTGGGTGGCCCAGAGCCGCAATGAACATTTTTGAGAGGATAAAAATATCTTGCCTCCACCAGGATTTGAACACCAGACCGGATAGCCAGTACCATAGGGGCTATACCAACTGAGCTACCCCAGCTCCACCTACATTAAGTCATACACATATTATACACTCCTTCTGGGATACAAACAATTTATGTTGCAAAAATAAACTTTCCAGTGTACAAGTCACAGGCACGGTTCTAAAACCAACCCCATCAATTCCTTAGTTTACAAAGTTCATTTTACTTGATTTGAGTACCTAACACTTGTTTGACCAAAATACTCAATTTACTGGTTATTAAATGGGAGAAACAATTTCATTCAAGCCTCTTAATAGCACTTCTATTTATAACACCGTATCATTCAGGCGCCCCTGTTGTCTTTAAATATATATCGGTCCTGCAAACTTACATTTCTTCTGCTGAGGGCATCCTTCAGAAGTTGAACCACATCTTCTCCAACACATCCACTGCAATCAAAACCCTTGGTCCACCGTTCTAGTATACCTTTTGTGAGACCCTTCTGTGCTAGTGGGAAACTGAAGGTAAAGCCCAGAGGCAGTCGTTCCTGCCCAACATTATGTTCCTTCATGAAGTTTGCCAAGCATTCTGCTATGTGGTCAAACAGCTGCAGAAGATAAATTACAATATTCCACCTTCAGGAAAGTAAGATACAGTTTATGGTGTCAGTACTATAAATATGGTGGATATTGTGTCCTATGTGTTTCCTGAACTACAGAAGTTTCAAGTAGCATAAATGTGTGTTGCACTAAACACATTCTGCAAAGAATGCTCCACACATTAAACTACAGTATTCTAATACACACATAATGCTCAACTTAAGTCATACACAAGCTTAATTTATTATGATGATAATGATGGTTTTCTAATACACCTACACAGTCATTAATGGAATACAGTACACAAAAGCAAAAATGTGCACTCCAGCAATAAATACACTTTTTAGACGTTCTGTATGTACTAAATTTGTAACTGCTGTTTCATCTGTATGTTTTTCTTTTACTACTAACAGTGAATTTGTAACTAGAAAGTGCAACTTGCTATTTAAACATCTTTACAGGCATATGTATGTATGTAGCCAAGTGACATTATTTATTGCAACAATACAAATTGAAGGAAAAACAGCCAGTCAGTTTTAACATACAGCCCAATAATATAAAAACTACTACTGGATTTCACAATTTGTACATGGGAAGTCCATGAAACATATTCTAATATTTTGGAAACAGTATGCATAAACATTCTTGTTCCTTATAACTTGTCATTTCACTCACTGGCACTCCAAGAGAAAAACCCCACAGATATACAGCCGTTTCAAAATGTGTGAGTTAACTGATTGTTGATGGTTTCAGTGCATAAGCATAAATGTGCCATGTATGTCTTTATAAGAAGTTTAGTTAATTTAACAGAACATGATACCAGACATACAGCTGCTCACCTGCGTTCCTGATCCCAACATAATACTCTGTGGTATGGCATAAATCTTGGACTTCATATCAAAATGTTTGTTTTCTCCAAGTACTATGAGTAAGACACGGAAATTTGTGCCTCCAAGATCCAGTGCCAGGAATTTTCCTCGCTCTGAAATAAATAAATTTGGCCCACTCAGCAAACTTCAGCATTATCATCATCAGAAACTCAGCACAGTTTAAACTCAATTATTACATACTGTACTGCATCGCCTTCTATGCCAGTGTTCAACAGCAGTTTTTTCCTGTCACTTTTATATTTAATTTTTTTTTTTATTTTATGTTTTAAATGCCATGAACATAAAAACTTTTATCATTAAAGGGACTGTCTGTGGCCTGGATCACCAGGATTGACTCCTACAATGACAGAATTTTTCTCTTTTCCATGATGTGAGGATCACCCCTGATGTGGTCAAACAGCTGCAGAAGATAAATTACAATATTCCACCTTCAGGAAAGTAAGAATTTTTCTCTTTTCCATGATGTGAGGATCACCCCTGATTTCCCTCCAGTATCAAGGGAATTATCATGGGAATAAAATGACTTAGATGCAGGGTCCACTTCCAAATGCTTAGAAGCTATTACAATAAACTTGATAAATTTCCAACCGACTTCAACTGGTAATTTTATTTTAAAACTTTATAAAAGTAAAAACAAGTATAATGTACAACCACCACTCTTGCACTGTATGCCCACTGTGTGTTCCTTACACTTTATTCCTTACAATCTGGTTCATTGGAATAGTATGCCAATCATTCACATCCACCACACAAATATGCATTGGCACTTACAGCTTAAATTGAAAATTCTCAGGAAGCTAATGACTTAGATTTTATATTCTGGGTTATGACATCACGTAGTCTGCTAGGTGGTTATCAACACTGGTAACTAAAATGTTGCTAACATCTACCAGACTACATGTTGTCATACAACTCAACAAACCAAAGTCTAAATATTCACCATTACGAAAACTTCAAATCACATGCATTTAAACCCACTGTTTAAAGTTTAATTTGTAAAGTAACTACTGATTACTAGGCATACTTGCTGCACAATTAATAATAACCATTTCAATATTAATTAAATAACGTGATAACTTGTCATAGGAAATGTGAAGGCAGAAAATATTCTCTGGGCTGGAAACATAAGACTAGGAATTCAGCTAACAATATTAAACTAACTGCTGAGATTCAAACTGTAATCACACAAAGTGATTATGAGAACAATAATGACAGCGGATTAATGAGCTATTTGTAAGACTTCATAATGTGGTGGTGGTGGTGGTGGTGGTAGCAGTAGTAGTAGTAGTAGTAGTAGTAGCAGCAGCAGCAGCAGCAGCAGCAATTTAGACCTACTTCTATATTTCTAAAAGTTCATTGACTAGTAAGTCTTCTTCAAGTTCTATTAAATTTAATTTACCTTTGTTTATGTTTGTATTAAATACCATAAGTACTGAAATACAAATTTTGCAACTGATTAAAAAAAAGACATGCAGTACATGTTACAGTGACCCATTTCATGGTGACCACATTTTTTAGATTGTTAATGTTATTCTAACCATTTTACAATTTGATTTGTTTTACTTGCTGCCACTTTCTGTAAAATTATGGTGTGTCTATTTGTTATGAAATGTATGATTTATTAAATGCATTAACAGCGCTCTTTTACCCCTATATAGCAACATTTACATATTTCTTAGCTTACCAGTGCCATTGGGTAGGTCCTGAACATAAGTCACAAAACATTTGACAATAGACGTTGCATGGGTGTCTTTCCCAAGACCCAACTGGATATCCTCCAGGAGCCGATTCATCATCTCACTGATCTGAGCATCAGATAACTGCAGCTCTCTGCAGTGCTCACGTATCTGTGCAATAAAGATGACAAAATGTTTGAAAGTTACTCTTATTGTCTTTAAAAATGAAGCAATAGGGCACATATTTTTCTAGCACTGAGGCGTGGGTATGTACTCACCTGACAAAAATTCAAGGGTCAAATTTATATCTAATGCAAGCTCTATTAAATCTACATGTACATATTCCAATGTAAGACCAAACATTTCTTCCTCAGAATATTTCATACGTATTTCCATATTCCCTCCCTCTCCCCCCCTCTCACTCACAAAATCACGCACGCACGTGCCAATTAATGACAGAAGACGCTATCAATATCAATTAGAAACCACTAACATGCACTGGTTCCACCATCTTACTACTGTAGTGTGCATCGGGGAGAATTTCGAATTTTGCACCATTAAACAATGGTCTAATACCCCTCTCTGATCAGTGACACATATTGAAAAAGAAAGAAAAAAGTTATGATACAAAATTTGTTATTGGTGCATAAAGCATTACCCTTTCCTCACACAAATGTTACACCCCCCCCCCCCCCCCCCCTCTTTGGGAAGAACCAATTTTTATCCTCCCTCTTTTTTTTTTTTTATTTTTTAATTCTCACCC
>Ga0123353_10011055_pt1 | contig 12678 bp, 9 predicted proteins | sample TergutLab28metaG_3_FD_92763 | JGI IMG/M metagenome (GOLD analysis project Ga0123353, IMG submission 92763) | Labiotermes labralis P3 segment gut microbial communities from Petit-Saut dam, French Guiana - Lab288 P3 | ecosystem: Host-associated > Arthropoda: Insects > Digestive system > Gut ... | reverse complement strand
GCCTTGGTTAAAAGCCGCGCAGACAGAATTTTGCTTGAGTTGCGCTTGATATATGATTTGAATTTCGGGATTTCGTTTCAAAAGACGCTAAAAAGCGGCTTTACGGAAATGTTAACCGCCGCCGACGGAAGAGTCGCGGCCGCGGCCGAGTATGCGAACGAATACATGCGGATGCGGATAAATCAAAGATGATTTATTGATTTATCACCAGTCTTGTCTTTAACTGCCTCACGACGGGAAAGTCGCTGTTGTCCCCGGCAATACGCCTGAGCATCAATTCGGCGGCTTGCCTTCCTATTTCCTGCAGCGGCTGCTCGACATAGGGAATACGGGGACTGAATAATTCGTATACTTCGTTTTTATCGTACGATATAACGGATATGTTTTTCGGCACGGAAAACCCGAGCTCGACGGCAGCCTTTAAAAATCCGACGGTCATTTGACAGTTGGTAATGTAAACCGCGGTCGGAAGCTTGTCGGATTTTAATAAATCAATGCCGGCGTCATATCCGCCGTCAATCGTGTAATGACCGTAATACCGGGCTTCCGAAATTTTTTTGCCGTAAAGGGTAAGCGCCTCGCAGTAGCCGCCGTATCTTTCCGTGCTGTTGTAATCGCCTTCATACCCGTTGATAATTCCGATATCGTCATGACCCTGGTGGATTAAATATTCCACCGCCCGCATGGACGAGTTTGCGTTATCGACCATAAGAAAATCCGCGTGGCAATCCTTCAGGAACTGGTCGATTATTATCAGCGATCTGCCGGTTTTCGGATAAGCTTCGATGATATCCTTGATTTCGTCCGTGAACATCAACGGAATAAACAGCAGTCCCTCTATATCCCTTTGCAATAACGAAAGCAGCCGTTTAGCGCAAAGGTCGGTGTCTTCCTTGAAATTCGATATTAATACGGAATACCCCTCATTTGAAACTATTTCTTCAAACTCCCTGATTATCGGTACTGCGAACGCGTCCGAAAGCTCGCCGGCAAGAACGCTGATGATTTTAGAATGGCCGGTCTTCAATGAACGGGCGTTGATATTCTGCCGGTAGTCCAGCGTTTCGATCGCTTCGCGGACCCGCTTTTCGGTTGACGGCTTTAATTGCTCTCCGTTAACGTAACGGGAGACCGTGCTTGAGGATACGCCCGCAAGCCGCGAAACATCGCGCATCGTTGCCGTCTTTTTTTTTGCCATGTAAACACACCGCTTTACTCGAAACGTTGCGAATCAAATCAATCATTATCACGGATGCTTTTTTTTGTCAATAAAGATCGACGGGATATCGTAAACATCTTCATGCGCGTATTGACAAAGGAATGTGCATACATTAGCATAATTAATTAATGGAACGTTTCGATTTTGTAAAATCATTATAAAGGAGCACATTTCATGCACGAATTGCCGTACAGACAAATCCATCTCGATTTCCACACCTCGCCGTACATTCCGACGGGCGATTATTTTAACGAAGACGAATTTATAGCGTCGCTGAAAAAAGCCCATGTGAATTCGATTAACCTGTTCGCAAAATGCCATCACGGAATGTATTATTACCCTTCGAAATTAGGCGATATGCATCCCAAATTAAATTTCGATTTATTCGGGACGCAGGTTAAGGCGTGCCAAAAAAACGGAATCAGGGTCTCTGCATACACGAGCGTCGCCTGGAACGAAGTATGGGCGGATAATTATCCCGAATGCCTGCAAATTAACTTCAACGGCATTTCGGGAGCGAAGAAGCCGTTTGACGCGTCGTATGACATATGGAGGAACCTTTGCTTAAACTCGGAAAAATTAATCGAATATATAAAAAAAGAACTCAAGGAGATTTACGACAACTATCATACCGACGGTTATTGGATGGATATTATTTTCCAAAAAAATTGCATTTGCGGTAATTGCCGGAGGCGTATGCTTTCAAACGGTTTGGATCCCGAGATTTTCAACGATGTTTTGCGGAATGACAGAGAAGTAGTCCTGGCGTTCATGAAAACGATATACGAACACATAAAATCGTTCCATCCCGACGGCGATATATATTTCAACAGCATGCCGTACGATTTCGATATGGCAAACGACCCGGATATCTCAACGTCGGCGTCGTATAAATATTTTTCCTTTTTCGACATCGAATCTCTTCCCTCCGATTATTGGGGATACTCGCATTTTCCGATAAGCGCCGCTTATTTGGGTACGCAAGGAAAAGAAATAACCATGATGAACGGGAAGTTCCATTCCGCCTGGGGAGATTTCGGTTCGCTGCGAACGCGCGCGGCTTTGGAATACGAATGCTTCCGTGGACTCGCATATGGGGCGAAGGTTTGCGTCGGCGACCAAATGCATCCGTGCGGAAAGCTTGACGAATCCGTTTATGAACGTATCGGCGAGGTTTTTCATAAAATAAAGCAAAAAGAGGATTGGTGCAGAGGCACGAAAAAATTATCCGAAGCGGGCGTTTTTATCACGAAACCTTCGCTTTACGGAAGCGGAAGAAACGTGGATTCGTCAATAGAAGGCGTTTACAGAATTTTAACCGAAAACGGGACCCAATTTGACTTGATCGATTACAACGCCGAGCTTTCAAAGTATGAATTATTAATTCTGCCCGACGAGGTATATCTGACGGATAAAGCGGCGGATAAAATCAATTCTTTCGTCGAAAACGGCGGAAGCGTTTTGATAACCGGCGGTTCCGGATTGGATTGGGATAAAAAGCGCTTCCTGATAAACGAAATCGGCGTTAAATATATCGGCAGAGCCGAATACGCGCCGAGGTACATGCGTATAACCAAAACCAATTTTCTTTTTATTCCGCCGATGGATTACGTAGCTTATCTTCCCGGGATCGATGTAGAGCCGGACGGGGGGCAAATCCTTTCCGAAACGGTGGAGCCGCATTTTAACCGTTCGTGGAATAAATTTTGCTCCCACAGGCAAACGCCGCCGCGTCTCGAAACGTCGGGCAAACCCGCGATTACGCAAAACGGCGGGATAATTTACATAGTGAACCCCTTATTCAGCGACTATTCGCAAAACGGGAACGAAATATTTAAATTGATAATAACGGAATGCGTCAGCCGTTTGCTGAAGAAGCCTCTCGTGAAAACGGAAGGATTGCCCGCGGCGGCGGAAGCGTTACTGAGAAAGCAAGGCGACGATTTCGTTCTGCATTTGTTAAGCTACAACATAACGCGCCGCGCAAAGGCGATGGATACCATCGACGATTATACCGTCGTCAACGACGCGGCAATCATGGTGAAAACCGGTTTCAAGCCTCGACGCGTTTCTTGCGCTCCCGACGATGAATGTTTATCGTTCGAATTTGAAAACGGCTACACGAAAACGGTGCTTCCGAAGCTGGAAGGCCATGCGATGATAAAATTTGTTATGTAAATTTATTATGGATTGAATGAATAAAATTTTAGCATTCTTATATCATGTTACCGGTTGCAACGTTTATGAAAGGAGCGTTTAAAGATAAACGCGAGAGAAAATGCGAAGAAACTAATTAATAAAGGAAAGCCCCAATTTGTCGGGTATTACGATTTATTTTGGAAAGAGCTGACGTTGAAATGGCGCGCGGAGGGTCATTTGTCGGAGGACGCCGACCCCTCAGTTTTTTTCGGCGTCGACATGGTTAATGTCGGAGGATGGTTTGATTCCTTTCCGCTTCGCGGTTTTAGCAAAATAATAGAAGAAAACGATCGTTGGCAGATAGTTTTGAACGGCGCGGGAGCGAAACTAAAATGGTGGAAGGAAAAATCCGGGACGCCCGAGCACATAGATTTCCGTATGACGGGCCGCGATGTTTGGGAAAGGGAATACCGAAACAATCTGCTTGAGTTAAACGACGATCGTATAAACATTAAGCATGCGAAGGAGCAATACGAAAAACATAAAAACGGCGATAAATTTACTTTCATCGGCGATTTATTTATATGGGAATCCCTGCGTAGAAGCGCAGGAGACATATGCATGTATGAAAGCATGGCGCTCGATCCGGAATGGATTCACGATTACAACAGGGTCTATACGGATTTTTATATAAAACATTACGCGAGATTGATCGAGGCGTGCGGCTTGCCGGACGGAGCGATGATTTATGAAGACTTGGGATACAGCAAGGGACTTGCTTGTTCGCCGGATACCCTCGATGAATTATACTTTCCGTATTACAAAGAGCTTGTAGATTTTTTCCACGAAAAAGGAATTCCCGTGATGCTGCATACCTGCGGGGGAATCGAAAAGGCGCTTCCGTTAATAATTAACGCGGGTTTTGATGCGATAAATCCGATGGAAGTAAAAGCGGGCTGCGATACGGTGCGCTTCGCAGAAAAATTCGGCGATAAATTGGCGTTCATAGGAGGCTTCGACGCCCGGATATTGGAATCCGGCGACAAGGCGTTGATTAAACGGGACGTCGCGAAATACATAAAAGATTTGAAATCGTTGGGCGCCCGTTTCTTTTTCGGATCGGACCATTCATGTTCAAACAAAGTAGAATTCGGTTCCTATGAATGCGCGATGGAAACATATAAAGAAAATATGTTTTATTGATTGTTCATTGTTCGAATAAAAATATTTTTATTGACATAATTTATCGGACATGATAAAAGCAAATGAAAAAGGTAACGTTTCGATTATTGAGGAGCCGTTTATGGGATATTCCCGTACTATATGGAAACGAATGTGGGCGCATCGGGTATATTATTTAATGATGCTGCCCGGAATCGTTTGCTTGGTATTATTCCATTACATGCCGATCGGCGGTTTGCTGCTTGCGTTTAAGGATTTCAGTTTTGTCGGGGGCCCTTTAAGCGGGCCTTTTGTCGGTTTGAAATATTTTGAGCGCGCATTCAACGATAAATACTTCATCAACGCGTTGCAAAACACGATAACAATCAGTCTTTCGCGCCTTGTCATCGGTTTTCCGCTGCCCATAATACTCGCGCTTCTCTTGCATGAGATTCCCTCGATCAGATATAAAAAAATTGCGCAGGGGGTTTCGTTCCTGCCGACGTTCATTTCGTGGGTCGTGCTCGCGAGTATTTTCACGAATATTTTTTCGCTCGGCGGGCCTATAAATTACGTTATTGAAACGTTTGGAGGAAAGCCGATTATTTTTCTCGGGGAGCCTACGCTGATCGTTCAAATAATCGTCGGCACTTCCATTTGGCAAACCCTCGGATGGAGCAGCGTTATTTACACCGCGGCGCTCGCGGGAGTGAACCCGGAGCTATACGAAGCCGCGGTTATCGACGGCGCAGGCAAATTGAAGCAGATATTTTTCATTTCGATTCCCTGTATATCGAACGTCATCATCATATTATTGATTTTAAGCTTGGGAGGGATTTTAAACGCTGGCTTCGACCAAATCTTCAATATGATGAAGCCGACCACCACAAGCCGCTTGGAAATTTTGGACACTTACGTATTCAAAATGGGAATAGAGAGAATCAATTATTCATACGCGACAGCGGTCGGTTTATTCAAATCCGTTGTCGGCCTGGTATTTGTACTTAGCGCCAACTTTCTCGCGGGAAAGATAGGCGGTAAGGAAAGTAAAGTTTTTTAATCGGGGAGTATAATGAGAAAATCGAGAGGCGAAAAAATTTTCATCGGCGTGGCGTTCGTAACGACTTTTTTATTTGCGTTCACGACTTTATATCCGTTTCTGCATGTGATGACGATTTCGTTAAGCACCAACCGGATCGCCTTCCGGGGCGGCCTTCATTTTTTTCCCGTTCCGGGCGAGATAACGTTCGAGGCATATCGTTCGCTGCTTTCGCATTCGTCGGTTTGGTGGGGTTATTACAACACGATCATAGTGACTTTTTGCGGAACCGCGCTCTCCCTCGTCGTTTATTCGCTGTTCGCCTATCCGCTGACGAAGCGGAATTTGCCGTTCAGGTCTTTCCTGAATTATTTTTTGATGTTCACAATGCTTTTCAACGGCGGGCTGATACCCACGTATTTGGTCGTAAGATCCCTCGGCCTGCTGGATACCCGAATAATATTGATTCTTCAGGGCGTCGTAAGCGCGTTTAATATATTTATCATTCGCAACTTTTTTTCGAACCTCCCCGATGAAATGGAAGAAGCCGCCCTGATAGACGGAGCGGGCCATTTCCAAACGTTCATACGAATAGTCATACCATTGTCGAAGCCCGTGCTTACAACCATCGGCCTGTGGGTTGCGATCGGCCATTGGAACGCGTGGTTCGCGTCCATGATATACATTCAAACGCTGAGAAAACAGGTATTGCAGGTCGTTCTTCGGAATATTTTGATCCTGATGAGCTCGGACATCGCTTCGGACTTTTTCAAGCAGGCGACAAGAGGATCGGAATTGGGTTCGGCGCAAATGAGGAGCGCATTGATTTTAATCGCGCTGGTTCCGATACTGATCGTGTTTCCGTTCGTATATAAGTATTTCGAGAAAGGCATTATGATCGGCTCTATCAAAGGGTAACCCCTAAAAATATAAGGAGGAGAAAAATGAAAAAATTCTTATCTATGCTCTTGATTGTAATTTTGGCGACCTCATTACTCGCCGGATGCAACCGGGGCAATGAAAACGCAGGTTCGACCGCGTCCGGAGGAAACGCCGAGACGTCCGTCGTCGAAGAAACCGCGGAAACTCCGGAACCGGTAATTGAGGTTGAAGAGGAGCCGATCAGGATTTCGTATTTCAACAGCTACGCGGTGGGAACGAATTCGCCGCAGGACGCCTACGTAATCCAAAGGTTGCAAGAGCATTTCAACATCTACATCGATTATGAAATGTTTTCGGGAAACGATTACAACACCGCGTTGAATTTGAAAATCGCCGCGGGCGAAACTCCCGATTGTTTTCATCTGAGCTATGCGACGCTGATAACGCTTGCCGAGCAAGGAGTCCTTGCGGAAGTTCCGAGGGAAACGCTCTACACGCATTCGCCGAACATGATGGCATACGCGGACAGATATGACCCCGACGCCTGGGTTTTTACCAATTGGAATAATAAAAACTGGGCGATTCCGACTGTATGGTCGATAGGAGGCACATCGCGGGTAAACGTAATCCGCGAGGATTGGTGCGATAACATGGGGCTTTCGATACCGACAAATATTTACGAATTCGAAACCATGATGGAAACGTTTTTACACGGCGACCCGAATAAAGACGGATCGACTACCACCCATACGATAGGAACCTATGTAACGGCGACTTCGACAGAGCATTTTTTCCCGGGGCTTTCGGGCATGTTCGGCGTGCATCCGACATTATACCTGCTTGACGGGAACGGGAAGATTCAATACGGATCCATCGACCCGCGCGCGAAAGACTACCTTGCGAAAATGAACGAATGGTACGAACTGGGATACATCGATCCGGAATTTTACGTGGACACCGGCGACACGTGGACCGAAAAATGGGTAAGCGGAAAATTGGGTTATATAGCGTCTTCCTGGTGGTGGACTTCGGGCCCCGCGGAAAAATATTTTTCGGGGCTTTGGTATGACCCGGTTATCAGCGCAAACCCGAGCGCGAAGGTCACCACCTTCACGCCGATGAGGGGACCCGACGGCGAATACGGCGTCTCTCAAATGCCAATGCTTGGCGTCATAGGAATTATCGGATTCGGTAAGCATCTGGAAAAAGACATGAAGGTTATGGAGCGCTGGCTGCAGGTTTGGGATTATATACATTCCGACGTTTGGTGGCATGTTTTCGTATATGACGGAATCGAGGGAGAAACGTTTACCCGCAACCCCGACAACTCCATCACCTATTTGGAAAACTTCGACACCTTCGACAAGCGGGCGGCTTACGGCGCGAACGGAGCCCTCGTTCCCGCAATACCCAATTACGAAATCTACGACGCGGCTACCAAGGACGGAGATTACATCAGGTGTCAGCAGGCGCTTGCAATCGGGCCGATTAACGCATTGAAAAATTTCCCGATGGAATCCAGCATACAATACGGCGAAATCTTGCGCGACATAGCGCGCGAAGCGTACATCGGCTTTATAAACGGAACGAGGCCTTTGACGGAATGGGATAACTTCGTCGCGCATTGGTTGAACGAAGGCGGCCAAATAGTCATAGACGAGGCGCAGGTCATTTACGATACGCATTTCAAGAGATAATAACTCCATAAGTAAATAACGAAAGGGCGCGTTCGGCAATGACGCGCCCTTTAAAATACCCAAATAAAGTCAGGAGGATGTAAATGCTTTGCAAATCGGATTATGAAACACAAATCGCTTCCACCCGCGACGAACGGATGGATTGGTGGAGGCAGGCGCGTTTCGGTATGTTCGTCCATTACGGCCTTTATTCGCAGCTCGGGCGGATGGAATGGGCGATGGGCGTGGAAAACTGGGAAGTCGGCGAATACAAAAAATTGGCGGAATCGTTCAATCCGAAGCCCAGAGCGCCCCGCGAATGGTGCGCCCTCGCGAAAAAAGCCGGAATGAAGTACGTCGTCTTTACGACGCGCCATCATGAGGGGTTTTCGTTATGGGATTCGAAGGTGAATCCTTTCAATTCGGTGAACTACGGCCCTAAGCGCGATATCGTGAAAGAATTCGTCGAAGCCTGCAGGAAATTCGATTTGAAAATCGGATTCTATACGTCGCTGATGGATTGGCATCATCCCGACGGAACGAAATGCGCGTATGATTCCGAAGCGCGCGGGCGCTTTACGAAATATATAAGGGACCTTAATACGGAGCTGTTGACCCAATACGGAAAAATCGATGTCCTTTGGTATGACATGGCCTTTCCGATGGAATCGTGGGAGGGATGGGATTCTCTCTCCAGAAACGAGTATTTGCGTTCGCTTCAACCGCAAATAATTATTAACAACCGATCGAGATTGGACGAGGATTTCGGCACGCCGGAAGGCGAATTGAGATCGGAGGAAAAAGATTGGGAAGCCTGCATGACGTTTAACGACATAAGCTGGGGTTATGTAGATTCGGTTCAAGCCGCGCCGTTCAGTTACACTCCGCAGCGCATCGTTAAGATGCTTAACAAATGCTCGGGCAACAACGGCAATTTGCTTTTGAATATCGGACCTAAGCCCGACGGTTCGGTGCCGGAGGAAGCGATAAAGCCGCTCGAGGAAGTCGGAAAATGGCTTGAGGTTAACGGCGAAGCCGTATACGGAAACATGACCCGAAAGAAACACGGGCTCACCTCGATCGGCATCGCCCAAGGCAGCCAGAAAAAAAATAAAGTCTATTTATGGAATTGGATTTGGCCGCACGGCGGCGAGTTTCCGATTGCGGGATATTCGACGAAATGCACCGGCGTCCGCATTCTCGGATACGGTAACGCAGATTTTGAACAGCGGGGCTACCGAATTACGGTAAAAATCCCCGACGCGTCGCCGGATAATATTTTGGGGATCGCCGTCTTTGAGCTGACGTTTGAAAAAGAACCGGAATTTATTTTTATGCCGGGCTACGGTTCGCTGCGGGGCGGAAAAAATTATAATTAAAAACGACGAGCCGGCTTTAAAAACCGGCTCGTTTTTTTGTTTTGAAATTAATCTATAAATACCAATTTTCCATTAAATAATTGAAATAGCGTTCCATTATTTCTTCGGGAATATTTGCGGGCAGATGATTTCCCACCGCAAAAATCAAACCCCTGCATTTTTTTGCCGTCTCAAAGGTTTTATCCATATCTTCTTTGATTTGCTCCCACTTCCCGAAAGTCATTTTACGGCAATCCAAATAGCTGCCGACCAGCGCGTGCGATTGTCCGAAACGCTCCGCCATGTACCCGAAATCGTTCATCGGTTCGAAAAAGAAACCATCGGCTCCCGCTTCGGCTATGTCTTCGGCGAATTCCGTATAGTTTCCGTCGGAAATAAACAATACTTTTTTACCGGCGGCGTGAAGCGGCTTCCACAATTCCGCAAAGCGGGGGATGATGATTTTTCTGTAATACTCGGGGTGCATGAACGGGCCGCTTGTCCAAACGAAATCGTCGTGCTGTATCACGACCTCGACGCTTGTCTTCGCCCAGGCTTCCATGTGAAATTTCGTATACCGGAAAAACCCGTCCAAAACCTTTTCCATTTTACTCATGTCGGACGCGCCGATCAGAAGCATTTCCCAGCCGAAAGACTGTATCGCCCCCGAAATGATCGTTTTATAATATCCTCCGGGTATTAATTGGTTTGGATAACTTTTTCTCAGTCTTAGCAACAATTGCTCGTACGCCGCAACCTGCTCGCCGAAATCGGGCAGCCCGTATTCCGAAACCGGATCGAAAGCCCAAACTTCCTCGGCGGTTTTAAACGGGCTCTCCGCTGAATCGGTCATATCGCTTCCGTCGGACGCGTAAACCGCGTGGCCCATGTTCGTCACCCGTCCGAAATTACCCCAATAATTTCCTTTGATCCCGTCGTTTGTGTTAAAAAGCAAATCGATCCCGCACGCGTCGAAAAACAATCTCATCGCATCGGGATGGGAAGGTTCCAGCCCGGTCTTTTTTTTAATGAGGTCGACATGGTAGCTTAAACTGTAATCGGTATGCGCGAATCGATCCGTTTTTCGTAAATTGATTGCGTCTAACGCCGTTTGCCTTGACAAATCAATCCCTTCTTTCCGTTTATAATATCGAAACGTTATCTTTCATATTTAGTAACATGCGATGCGATAAAAGTCAACAAAGGATGTAGCTGTTCAAAGCGTTTTATTAATCACGGAGTGTTCTTGACATAAAAAGTTAATCGTAAGTATACTTTAATAGAAACGTTTCGAAAAATATTTATGGAGGTATTTTATGAATACTTATCCCATTACCGAAGGCCCGTTCAAGCCGACCTTTGAATCGCTGAAGCAATACAAATGCCCCGAATGGTTCAACGACGCGAAATTCGGGATATGGGCTCATTGGGGTCCTCAGGCGGTCCCGTGCGCCGGTGACTGGTACGCGCGGAATATGTACATGGAAGGCTCGAGGCAATACAAATATCATTTGGAAAATTACGGGCACCCGTCGGTTTTCGGTTACAAGGACATCGTTAAATTATGGAAGGCCGAAAACTTCGACCCTGCGGCGATGATGAAACTGTATAAAAAAGCCGGGGCGAAATACTTCTGCGCGCTTGCGGTTCATCATGATAATTTCGACTGCTGGGATTCGAAGCATCATGCGTGGAATTCGGTAAAAATGGGGCCGGGCAAGGATATAGTCGGAATGTGGAGGAAAGCCGCGTTGGATGAGGGGCTTCGTTTCGGAATATCCGAGCACCACGAGCGGAGCTACAGCTGGTTTAATACTAACAAGGGAAGCGACAAGGAAGGCCCGTACGCCGGCGTCCCTTACGACGGAAACGATCCGCTGTACGAGGATTTTTATCACGAGAAGCACGACGATATCAGCAACGCGTATCCGGTAAACCCGTCCGAAAAATTCTTACAAAATTGGTACATGAGGGTCAAGGACGTAATCGAAAACTACAAACCCGATTTGATTTACATGGACGGAGGCATTCCTTTCGGCGAAGCGGGAAGGGCGATGATGGCGAATTATTTTAACAACAACATCAAATGGCATGACGGAAAACTCGAGGCCGTCCATTTGGTCAAGGATTTGGAATTGATTTTTCCCGACTGCGTGTTCGGGGACTATGTGGAAGGAATAGGCGTGCTCGATATCGAAAGCGGTGTGAACGACGCAATCAGGAGCGAGCCGTGGCAGACGGACACATACATCAGCGATTGGATGTACAACAAGTTCGCGCCGTATAAACCCACGCGCCACGTCATTAACATGCTGATCGACGTCGTGAGTAAAAACGGAAGCCTTCTTTTAAACTTGGCGCCGAAGCCCGACGGGACGCTTGACGACCAGTCAATGAATATTTTAAACGGGATCGCGGATTGGATTTCGATAAACGGAGAGGGCATTTACGGCACGAGGCCCTGGAAGGTTTTCGGCGAAGGGCCGACGATGACGTCCACCGGGGCGTACAAGGAAAAAGTAGCCGATTACACTTCGTCCGATTACAGGTTTACAAAGAATGGAGACGTTTTATACGCCTTTTGCCTCGGTTGGCCGGACGACGGCAAACTGTCGATTAAATCCCTTGCCGCCGACGGCGCGAATAAAAAAATAAATTCCGCCGAACTGCTTGGCTTCGACGGTAAACTCGACTGGCGGCAAACGCAACGCGGATTGGAAATATTCTTACCGAAAGATAAGCCCTGCGAGATCGCATGGACGTTAAAAATAATTTAATTTCGAATCATTATTCTCTTTTAAAACAATAAAAAGAACCGGCAAATTTAAAATTATTTACCGGTTCTTCTTTATTATACTTACGTTTAAGTTTATTTATAAAAAATTTTATTCCACCGCGAGCGCCGAATCGAACGCGACCGTCGAAGCGGAAAAATTAATCCTCTTCGTAAATTCGCAGGCTTCCGTCGCGCCGAAAACCCTGTCCATACCCGAATCTTCCCATTCAACCGAAAGCGGGCCGTCGTAACCGGCCTGGTTGAGCTCGCGGATTATCGCGTCGAAGTCCACGTTGCCGTGCCCCAGCGAAACGAAATTCCAACCGCGGCGCGTGTCGCCGAACGTGATGTGCGAGCCGAGTATTCCGCTTCGCCCGTCGAGATTGAGCTTTACGTCCTTCATGTGCACGTGGTAAATCTTGCAAGCG
>Ga0123353_10011054_pt1 | contig 12679 bp, 8 predicted proteins | sample TergutLab28metaG_3_FD_92763 | JGI IMG/M metagenome (GOLD analysis project Ga0123353, IMG submission 92763) | Labiotermes labralis P3 segment gut microbial communities from Petit-Saut dam, French Guiana - Lab288 P3 | ecosystem: Host-associated > Arthropoda: Insects > Digestive system > Gut ... | reverse complement strand
CCCGAACATCCAGAAGCTGTTCCCGAATTCGAAAGCGCTTATCGTAAGCGGGAAAGTTGTTGATCGCGCGATGCTGGCCAAAGGAAAAGCTCTCGTCATGGCCGCTAACGGACGCAATTATTTTATCATCCGCGGAGTGCTGCGTGCCGCGCAGAGGGCCAACGCCGCTGTCATCATAGAGATTGCCAAGTCGGAAGGGGGCCAGAAGGCCTATTGCGCCGTCAACTATTGGAACATGGCGCGGATCGTCGATGCTCTTTGTAACGAGATGGGAATCACCGTGCCCGTCGCGGTCCATGCCGATCATTACGGCATCAAAAACGACAAGGATCTGGAGGCGGCAAAGATAGAGGTTCCCAGCATGTTCGATGCGGGAATCACATCAATCGCCATAGATGCTTCACATCTGCCCGATGACGCCAACCTGCTGACCAGCATCGCGATCAACCCGTTTATCCCAGGGTGGGCGGGGCTTGAAACCGAGGTCGGCGAGATCAAGGGGAAAGATGGGCTGTCGACGGTGGACGAGGCGCTGTTTCTCATCAAAGGGCTCAATGCCCGCGACATATTCCCGGACTGGATTGCATTGAACAACGGAACCACGCACGGAATCGAAGCATCCGACGCCGGCATACAGGTTTCGCTTACGGCCGACATCCACAAGGCGATTTCTCCTTACAAGGTCGGCGGCGCACAGCATGGCACCTCCGGGAACAGCTCTGATCGGCTCCGGGAGATTGCGAACTTGACCGACACCACCAAGGCAAACGTGGCCACCGCTTTGCAGATGATCTCCTGGGGGCTCGATGTCAACGATTACGGAAATGCGCAGCTCGATGCCGATGGGCGCTTCATCAAGCGCAAGGACGAGGGGATGACCGACGGGATGTGGGCCGAGGTGGTTGCCTACGCGGACGCGAAAGGTTGGAAAAAGGGCGACTACAAGAACCTCAACCTCCCGTTCGAGAACAAGCTCCTTGCCCAGCCTGCGGCAATTCGCGAGCGGATGAGCCAAGGGGTCGAAGACTTCGCCTACAAGATGATGACGCAGGTTTTCAATGCGAAGGACACCGCTCCGTTGGGCATTGAAGCAATCCTGGGCGCTGGTTCCTACGACCTTGGTCCCAAGAGTTCCCGTATAGAGAAGCCGGACGAGTGGACCGATACGAAGATCATCGAGAGAGCGAAAACGCTTGTTGTCGACAAAGGCCCCGCGGGTGATTTCGACGATTGAGGCGGATTGGCCGGCTGTCTGACGCAAGGCCGTGACCTGTGGATCAAAATTGCATGAAGCAATTTTGATTTAAAAATGAAGCCCGCTTTGGCTGGCGGAGCAAATCTTGTGTGCATAATGGCTCCTTCACAGCGTTGCCATGACGCGCGCGACCGTCGTCACGTTCCTCCTTTCGGGGATTTTTCCGTGGGTTGGGCGTGGCGGCGGATGCGGCGTTGCGGCATGGCGCTGGCGGCGTTACGGCAAATCCTGTTTCTTGCGACAGCCTTGAGCTTGCCCATGTTTGCTGTTGCCGGATCTCCTCCTGTTGATCCTGATCCTATGCGCGTCTGCTCTGAGTTGACGGAAGACGCGGCCCGCCTCTCCTGCTACGACAACGTGATGATCAACCAACTTCAAGGGTCACAGGTTACGGATGACGAAGCGCTGCCTGGCGACGAACCGCTGGATAACAAGAAGAAGGGCGACGGCTTGCTTGGCGACCGCTGGGAGCTTCGGAAAGAGTCGAAGAGAGGGGTCTTTCTCATTCGTCCTTACAAGCCGGTATATTTGGCTCCTTTTTCATGGGCAAGAAAACGGAACTCGGCGCCCTCGACACCGAATCCGAACACCACGGTGACGCAGCCGATGGATCTTGACGATGTCGAGACGGATTTCCAACTCAGCATGAAGTTCAAAGTAGTCGAAGGGATGTTCGGGAAGAACTTTGATTTATGGTGCGCCTATACCCAGTCTTCCCGATGGCAGTCGTACAACAAGCGGGATTCCCGCCCGTTCCGTGAGACTGATTACGAGCCGGAGATATTGCTGGTGACGGCGACGAATTACGATGTCCTCGGGTGGCGGGGGCGTCTGCTTGGCATTGGACTTACCCACCAATCCAATGGGCGCTCCGAGCCGTTCTCCCGGAGTTGGAACCGCGCCATTCTTTTTGCCGGGTTCGAGCGGGAGAACTGGGCGATAACCATGCGTGCCTGGCGGTGTATCGACGGGCCGCACGGCAAGAGCGACAACCCGGACATATCGGACTACATAGGGCGGTTCGAGGTGACGGCAGTGCGTGTCTTGAGCGACCACCAGTTCAGTATCATGGCAAGGCATTCCATGAAGGCGGGAGACCGCTCACGCGGGGCGGCGCAATTCGAGTGGGCGTTCCCGTTTCACGCTCCTCTGCGTGGACGCTTACGGGTCTTTCACGGTTATGGAGAAAGCCTTATCGATTACAACTTCAAGACTACCTTGGTCAGTCTGGGGATCTCCCTGGTGGAATGGTTCTAAGCCGACGTTTTCAGGACCAAATGTGCCTGGTCAGTGTATGCTGGCGCAAATGGAGTCTGAATTGGTAACATATGTCTTATGCAGAGAGCGATTAGTTATCAAGAGGCTGGGGGTGGCGGGATGCCCGATTCGGCGGATACGAGAACCGTTTTCAATCTGGACTGCCCGTGTTGCGGTGCGCAGATTACGGTCGATGCCGCAAACGGCGAGGTTATTGAGAGCCGTGAGGCAATAGATCCGAGGAAAAGCGCCTCTCTTTCGGATGCGCAGCAGTTGCTGAAAGAGGATTCCGCGCGAATACACGATAAATACCGGCAGATCGTCGAGGCGGACAAAGTGCGCGAGGCAACAATGGATAAGAAATTCAAGGAGTTTTTCGAGAAGGCCAAAAACGAGCCGCATCAAAAACCGGTTCGCGATATTGATCTTGACTGAAAGCCATCTTTGGGCAAATGTAGCTATAAATAAGATAAAAGATTTTAGTTGGATCTTCCGATAACTGTTTGAGCAGTGAAAAAATAAGGAGGTATTCCCTGCCTCAGGCATAAAGTTGCTGTGTGCGGGGAATTGAACACAATGCCAGGTGACTTTAAGTCTATATTGAGCATTTTCATCATATTTGTAGTTGTAGTCATACTGGTGGTTATAATAATTACGGTTTGCCGACGGGCAATAGCTCTACGGAGATATCGAACTCTGGACCGGTTCCGTTCAGAGTTCGGCGGCAAAATTCGGGAAATGTTAGACAGGAAGAAAAAGCCGGAAGCGTTCTACATCTTTTCTTTCCCCAAGCGCTCTCTTGAATGGCAAGCCGTAGAACATACCCTGATCTCATTGACCGAAGAAAAGAAGTATGAAGAGGCTGGAATCGTTTTGTACGAGCAGCTTGGGTATCGTTTGTACTACGAAAAAATGCTCAAGAAACGGAACATTATCGATCGGTCCTCCGCGGCGGAAAAATTGGGGAGAATGCGTTGCGAGGCTTCCGTCGCAAAGTTGATACTTCTTTTGGATGAGGATAATACGGAAGTTACTTCCGTAGCTTTGCGGGCCTTGAGCAAGATAGGCACTCTTACCGCGTTGAGGGCTGTTCTCGAACAGATCCCGGTCCTTTATGCCCGGCTTTTGGTGACGAGGAAGTCTATCGAGCAGGCGCTTTTGAATTTTGGTCCATCGGCGATACCGGAAATGGTGCGGGTGGGGGAGCGGTATGGTGACCCCGTTGCGAAAGCGTTTGTCCTGGAGGTACTCGGAGATCTGAAATCCGTGGAGGCGTTGCCTTTGGCGGTCCGATACCTCGAGCATTCGGCTCCCGAGGTTCGCTCTAAAGCGTTGAAAGTGATCGCCGCTGCCGGCGGCGGTCTTTCTACTATGGAAAAAGAGAAAGTGCAATCGCTGTTGAAAGATCCGGTGTGGTTTGTCCGGCTTAAGGCGGCTCAGGCGGTCGGCGCCTTGCGGTATTGCACGAAACCGGCCCTGCTCGTGGAGCGGATGGCGGATGAGAAGTGGCAGGTAAGAAACGCTGCTGCGACCGCTGTAGTAATGGCTACCGCGAATCCGGCCGAGGTCTTCCTGGGGATGCTTTCCGCCTCAGACCGCTACGCAAAAGAAAGCATTTGCGAGGAGATACAAAAGACCGGTTTTGTGTATCGGCTGATTGATAACCTGCATCCGCCTGGAACCAGCGTTTATGAGACGTCACGTAAGGTGCTGAGTATCATGGTGTTGTTGGAATATGGAACCCCTCTGAAGGAATACATGAAAGACAACGCTGGTAGCAGGATAGCCAAAGAACTGGCGTCAATCGTGCCGGATGGCGAGATAGGAGTGGCGTTATGAGATCCTTGCTTGCTGATCTGGTCATCGGTTTCAATTATTTTGTTTTGTTTCACTATAGTCTTGTAAACCTGATTTACACGATCCTGCTGGTGATATCCACTGTCGCTATCCTGCGGCATATACTCAGGATCAAGTACGCTCCTTTCAAAGATTTTGTGACATCGCCTGAGACGCCTCCTGTCTCTATCCTGGTGCCCGCATACAACGAGGAGGGTGTGATCACCCGCACGGTGCGGTCGACTCTTGGGATGGACTACCCGTATTTCGAAGTGATTGTCATCAACGATGGTTCGACAGACGAGACTCTGGATACGCTTATACAGACTTTCAAGCTTCGCAAGGCGGACCGCGCCTACCGTAATGTCCTCAAGACGGTAGGCGCAGTCCGCGGTTTCTACTTCAACCCGGAGATACCAAACCTCCTGTTGATAGACAAGGAAAACAGCGGAAAGTCGGATTCGCTCAACTGCGGAATCAACATGTCGAACGCTCCATACTTTTGCACGGTTGACGCGGACTCGGTGTTGGAAGAGAACGCGCTGATCAAGCTGATGACCCCAATACTGGAAAGCACCTTGCCGGTTGTCGCGTGCGGCGGCGTCGTCCGGGCGCTCAACGGAGTCACCATCAAGGATGGCAAAGTCGACAAGATAGATTTGCCAAAGAGCCGGCTGGCGATGTTCCAGGTCGCTGAATACATCCGGGCTTTTCTGTTTGGCCGTGTCGGCCTGAATGAACTCAACAGCATCCTTATTCTCTCCGGTGCGTTTTCACTGTTTCGCAAGGATGTAATCGTCGATATAGGGGGATACCAGAAAGAGAGTATAAGCGAGGACATGGAACTGGTTACAAGGCTTCACCGCATCGGCATCGAGAAAAAGACTCCGTACTCGATCAAATTTATCTCCGATCCGGTTTGCTGGACCGAGGTGCCGGAGAGTATGAAGATGCTCGCGCGGCAAAGGAGGCGCTGGTACCTGGGGCTGCTGCAGACCGTGAACCAGAACCGCGACACACTGTTTAGGCCGAAGTACGGAAGGTTTGGATGGACATGTCTTCCGTATTACCTGGTCGTGGAACTGTTGAGTCCGCTGGTGGAGATGCTTGGGTATATCGTTGTGCCGATATCCTGGGTGTTTGGGATGGTGAACACGGAATTCATGATTCTGTTTTTGATGCTGTCGGTTTTCTACGGAATATTCCTGTCTACTGCCAGCATTTACCTGGAGGAGATCACCTATCGTCGTTATCCCCGGTGGAGCCACTTGATGCGCCTGCTGTTATACGGCGTACTGGAAAATTTCGGTTACCGCCAGATCAATTCGTTCTGGCGGCTCCAGGCGTTCTTGCAATACATCTGCGGGAAACGGAAGTGGGAATATGTAAAGAAGGGCGAGCAAACCCCTTAGAAACCTGAAGGAGCCTGTTCCTGATGACCCTGAACGAAATCGGTTTCCTGGCGATCAGTCGAGGCGACTTCCAGGAGGCTGCCAATATATTCCGGAAAAGCTTCAGTTCGGTCAAGAACGCGACCGCCTATTACGGCTTCGGCTTGGCGCATTTCCGCCTGGAGGATTTCCCCACCGCCCGCTGGGCTTTCCACAAGACGCTGGAACTGTCTCCGGAGCACCAGGAAGCCGAACGGTTCATAGCGGAAATCGAGGCGCCCGAATTTGATTCGAAAAGAAGAAAACTTCCCCCACGGAAGAAAATGCGTTTTCGGGTCGGAAAGGGATGCTTTGAGGTCTGGCAGGGGGGCAAATGGAAAAAGCTGTTCATCAAAGGCATTAACCTTGGACTCGGGTTGCCTGGGCACTTCCCGGGAGAATATTCCATTCTCAAAAAGACCTATCTCAAATGGTTTGAACAGATGTCGAGCATCGGTATCAACGCTGTCAGGATTTACGCTGTTCACCCGCCGTCATTTTATGAGGCGCTCGATGAGTGGAACCGGTCCGGCAAAACTCTGTACCTGTTTCAGGGGATCTGGATGGAGTTGCCGGAAGATGGCAACTATTCCAGCGAAAAGTATCTCTCCTACGCGCGAGCCAATATACGTGAGGCGGTAGACATCATTCACGGCAATACGGTGTTGCCGCACAGGCCGGGGCATCCCGAAGGGAAATACACAGCGGATGTTTCCTGGTGCACGATGGGGTTCATGTTTGGAAGAGAGTGGGAGCCTGACTCCGTCAAGCATTACAACGAATTGAATGGGGGGAAGCTTGGCCGATATGATGGTCGCTTTCTGGAGGTTGCCGACGCTACGCCGTTCGAAGTCTGGATAACGAGGGTATGCGACTTCGTCCAGCAGTATGAAAACGAGCGGTACGGTATCACCTGCCCATGTTCGACCATCAACTGGCCGTCGCTGGATCCCCTGACTCACCCGTCCGAGTCTTTGAAAGAAGAGGAAGCTGCGTTCTTTGGAAAGGAAACCTATTCCGGCATTTGGAACGAAGACATGGAGTCGCTGGACGTTGCCCGGATACGCTCTGTGTCAGGGGCTGGTTTTTTTGCCGTATACCATGCATACCCCTATTACCCGGATTTCATGAATAACGACTACTTGGCGAAAGATGAGCCGTACCTTGCTTACCTGAAAGAGCTCAAGGCTCACCATGGTGATCAGCCGATCGTCATCGCGGAGTTTGGCGTCCCAAGCAGCCAGGGGGATGCGCATTCACAAAGGGACGGCTGGAACCACGGCGGCCACAACTGTGAACAGCAAGGAGAGATCAACGCGCTTCAGATGAAGGCGATCCATCGCTCCGGCATGGCCGGCGGCATGCTCTTTAGCTGGTTCGACGAATGGTTCAAGAAAAACTGGGTTTTTTACTCGTACTACATCCCCCCTGACAGGAAGCCGCTTTGGTTCAACATGCAGGACCCGGAGGAGAATTACGGCCTGCTTGCCGCGTATCCGGGTTATCCCAGCAAGAAGGTGACGCTTACGGGGAACTTGAGCGAGTGGAAAGAGGCTCGTGTTCTCTACGAAGATCGCTCCGGGGGCGGGGGGCCGAAGTTCCGTTTTGGCGACGGTGGCGACGACGCAAGAACGCTGGTCAGACTGCGAGCGCAGCATGACGAGGGGTTCTTTTATTTGCTGCTCGAGACAAAAGGAGCGATTGATTTCGAAAAGGCTGCCTACGCGATCGGCATCAATACATGTACGCCTGACGTAGGGGAATTTCTTTTACCGTTTGATACAAAGGTGAAAAGCCCGGTCGGCCTGCAGTTCCTGGTGCACTTGGCGGGGGAGAAAAACAGCCGCATCATGGCTGCGCGGAATTACGACCGCTTTTTGAACTTCTACAGGAAGCAGTTCTATCCCGTCCGGTCTGACGAAGGCGCTTGGGTTTCCATAATGAACCATGCGAACTCACGACGCGTAAGCAAGGACAAAAGCCGCTTTTTCCCGGCGCAAACGCAGTTCCTTGGCCGTATGATTCACGGGAGCCTCGACAGCAGCCGTTCCGATTTCAACTCGCTGGCCGACTTTCGCGTTTCAGGCAACCTCGTGGAGTTGCGGATTTACTGGAGCCAGTTGAATTTCAGCGATCCAAGCTCCCGTTCCATCTTGTGGCTGCAGGGAAAGGAAGAGTCGCGCAAGACGGAAGGGATCCGCGCTGTGGCGGTTTCGTATCGCCCCCGCAAAGGTTCTCCTGCCGCGTCGCGTACCGGCGGAGAGGTAAATGCCGCGGATATTTTTCCCCGAACGCCTGATGCCGGCGCCGTCAGGCTTTATACATGGGATAAATGGGAGGTTCCCATATACCATATGTATCCGAAGAAGAGCTTTGATGCGTATAAGAAAGTTCTCTCGGGCATTCCGGAGGAAATGTAGAGATGAACGTCACTCGCAGGGATTTTTTGCGCCTGGCGGGCGCTTTTACGGCATCGGCTTTTATTGTTTCTCCTGCGGTTGGCGGGGAGGCGGTCAGAATTCCTGTCTTGCTTTACAATGACATCTCGGACTCGTTCAAGGACTCTCATACGGTTTCGCCGTCTTTTTTTGCGGCCCAGATGGAGTGGCTCTACAACAACGGGTTCCGCGTGATTCCTCTGCGGGAAATCTCGAATCCTCCGGCGGATGACAGGGTAGTGGTGATTACTTTTGACTACGGGTACGCCTCTTTCATGGATTACGCTTTCCCTTTGCTTCGTGAATACGGATTTTGCGCCACCATCAATGTCGTTGGGGAACTTGTTGGGAAGTTCATACGCGAAGGCAAAGACAGCCGCCCGCTTCTGTCATGGGACGAATACAGGTTCCTGCTCGATTCCAGGCTGGCGGATATAGGGTGCCAGACCAATGCGCTTCATGTGTCCGCGAACAAAGGCGTACTTGATGTTTCCGAGGATGCGTTGCGCCGCGACTTGAGGATGTTTAACGAGACGCTGTGGAATGAAACCAGTACGAAGACTGATATCCTTGCATGGCCGCACGGTTTCTACGATGCGCGGCGCATCAAAGTCGCAAAGCAGGAAGGTTTCAACTATATTCAGACTACAAGGAATGCTGTTTTCGATAAGCCAGGGAACCTCACCGAGATTCCAAGAAAGAACATCAGCAACCAACACAATCTGGTTGTATTCCGAGCAGAGGTAGCATCATGAGGAAAGCAGGGGTTATGCCGTCGGCTGCTCTTATTATCTTCGCGTTTTTCTTGTTTGCGTGGGCGGCATATCCGGAAATATCTGTTGCTGCCGGCCCAAATGCGCCTGCCGCCGAGGGCGCACGGGAGATGGCCTTCCAGCACAAGAAACAGGGGGACGCGTTCCGTACGCAAGGCAGGGTTGCCAATGCGGCGCAGGAATATGACATTGCGCTGTCTTTGTACGACGGTTTCCCTATAGAAGACCATCTCATGATGGCCCGTTTCCTTTCCTGGAGCGGAAAGCTCGATGAGGCGATCCGGGAACTAAGGAAAATCCTGTCCAAAGAACCGGAGAACCATATAGCGCAGACACAACTGGCCCGTTGTCTGTCATGGAAAAAAGACCAGACCCCCACAGCTGACCTGGCCGACGATAGTACAAAAGTTGCCGTGGCCGCCGAGGGCGCGGAAACCGCCGAGAGCGCGCGGGTAACGGCCTTCCGGCACAAAGAACTTGGGGATAATTTCCGGGAGCACGGCGATGTTGCTCGCGCCGCGCAGGAGTATGCCCTGGCGCTGTCTTTGTACGACGGTTTTACGATACAAGACCGGTTCATGATGGCCCGTTTCCTTTCCAGGGGCGGAATGCTGGATGAGACGATCCGTGAACTCAATAAAATCCTGTCGGAAGAGCCGGAGAATCTCGAAGCGCGGATACACCTGGCCCGTTGTCTGTCATGGAAAGGAGACCAAGCCGCCTCCCTGGAAGAATCGTCGAAGGCGTTGGCTGCTTCGCCGGGGAACAAAGAAGCTCTTCTTGTTCGAGCGAATGCGCTGAGATGGAGCGGCAAGCAGAAGGAAGGAGTTTCCATATATAGAGAAATATTAGAAAAAGAAGAGGATTTTGATACGCGTTTGGGGTTGTCCCAAGTGTATCTTGCGGATGGCTACCTGCGCGGAGCCATGAAAGAAGCGGGGCTTCTGAAGCCCGAATATCCTTACCAGAAAAAAGAGCTTGAGAATCTGCATGTGGATATAGACAAAGCGACTCGCCCGGATGTCGTGGCGGGCTATAGCCACTACAGCGACTCGGATAGCAACCGATCCCATCGCTACAACGTTTCCGGCGGCTTCTGGACCGGACATTTGAAGTGGGGAGTCGGGTACCTTTATACGGACGCTTCCGGAAATGGCCGCAGCGCTCAAAGCCACAGAGCCACACTGTCTGCGGATTCCAGGCCGCTGGAATGGCTATGGGTTGGCGGGACGGCCGGATATAGCCGTCTGGAAGGAGGAGATTCTTCAGGCGACTTTTTTGTGGGCAGTGTGCGCGCGGGAACGAGTGTGCATAACGGGCGGTTTAACTTAAGCATGTCCAGGAATGTTTTGACAGATACCGCGGAGCTGATAGACAAGCAGATCCGTAACACAGAGGTAGCCACCAACATCAGCTATCCGCTTCCGTATCGTTTTTCTCTGTTTGCGGGTTATGCGCACAGAGACTATTCTGACAACAACCGCGCCTCGGACATTTATGGCATGATCCGACACAGGTTCGGATTGAGGATTCCCTCTATAAGTACGGGATATCGTTTCAGGTATCTCGATTTTCAGCGGCAATCCCGGGGAGGATATTTCGACCCGTCGAACTACATGTCTCATAGATTGGACGTCGCATTAGACTACGACAAGGAAAAGTTGTATGCCTATCTATGTTTGTATGGCGGGCATCAATCTTTCAAGCGGTACGAAGAGTCGGCGAGCAGTTTTTTTGGCGGCTGGGTAGCGGTTCTCGGGATGCATGTCACCAAATCAATCGATGCTGAGATTCACGGTGAGGGTTCGGGCGAGACCGGCGGCTCGGCCTCCGGGTTCAGATACAACATTTTCGGCGCAAGGGTTAAGGCGAGGTTCTGAGGCGCTTGAGCGGCTGGACGGTATTATCGTTCAGCCCTGCTCCGGGCGCGAAAGTACGCGATTTGCGTTGTGGTGTCTGCTTTGGCGGCGGCTAACGCAATGCGCCGTTTGGGTTATGCCGACTTGAAAAAGATGACGTAAAAGAGCTTGCGCGCTGCGTTACCGGCGAACGTGATGCCCGGGATAATCTCTATAAAATGATGTAGTTGCATCCTTTTCCGAAAGCGGAAATGGCGGATGCCTGATGCCGGATTGTGTTCAGATCCTGACATGGAGTTTTTGTTGCGCATAGTGAATTTGATCGCAACTTGGAATAAGTTGGGTTCAAAAGGGCTTTGCTCTTGCTAAAATTAAGCTTTATAGCAAATGGGGGTGCAAATGTGGGCATATTACAAGGAAAGAAGGGACTGATCCTCGGCGTAGCAAACGATAAGTCTATTGCATGGGGCGTGGCGAAGACTTGCCACCGTGAAGGAGCAGAACTCGGATTCAGCTACATGGGTGATGCTCTGAAAAAGCGTGTTCAGCCGCTTGCCGAATCGGTTGGATCGAATTTTGTCGAGCCGCTCGATGTCAGCGACGACGCCCAACTCGACGACTTTTTCGCCAAGCTGGAGGCAAGTTGGGGGCAGTTTGATTTTCTTCTGCACTCCGTTGCTTTCGCCGGCAGGGAATCGCTCAAGGGTCTCTTCCGCGATACCTCACGCGCTGATTTCATGCTGGCGCTGGATATCTCCGCCTACTCCTTTGTCGCATGTGCCCGCCGGGCGGCCCGCCTTATGAAGCCGGGCGGTTCCTTGCTTACGATGACGTACCTTGGCGCTATTCGCGCCATCCCGAACTACAACGTTATGGGTGTCGCAAAGGCCGCGCTCGAAGCATCGACCCGGTACCTGGCCTACGACCTTGGCGCGGAGGGGATTCGCGTCAATGCCCTTTCAGCCGGACCTATTCGCACGTTGGCCGCGTCCGGCGTGTCTGATTTCAAGAGGCTGATGGAGAAGGGCGCCCGCGGCGCCATGCTCCGGCGGAATGTTACTCAGGAGGAGATCGGCAACGCCGCCGCATACCTTCTGTCGGACTGGGCTTCCGGTGTGACCGGAGAGGTACACTATGTTGATGCCGGGTTCAACGTCGGCGCGGGAGATCCGGGTGTGGATTCCGCGCTGCCGGAGCCTTGAAGCTTGCACATGTCAGGGGATACGGTTTGATGCGGCACGGCGCGATTTTTTTTGTACGCGGCATGCCGTGAGATCATGTTGACGCCGTATTTGCCCTGAAGTATCATTGTTTGTTTTTAGGATGCGCCCTTAGCTCAGCTGGATAGAGTACTTGACTACGAATCAAGTGGTCAGAGGTTCGAATCCTCTAGGGCGCGCCACTTAAATCAAGGGGTTACCATCGATAAGAGGGTAACCCCTTGACCCTTTCCGCTATCATCCCGCTATCAGTCTTCCCTGAAAAGCGATTTTTATTTGCTCGTCGTCTGCTCTGTTTCCGGAATTTAATCCAGAAACTTCCTTGCGTAATTCAGCTGCCAAGCCGCCTGTAGCCGAAAAGGAGGATTGAGTGGACGTCTCTGTTTGCCGCCCATGGCGAACGAAGACTGCAAGATTCCTTTGCTCTCGCCGTCCATGACTTCGTTTGGAATCTTAGGGCAATTTCACTTTGAAAGTTTCGTATCCGCAATGGCGGCTGACTTGAGCGAGAGCCCTCTGTCGGGCGCTGTCTTCACGCAATGCAACGGACGTTATCGCAGGGGGGTTCTCCTGAGGGTGCATGTCTTCCGCAGCAAAAGCATGGAGGCTTT
>Ga0123353_10011053_pt1 | contig 12679 bp, 8 predicted proteins | sample TergutLab28metaG_3_FD_92763 | JGI IMG/M metagenome (GOLD analysis project Ga0123353, IMG submission 92763) | Labiotermes labralis P3 segment gut microbial communities from Petit-Saut dam, French Guiana - Lab288 P3 | ecosystem: Host-associated > Arthropoda: Insects > Digestive system > Gut ... | reverse complement strand
ATCACTTGTATATTCCAGTTCTTCGGTTATTTGATTGGTTATTTTCCAATTCCACAAAATATAATTGCCTGCGTCAACTATTGCGTTATCTTCTGTATTTTTGCGTGTTATGATCAAATATGCTCTTCCTAAATCAATTGCTGCATCACCATAAGTGGCTGTTATATATTCAGCCAATTTTTTCTCTTCTTCGGCTAACTTATCATCAAGTTTGTCCTTACTACATGCACATAAAACACATGTAAACAATGTATACCAAAAAACGAAAAATTTTACTTTCATGCTAAAATTTATATTTTCTTAATATATGATAGACGTAAAAATGAAAAAACGTTGCGTGCCAAAACGAAAAAACATTTATTATTTAACATTTATTAACTCTATTTCAAAAACTACAGGCGTAAACGGAGGTACGATTCCCTGTACCGATCCTTCGACGCCAAAAGCCTGTTCGGATGGGATGATCACCAGCGCTTTGTCGCCCTCCTGCATTTTCCCGATCGCTTTTTCCAGACCGCCAATCACTTGCCATTGCTGGCCATACACAAACTGAAGGGGTTCGTTTCGCTGGCGGGTCGAATCGAAATATTTCCCATTCAGAAAATGGCCTTCATAATGAATCAACACTGTATCGCCATAAGCGACGGCAGGACCGTTGCCCGTTTGCTGTACAATATAGTATATGCCGTTCTCCATAGGTGGAATATCAATTTTTGCTTCGCGGATGTATTGTTTTAGAAGCACTTTTTCGTATTCGCCCAGATCTTCGATCCAGTGCAGGAAAGCCTCTTTTTCGCGTTCGTATTCTTCCGGCGTCTGGATGTCCATCAGGCGAACGAATACTTTCATTTTACCGTCAGCGTTCATATAGTCCGGTAGAGCATATTCAAGCGTTTTTTCAAAAAAATCGACTGAAGAAATGATGAATTGCGCCGAATCCTGTTTGCACATCAGTGTGAGACATTTATCAATAGAACCGGGAAAAACGGGTTGAATCACTTTAAATTTGACTATCCTCGAAAAGAAAACCGAATCGTTCATGGTCAGGTATGCGATGTTGGCAGTTACATAATCGCCAAAATGGCAACATTGATCATGATCGCCAACCATCACCAGTTTGAAATAGATACCTTCGCTGGCCTTTTTATATCCGGGATACGGGTTTTTGCATGAAAACAACAAACAGAAAAGAAGAGGGATGAGGGATGAGGGAAGAGGGAAGAGGGATGAACGGTGCATGGCTGTAAAATATTAAACATTGAACATTGAACTTGAAACTTTTTCCAAATCTTCGGGCGTATCAATAGCGATACTTTCATCATGCGTCTGAATAACGCGGATGTAATAATCGTTTTCGAGCCAGCGATTTTGTTCGAGAGATTCGGCTATTTCGAGCGACGAAGGCTGCAAATGCGTTAAACGGGCGAGAACATCGGCGCGATAGGCATACAGACCAAGGTGCCAAAAAAAAGTATGCCGATTGAGCCACTCGTCCTGCGCAAAACCGCGTATGTAGGGAATGGGCGAACGGCTGAAATAAATGGCGCGTCCGGTAGCGTTGATCACTGCTTTGACGTTGTTGGGATTCAATAGATCGGCAGAGTTTTCGAATGGCTTCACCACTGTGGCGATTTGCGTGGAATCGTCGTTGAAGCAGTCAACCAGATGGATCAGCAACGCCGGATCGACAAAAGGTTCGTCGCCCTGCACGTTTACCACCACGTCGCCCTGCACGCCGAGTTCATTTTGTATCAGCGTCAATGCTTCTGCGCAACGGTCGGTTCCGCTGCAATGATCGGGGGAGGTCATCACTGCATGACCTCCAAAACGGCGTACTTCTGCGGCGATACGTTCGTCGTCAGTTGCTACGGCTACCGTGTCGAACGCCGCCGACGCACGACGGTAAACCCATTCGACCATGCTCCGCCCCTCAATCTGTATCAACGGCTTGCCCGGAAAACGTGTGGACGCATAACGCGCTGGAATAATGCCAAATACTTTCAATTGTTCTTTGATGATGATTGACAAAAAATTATTCGGTGCAAATATAATACAATTATTTCATTCCGTCACCAGTGCAATCGGAAAATCGGGAATACTGTTTGGAATGATGGTCGTCGGCGCCTGTTGCCCTTTGGTTAAGTCCTTCACTCTGTTGGCGATATACGAATCTAAACTTTTCACGGTTATGATTTGTCTGTTGAACAGATCTGCTTTTCCATTCAGTCCTTCCACCAATGCTTTTGTAAATGCACCGTTATTCCACTCTGATGCTTCGAGCGAGTATTGGCGTCCGGTTGACGATGTAAAAATAATTGAACCGTTTTCAGTTCCTGTCAAATCGCTTACTGCCTGACTGACCATCGCCGCTCTGCGCTGACTGTTTCCAAGCACATTCCCCGAATGACAGGCATCCATGAACAGTAACATCTTTCCGGCAACGGCATTAACGATGCTTTTTATTTCTGTGTAACCTACGCATGTTGCATTGATTCTGTTCATGTCGGCATTGACCGGCATAAAGTAAAAATCGCCAATATTGTTGTTCACTCCGTGTCCTGCCATGTAAAGCATGGCAACGTCGCGATGCGTGGTTTCTGCTTGTAACCATTGCAGCTCGTCGCGAATGTTTTCTGCATTTGCCGCATCATCGGTGAGCAACTTCAACACTACTTTATCGTACAGTAATCCTTCCTGTCGAAGCATTGATTTCGCAAAATCAGATGCGTCCTTAGCCGAAAAATCCAACCGCAAGGTAGGGTCGGTGTAGTCGCTTACGCCTATAGCCAAAAGATAAAGCGTGGGTTTGAAAATATACTCGTTTCGCGTCAGATTGACAACGGCGGGAGCGCTCGTTTCAACGTCGTTTTGCGCAATAATGACTATTCTGCAATCACGCTCGGGTACGTTTACTATTGCTGAGTTTTGTCCGAGTTTTATATTGTTCAGCAATTGTACCGGCTTGTTATCAATCAATATTTTGACAAAATTTGGAACTGTACCTGTAATTTCGAAATCAACTTTGATTTGATTTCCGTCGAAAATGCTGCCATTTAACGGTTGAATGATAATCACCTGCTGCTGTAGGTTCACGGGTATCACATCTTTTGCCGGTTGAGAAACATTGCGATCTACAACAGTTATTGCCTCTCGCGTTTCTTCCGTAAAATCGGCTGTTTTGTCAATGATGACGTCTGTTGTCAATGTGTGCCCGCCGATAGCCGTTCCAACATTAACGAATCTGTTTTCGGACAACAACATTCTACTTCTTTTATTGTCGGTTACCACTATTTTCGGGGTTTTTAACCATCTTCCATGATCGTCGGCAAGCGATTCTACATAATTACTTTTTACTTGGTCGATGCTGATTCCGAAATGTTTTCCATAATTCCATACAGGGAAATACAGCTTTGCAACTTCGCGCGATAGCAGGCGTATTTCATCAAATTCTCCAGAAAAATGTCCGTTGGGATTAGCCGTATAAAAACACAATTTTTCAAAATCTTCGTCATCAATCTCTGCCAACTTATCTCTTAATGCAATGATCTTTTCGGAAGTTTCCTTGTTTTTATCGGATATGATTTGTTCTTTGGTTTGATCAATCCATTCATACAACTGTTCTTCAAAACGTTTCAGATGTTCGGCACGTTGCGCCTGAAATTCCGGTGTTTTCACAAAGACGTCGAACTCAATGTTTGATTGGCGGGCTGCATTTCTGGCGGCTGCTTCGTTTTGTTTTGCCCATTCGTCACGCGCTTCCATTTCCGACAAATGCAGGTCGAGATAACCATATTCATCATAATCGTCAATGGCTATTTTGTGTGAAATATCTGTAATTTCGCCGTTCGACAGGTTACGGAGACCTGAAAGTATTTCGTGTGCGTCGTGCAACATCAGCGTGGTTTTGTCACGAGTATATGGTTTTGAATAGTTTGGATTTTGCACGCCGTTAGCCTTGAAAAGCGCATATAGTGCGGTATATTGCGCCACACGGGCAACATCGGCATTTTGCATTTTTACAAAATATTCGTTGGCTTTTCGGTTCACATCCATCTCAAATTCATGTTCTTCTGCATCATTGTTGTCGAACAGCGAAATATTCAGGCAGGCGGTATTGCGCAAACTGATGAAACGATTGTTGTTGATTTGAGTAGAAAAAATATAATCTTCGGTATTCCATTCATACCGCACGTTTCCCTTTTGCAGCCCGTTTTCAAAAGGATAATGATCAGGCTTGGGATAATTGTATTGGGGATAATCCAACATTCCCGCTTCTATCCAGTCTTTGAGCAAAATGTCGGTCAGGGTGAGGACATGACCAAATTCGTCGTTTTCCAGTTCGTCGCTGATAAAGGCGGGACACCAGTCGGCGCCGCTGTTTAACTTTCCCGTAACCAAGCCTGCGATATTCAAACTTTGCATAAACCGCCCGTCTTGCGTGCCGGAGAGCATTTCAACGGTTTCTATTCTCAATGGGGGAAGTTCATCATACGAACATTGTCTTCCGCGCCCTATGACTGTCAAAGTCCGACTGTTTGAAATCGCTCCCAAAATAACATCCGATTCGATGGCAAATTTGCTGATGTTTTTCCGGCTCAAACCGTCTAAATTGCCAGACGGAATGTTCCACGCCACGAAAGCAGAATCGCTGCTGATATAAACGCCTGCCTTCGGAATATTGAGAAATTCGCGAAAAGAGTATCTGATTTTAGGATTTTCAACTTCGGAAAATTGCATGTTGCTTTCAACAAACCACTTGTTTAACTCCATAGCAGAAATGTTGTAGTCAAGATTGTTTTCGATAAACAGTTGGCGTGGACGGTTCACAGGCAAATCCATATACATCGGCTTGTAGGAATTGAAAAACAACAAATTGTTCAGTTGCATGATGAACAGTGATTTGTAGATGTCGGCAGGTCGGTGAACGCAAATCAGAATATCCTTCACCCAGCCGTCGAAGCCTATTTCATGCGTTTTAACCTCCACCGAATAATCTGTTCCTCCAAAAATACCGGTAATATCGTCGAGGTTCACAAACTGCGGCGGCTCGGAAATAAGATACAACTGACTGCTGTCAGCAAACTGCGCAAAGCCGACGGTCTGGTACGGGTTGGGGTATTTTTCCCTGAAATCCTGCCATATTTTTGTTTTTTCGCTTTCGGCAAACGACTGCGAAAAGACGGTGGCGCTGAAAAAAAGCAAAACTAAAAATGTGAATGATCGCATGGTTTTCTGTTTATTGATGATTGACATATTTTTTATGCAAAATTATAAAAAAACAGGATAATCAAATTTATTTTCTGCTTTTATTGCATTTTAAGACTTTTTCCAAACTTTTGGCGAGACGCCCGACAGATTGGTGAATTGTCGTATAAAATGGCTTTTATCCGTAAATCCCACCTGCAGAGCAATTTCGTTTACAGTCATATCCGGGTGTTGATGCATGAGATTTTTAGCCTCCTCAATCCGCAGTTGGTTGATCCATTCGCGAAATGTTTTTCCTTTGCTGGTATTGATATACGATGAAAGATAATGGCGATTGGTTTGAAGTTTGTCACTGAGAATGGAGACAGTTATTCCTTTTTCGATAAATTGTTTGTCGGCTACCCATTGTTCGATTTTCTTTTCGAGAATGAAAAATACGGTGGATTGGGTTGTTGGCAGGTCGCAGGTTACAGTTGCGATTTCATCTTCAGGATCGTTGTCCAAAGCTTTTTCGATGATATGGAAACGGTGAGTGAAGTTGATGAAACGAAGCGCAAACCAGATATAAAAAATATCAAATACTACCGTAAAAATCATGGCAACGAAAATTGACATAAATACGGTTGTCAGCAAAGCCATGATGCCGATCATCAACGCTGCGAAAAACGAAAAAGCGATCCATTTTATTCTTCCGGCTTCGTTGTCTGAAAAATAGTTGTCCATCCGGAGGCGGAAGTGGCTATATTTTACCATGAAGAGACGTGTATAGTACGCCAGAAGTAAGGCGTATAATCCTGAAAATCCGTAAAAAGCGATCTCAAAAAAGGCGTCGGAACAAAATGTATAGACCACAAAAATGACGATGATCAGCATGGTAGCCGGAATCAATTGCCTGAAAATATAGCGCCATCCGGGAAACCTGACTTCAAGCAGCGCAAGCAACGCCATCGTGAAGAGTAACGCTTGCGAAACAGCAATTGCCAATGTAATCGTTTGAATGAGAGGAACATTGTTTTCGCCGTAGTCGCTGAACAAAAATTCTGCCAAGTTTACCGCCATAAAGAACAGGTAGGCTACAGCCATCATGTTACGCGCTTTGCGGTAATTGCTTAACAAAGGAGTGTCGGGTACGGCAACGAACAGGAGTGACAGTCCGCAAGTCAATAATATTCCGACTGTTATGAAAATGGAAATGATGTTATAGAGGTCGTGTATCAATGATTTATTTAGTTTTCAGTACAAAAATATTTGACACAATCACTACCGAATATACCTCATCTGACCCTTCCATAGTCACATTCACCTTCATCTGCCCCGGTTTTCTGGTCGACTGTACAATGATCAATGCCCTTCCGAAATAGGTTTTCAACTGATTTTCGCCAAATGGCGTTTCGCGTCGCAATTCTCCGCTGTCAATTCCGAGAAATTTGCCTTCTCCTTCAAAAGTAACAGTGATCATGCAATCGTCAGTCTGCACCATGTTTCCGTCGATGTCTTCCAGATGGACGACAATGTGCGAAAGATCGTGGCCGTCGGCTTTGATAGTCGTGCGGTCGGGAGTAAGCACAAGGCGATGTGTGGCTTGGGTTGTTTTGATTTCGTGACGGGCTACTTCTTTCTCGCCGTTAAATCCTACGGCAGTCAGTGATCCGCGTGTATAGGGTACGTTCCACACAATGGTATTGTTGGGAAAATCGGCAGTTTTTTTGTGTCCCATCAAACGATTGTTGCGGCCATCATTCATGTAGAGTTGCACGCTTTCGCAATTGGTGGTGGTAAGCGCTTCCATGATTAAACCTTCGTATTGCGGGAAATTCCAGTGGGAGGCTATGCGCGGCCATTGCCACAGGTCGCGTCCGGCTTCGATATCCAGCGCATTATCTTTGATGGCAACACGCACCACAGGTTCATCATTCCACATGGCTCTGTGAAACGCTGCGCGAGGTTTTTCAAACATGGTGATATCAAACAATCCGTTTGGCCATCCTTTGCTCGGCCAACCCGATTCACCCAGATAGTCGACGCCCGGCCAGATGAAAGCGCCGGCAATAAAATCATTGGCTGCGATGATGTTCCATGGATTGTTGACGCCGTAACTGCGTATGTTTCCTTCTTCGCCGCTGTAGTAGGGCAACATTTCGCCAATATAGTAACAACGTTCAGGAAACCGTACACGGTCATTCAACATTCGATCTTCCAGATAATTATATCCAATTACATCGGTCACGCCCGCTATCTTACTTTGATGGTTGTTTTGCACGGCCATAGTAGCAGGTCGTGTTGGTTCATACTTGTGTACAAAATCCTGCAACATCCGTGCACGCTCCACGCCAACGTCGCTTTCATCCCATGCTTCCTGCACTTCGTTACCGATGCTCCAAAGTACGATGGACGGATGATTGCGATCCCTCATGAGCATATTTTCCAAATCTCTTTCCCACCATTCGTCAAAATATTGTGCATAATATCCTGATTTCCATTTGTCGAAAGCTTCGTTTACCACGATAAATCCCATTCGATCGCACAGATGGAGGAATTCTTTCGAGGGCTGGTTGTGTGCGCAACGGATCGCATTGACGCCATATTCTTTCAAAATTTCGAGGCGACGTTCGTTCGCACGGACGGGAACAGCAACTCCCAATGAACCAGCATCTTCGTGCAGATTAGCGCCTTTAATTTTTACATGCCGGTCGTTCAGGAAAAAACCTTTATCCTTATCGAATTTGAAAGTACGAATACCAAAAGGCGTCGTATAAACATCCACCACCTTATTGTTCACTCTGACGGTTGTTTCGGCGGTGTACATGAAGGGATGGTCGATATCCCAGCGCTTTGGTGAAACTACCGATAAAAGTTGTTTGACGTCCAAGACAGATTTTGCGTCAATGGTCAATTTTTCCGTTATGGTTTGCCCTGTCTGTTTTCCGGTATTGTCGAGGATTCGTTGCGAAACAGTGATGTTTTGTGGTTTGTCTGTCGTATTGTTTACGGTGGACACGATTTGAATGTCTGCTTTTGCATCAGTAACTAATGGCGTTGTGATGTAGGTTCCGTAGGTTGCTATATGCACAGGATCAACTATTTGCAACTTCACATGACGATAAATTCCTGAACCTGCATACCAACGGGGACGCTCTCCGGTACAATTTACGCGCACAGCGATGACATTATCCGCTCCGATTTTCAAGTGCGCCGTCAGATCGTATTCAATGCTGCAAAATCCATACGGTCTGAATCCCAGATGCTTTCCATTGATATAAACGTCGCTTTGGTGGAAAATACCATCAAACAAGATGGTAACATGTCTCCCTGCATAATTTTTGGGAACGACAAATGTTTTGCGATACCAGCCAATGGTTCCGGGCAGATAGGCGGCCGATCCTCCGGCGGAACGTTCAAACTCCATTTTGATGTTCCAATCGTGCGGCAACTGCACGTCTTCCCACTGCTGATCCGCATATCCCGCTTCAGCAAACGCCGGACTGTCTTCCATGATAAATTTCCAGTCGAAATCGAAACAAATCTGTCTTTGCGCATTGACTGACAAAAATGGCAAAAACAATAACAGAATTACTAATTTTTTCATAGGTGTTTTTAACAAAGTTTTAAAATACAAAAATACTACATTTTTCGGCAAAAAACAAATAATATTGCCAAACAATGTAGTATTTCTTACCAATTATCCGTTCTAAACGGCGACGCCAACAACCCTTCTTTATTGCGAAGATTGGCTATATCAGGATTATCAGCCCACGCATACCGCACAGCAACAGGTCGTTTCACCGATTTGCCAGTCACAATCACCTGATCGCCGACAATTTCTGCATCCGCCCAAACAAATTTTTGATCAGCGCCGGCAATGGCAAAATGTTTTAAAGGAACTCCTTCTTCTTGAGGTAGGGTAGGAGTGGGGCTACTTGTCAGACCGCTGCCAATCTCGGTAAATGACAGGATGATTCTATTTCCGTCAATCTTCATTTCCTTGAATATCGGACCGGAACTGACCACATCTTTTTCTCCATACGCCAACTTCCTTGCTCCCAGAAATACCCGATGCGCTACATCTTTTTTGTTTAAGGGATGTATGTCATTCCATTCGCCAACATCATACGTAACGGCAAGGGCTGTATTGGGCAGGTTGAGCGATGCTTTCAACTGAGCCTCTCGAAGTTTCGCCCAATTACTTTCGGAGGGTTGTGGCTGAGCCTTCAAAAAATTAGGTAACTGAACCAGCAGAAAAGGCATGTCGGGAATTTTCCAAACACTGCGCCAGCTGGTTACAAGCGCCTCAAGAAGTTGCACATAATTATCGGGATTTCCAGTATTGGATTCTCCCTGATACCAAATCACACCCTTTACTTGATAATTCACGATGGGCGCTATCATGGCATTGTAATATCCCGAACCGCGACCCGGCATCGGATTTCTGTTTATATTTGCACCGATACTCGCAGGTCGGATAAATTCAGAGCCCACTTTGTATTTCCATTCGCCTGTGAGGTCTATTTCCGTCTCGTCGCCGATAATTTTATACGTTTTATCTTCCACAAAACCGCCTTGACCTGTATTGTCGACGATCTTAACGGTTATGGTGTTTTTTCCTGCGTGCAAAAGTCCGGCAGGAATATCATATTTTCGCGGAGGATATTGGTATGAAACCGTCCCAACGAGTTTTCCATTGATAAAAGTCGAATCCATGTCAACAATCCTGCCCAGAATAAGCCTTGCATGTTTGCCATCCATCGAAGCGGGAACATCGAAAGTTTTGCGAAACCAAACTGTGCCGTTGACATTTAATCCCCTGTCTGCCCATTGCCCCGGAATAGCCATCGTTTTCCAGCTGGAATCGTCCATGTTTTCGACAGACCATTTTCCAATACCCTGATCTGCGGGTTGAGGCGGCATTGTCGGCATGTTTTTTCTGTTTGCTGCCACAGCCCGTCTTATGCTGTCCAAAACTGACAGATCGGTGGTATATTGCGGAAACTCTTTCAGGTTTTCCTGACTGATCCAGCCATCAATGGCAGTACCGCCAACGCTGGAATTGAGTATTCCAACAGGTACGCCATACGTTGAATATGCTTCCTGTGCAAAAAAATAGGCAAGCGCCGTCCAGTTCATCACATCGACCGCATTGGCGGAATACCATACGCCTCCGGCAGGAATATCCGCTTCTTCCGCTTCGATATGCGTTCGCGAAGGGACTTTGTAGTGTCTGATCAAATGATTGTTCGACAAATTGATTTCCGGAAAAAGATCAAGCAATCGTGTTACCGGCGTTTCCTGATTCGACTGTCCCGAACAAAGCCACACATCGCCAATCAATACATCGCGAATGATGATCTCGTTGACTTCCAACGTATATGGACCGCCATACGGTTGTGGAGGAATCGTAACCGACCATCTTCCGGCAACATCCGTAACGGCGTTATAATGTTTGCCTTTCAATCGCACCGTCACTTTTTCTCCTTCGTCAGCCCATCCCCAGATAGTGAGTTCCGTATCGCGTTGCAATACCATCCTGTTGCTGATCAACTGCGGTAAACGAACAGCTGCCGATGATGTTTGCACTGCAAAGATTGTCAAAAACAAGATGATTGATTTGAAGATTTTCATGTTAAAATTGATTTATCTTTTGTTTATCGTTTCGATTTACAATAAATTGATTATTAATTGTTTGTTTACAACTCTCCAAGAATTGAAGTCCAACAGTTCTCCAAAAAAGGCTTTGAAATTTTTTGTAAAGGTAATCATTTTTTTACAAACGACAATATTTTCAAAATAGTGTTAAAAGATGAAAAATGAACAACTTCTAAGAGATCACCTTTAATATACAGAAAAAACAATATTTTTGTGGCAAAATTTATTCAAGAATAAAACAATGCCTGCAGGAGCAAAAGATTTTACGCATGGCGATATTTTCGGTCCGTTGGTACGATTGGCGTTACCGATCATGGCCACAAGTTTCGCACAAATGGCCTACAACCTCACCGACATGGCTTGGGTGGGACGGTTGGGCAGCGAATCGGTAGCGGCCATCGGTGCGGTAGGTATGTTGTGGTGGCTCACTTCGGCGTTTGCCATGTTATCAAAAGTTGCCGCCGAAGTGAGTATCGGACAGGCGCTCGGCGCCCGCAAAGGACGCGAAGCAATGGCTTGCGCATCGCATACCACCACCATCAGCCTGATCATGTCGATCATTTTGGCAGTAATGCTCTATGCAGGCGCAGATTTTATACTGTCGTTTTTCAAACTTTCGCCCCAAATACAGGAGCAGGCTGTGGTCTATCTTCAGATTGTTTCCATAGCAGTACCTTTTTCGTTTCTTATCTTGAATTTCGCGGGAATTTACAATGGAGCGGGGCGGAGCAATGTTCCTTTTTTTCTGGTTTCTTCCGGATTGATTTCCAATATGTTGCTCGATCCTCTTTTCATTTTCGGTATTCCGGGCGTATTCGAAGGGATGGGTGTAAAAGGCGCTGCCATAGCAACAGTTATTGCGCAGGGATCTGTACTTTTGATGTTTGTGTATCGATTGCGCAGAAATGATGGTATTCTCAATCGCTTTCCCTTCTTTGTCCGGTTGCGGGGAGGTCTCACTTTGCGCATATTGCGGTTGGGTTTCCCGATAGCGATGATGCACCTGTTTTTTGCGTGCATCAATACTTTTTTGGCACGTATTGCCTCTGTTTATGGCGGTCATCTCGGCATCACCACCCAGACTACCGGCGGACAAATCGAAGCCATTACATGGAATACGTCGCAGGGATTTTCTACGGCGTTGGGCGCTTTTGTGGCGCAAAATTTCGCTGCCGGCAAGATGAACCGCGCTTGGACAGCCTACCGTTATACGTTGCGCCTCATGATGGCGCTTGGTGTTGTGGTTTCTGCGGCTTTTTTATTTTTTGGCACTCAAATTTTCAATATCATCATCCCAGAAATCGACGCTGCAAGAGCAGGCGGAGAGTACCTTTTCGCAATGGCTTTCTGCCAAATATTCATGATGTTGGAACTTACCACGCAGGGTATGTTCAACGGCATGGGGCGTACGATGCCTCCGGCAATTGTGAGTATTGTTTTTAATTTTGCCCGTATCCCGATGGCTTTTCTATTTGCGTCGCAGATGGGGATTACCGGCGTTTGGTGGGCTATTTCTGTATCTTGTATCATCAAAGGGGTGATACTTCCGCTTTGGCTGGGGAGAAGTAAGAAGTGAGAGGGAAAAGGGAGATGTTTTTGAATTTATTTTTTCGTTTGACTCTATTTATTATAATGTGCATGATTTTCCTGTTCGTAATCGAAGTTGCGAAAAAAGGTACGTCAATCAAAAATCGTCAATTGCTTTAATACGTTCCTCTGTTCCGATGATCGCGATGTTGCTGCAATGTCCGTTTCAGCGGGATAGACATGCCGTCGGTCGTTTCTAACCAGTCATACAGTTCGGCGGTCAATTGTCTGATCGTTTCCTGATGTT
>Ga0123353_10011049_pt1 | contig 12680 bp, 8 predicted proteins | sample TergutLab28metaG_3_FD_92763 | JGI IMG/M metagenome (GOLD analysis project Ga0123353, IMG submission 92763) | Labiotermes labralis P3 segment gut microbial communities from Petit-Saut dam, French Guiana - Lab288 P3 | ecosystem: Host-associated > Arthropoda: Insects > Digestive system > Gut ... | reverse complement strand
TTAAAATAAATAGGGCCAAAGATATAGAAATCGAAGTTACGGGCGACGCGTTCCTCTACAACATGGTGAGAATAATAGCGGGAACTCTGGTCGAAGCGGGGCTGGGCAAAATCGATCCTGGCTCTATCCCTTCGATCATAGAGAGCACGGACAGGAGCAACGCGGGACATACGGCGCCGCCTGGCGGGCTGTATCTTGCGGAAGTTTACTATGATATGGTATAATAGGAAAACGACGATTTTACAGGAGGTTGAAATGTTGAACAGACCGGATTGGGATGAATATTTTATGGAAATGGCAATCCTGACAGCGCGGAGGTCTACATGCCTGAGGCGACAGGTGGGGGCGGTAATAGTGGGCGATAAGCATATCATCGCGACAGGATATAACGGAGCGCCGAGGGGAATAGAGCATTGCGATAAGAGAGGCGGCTGTATGAGGGAAAAAATGAACGTGCCCTCGGGTGAAAGACATGAATTGTGTATGGCGCTCCATGCCGAGCAAAATGCGATAATTCAGGCGGCTTCGCTGGGACACAGCGTAGATATGTCGACGATATACATAACCCACCAGCCTTGTGTTATATGCGCGAAGATGCTCATAAACGCCGGAATAAGGCGAATTGTGGTTAAGGAAGGGTATCCTGATAAGCTATCAGTCGATATACTCGCAGAAGCGGGGTTGAAAATAGTTATGTTGGGTGATGATTGAGATCATATGGAATACTTGTTGGTGTTTTTGACGGCCCTGCTTTTGACGTTGGCCTTCACTCCTGTTGCTATTTTTATCGCGCCGAAAATCGGCGCGGTGGATATCCCGAAGGACAACAGAAGAATGCACGACAAACCCATGCCAAGATTCGGCGGGTTTGCGATATTCATAGGCACAACGGCCTCTATGGCGATTTTCCTCGTCCCCGGAAACCCGAGGATGTCGGGAATACTCGCCTGCGGCCTGCTTATATACTTATTGGGCCTCGTAGACGACCTGAAAGGCGTACCCGCAAAATTAAAATTCATGGGGCAGGTGGCGGTCGCGTGCGCGGCTTTTGGCGTCGGAATCAGGATAAACTTCATACAGTTCTTTTTTTCGCCTGAATCGGTATATACGTTCTTCCCAGGCTTATCTGCGTTTATCCTCACGGTAGCATGGATAGCCGGAATTACGAACACGATAAATCTCATCGACGGCCTCGACGGCCTTGCCTCCGGAGTGACGACGATCGCTTCGCTTTCAATAGCTTACGCGGCGTTTTTGTCGTCGGAGCATGAAGCGGCGGCGCTTTCGATGCTCGCTCTTGCGGGCGCCGCACTTGGGTTTTTGCCGTTTAACTTTCATCCCGCCAAAATTTTTATGGGCGACAGCGGAGCGCTGTTTCTGGGGTTTATGCTAGCCTCGCTCTCAATAGAGGGGGCAACGAAGAGCGCGACCGTGGTGGCGATAATCGTTCCGGTGCTGGTACTCGGAGTGCCCATATTTGACACGGCATTCGCCATTTTAAGAAGGATGATAAACGGGAGGCCGATCATGGAAGCCGACAAAGGCCATCTCCACCACAGGATCATGGCCGCGGGCTTCGGACAAAAGCGTGCGGTGCTCATGCTGTACGGGATCAGTGGCGTCATGGGAGTGGCGGCAGTCCTTTTAAGCAGCAGGCTGTATGTGGAATCAATCGCTCTGATCGCGATAGCGGCGACGCTGATATATGTTTTTTTGACGAGTTCGGGAGATCAAAAATGAGGGTACTGACCATATTCGGCACCAGGCCGGAGGCGATAAAAATGGCGCCGCTGGTGAAAAAACTGAAAAACGAAGAGAGCGTCGATTCGGTGCTTTGCGTAACGGCCCAGCACAGGCAGATGCTCGATCAGGTCCTCGACTTGTTTGAACTGACGCCGGATTATGATCTGGACATAATGAAGAAGAATCAGACCATAAGCGAGATAACCACAAACGTGCTCTTAGGACTTGATAGAGTGATAGAGGAGACAGAACCGGATATAGTGCTGGTGCACGGCGACACGACTACCACATTCGCTTCGGCGCTTTCCGCTTACTATCATCAAAAGAAGATCGGCCATGTGGAAGCCGGCCTCAGGACTTACAACAAATACTCGCCGTACCCGGAAGAGATGAACAGGGCAATGACGGGACGCCGCGCCGACCTGCATTTCGCGCCAACGGAAAAGAACAGGATAAATCTGTTGCTGGAAGGAATCATGCCGGAGAGCGTATTCGTCACGGGAAATACCGTGATAGACGCGCTCAAGTGGGTCGTGGACAAGCCTTACGAATTTACGGATGAAAGCCTGAAAGACGTCGACTTTGAAGGAAAAAGAGTGATAACGGTCACCTGCCACAGGCGGGAAAATCTCGGCGAGAACATGGCAAACATCTTCGGGGCGATAAGAGATATAGCAGCCTCTTTTCCCGATGTTGAGATAGTCTATCCGGTCCACATGAACCCGAGAGTCAGAGAAGCGGCGGGAAAGGTGCTCAAAGGCGCGGATAGGGTGCATTTGATAGAACCGCTCACATATCAGCCTTTTGCCAACCTGATGGCAAAATCGCATCTCATCATAACGGATTCCGGGGGGATGCAGGAGGAGGCGCCGGCGCTCGGAAAGCCTGTTTTGGTCGTAAGGAAGGAAACGGAGAGGCCGGAGGCTGTGGATGCGGGGACAGTCAGGCTTGCGGGAGTAGAACGTGAGAAGATTTACGAAATGGCGGCGGGCCTGCTATCCGACAGAAATGAATACGAAAAAATGGCAAGAGCAGTCAATCCCTACGGAGACGGTTTTGCCGCTGAAAGGATTGTTGACATATTAAAGAGCAAATTGCCCTAGACGATGGATCGCTTTATATCAAACTCAAGAGGGTCGCGCTGCCCATTGCCCTACAAAGCTTAATAGGTTCCTCTCTCTCGCTTGTCGACAACATGATGGTCGGAAGCCTGGGGGAAAGGGAGCTGGCTGCGGTGGGTATTGGCATCCAGCCTTTCTTTATTTATTGGATGGTAGTTTTCGGATTCACCGGCGGCTGCGCCACTTTTATGGCGCAATTCTGGGGGACAAAAGACACGGCCAACATAAAAAAAGCCCTGGGCTTCGCCATTAGCGTGTGCATGGGCGCGGCCGTTCTGTTCTTTATCACCTGCCTGTTTTTCCCCGGATATATCGTGAACATTTTTACCGATATAGACGATTTAAAACCTCTTGCGGTAGACTATATAAGGATAGGCTCGCCATGCTTTTTATTCCTGTGCATCACGGTGCCGATCACGTTTTGTTTGCGGTCGACTCAGCAGACGAAAATACCGCTGTACACAAGCACTTTTGCATTCTGCATGAACACCTTTTTTAACTATGTGCTGATTTTCGGAAAATTCGGCGCGCCGGCGCTGGGAGTTGCTGGCGCCGCCCTCTCGACTATCATCGCAAGATCGCTTGAGATGCTCCTGGTGCTCTTCATCGTTTTTCGCGGGAAAAACGTGATAGCGGGCAGAGCAAATGAATATTTCGGGTGGACTAAGGAATTTGCCGGCAGAATAGTAGACAACGCGGTGCCGACAACTCTCAACGAGACTCTGTGGGGCGTCGGATATTCGCTCTACACGGCGGCTTACGCCAGAGTAGGAGTGACCCAATTCGCGGCGATCCAGCTGGGCAGGGTCATAGAGAACCTGTTTATCATGGCGGCGTTTTCAATAGGCGACGCGGCGCTGATACTCATAGGAGAGAAGCTAGGAGCGGGCGCGCTGGACGAGGGGTACGCTCTCGGCAAAAAGCTGCTCAAGATAGCCGCTGTGGTGGGCGCGGCCTCCGGCATGGCTTTGATAGGGGTCGCAAAACCCATAATCAGCTTTTTCAATTTTACTCCGGAGGGCGAAAGGTACACCTTCTACATTCTGCTGGTATACGGCGCGGTGATGTGCATCGTCGTCGTGAATGCGGCGAATATAGTCGGAGTACTGCGGGCCGGCGGCGATACGAAGTTTGCGATGATTGTCGATTGTTCTTGTATTTGGCTCATCGGAGTGCCCACGGCTTTTCTGGCCACACGATGGCTGAAGCTGCCCATATACTTCGCGGTGCTTCTAGTGCAGTCGGAAGAAATCATTAAACTCTTTGTTCTCCTCAAGCGGTTCAGATCAAAGAAGTGGGTCAGGAACGTGATACAGAATCTGTAGCGTGGAAAATAAAAACGGGCCGCAAGCTTTTTACATGCAGCCCGTTTTTTGATACCGCTATTCTACAAAGTAGAGCTCGCGGATCTGAATGTTTCCTTTTGTGTCAACGTAGACTTTATAATCGCCGACTTTGTATATACCTATAGCGTTGTTGTCGATCGAGATGGTTACGACGATATCAACGACGCTGCCGTCTGTATACGTCTCGGTGACAGTTATCGTCAGGTTGTTTTTATTGCCGCTGAGCTTAGTGACAAAAGCGTCAAGATCGAGCTCTTCAACCACATTGGGTATCAATTCGAAATGGTCGCAGCCTATTCTCTCGCAGTACAGTACCGCCCAGAGATTGTCTTCATATGGCTGCGGAGCGCTCAATTCATGGCCGAAAACTTCGCAGTTGATCTCAAGCCCCACCTGATATGTGAGAGGAATTCCGTCGAGTTCGATGATCAGCTCGGTGTCGCCGCTGAAATCCTCGACCCTGAATGATACCTTGAAATCGCCGTCGCCCAGAGCTTCCGCCTCAATGGGCGTCCCGTTGACGGTTACGGTCAACACTCCGACGCTCTCGTCAAATCCCTTGTACGAATCGACGCCTTGCTCGTCGAGCAGGAAGGTCGAGAAGAAGACCTCGGCGTCGTTGCCCACGAATGTCGTTGCATCGTAGTCTATGTCGACCGCTTTCGGCAGGATGAAATCGACGTCGTCTAGCACGAGTCCTCTGTTGTCAACGACGACGTTTTTAGTCTTGCTGTATCTTCCGGGCGCGCTCGCCGTTATGACATAACCGTCGTTTATCAATTCAGAGAACTTATCGGCATGAGGCTGAACCGAAGGCGTTACCGCCCAGGAATACGTGCCATCGGTCACGTCATAGCGGGATGTGCGGGTCTCTGAAAGGTAGCCGATTGGGTTCGGCTGCGGATTGTTTGCGCTTGCCGGATTGTCATTTGCGTGCCTTCTGGGGCTTTTTACGACGAGGCTCATATCAAGGACAGCGCTTTCAACGAGGTCAGCGTCGGCCGCGCTGCTATCAAGAATGCTGCCGTTTATAAACGATGAGTATGTTGCCGCCGCTTCGATGTTTAGCAGGAACGCGCCCACAAGCCTTTCAAAATGGCTGTAGATGGAGTTGCCGCCAGGTTCTGCGTAGCTCGTTATGGTCACTTCGTTCAAACCGCCGTCTTTGACCCACTCTTGATACTTCTTCAGATGAGCCTTGTTCGTCTGGGCTACAGGGATGGTGATGTTAAGTGAAGTGCCGGTGGTGCCGAAGCTCGGCCTGAATATGTCGGTGTTCACGTCGTTGCTCGTTGCGGTGGAGGATGAATTGTTGCACAGGATGACGCCGACAGCGCCGGCGGACTGAGCGGCCAATATCACATCGCGCGTAACGGTGGCGCTTGAGCCTATATGCGCCATCAGGATTTTACCGCTGATGTTGCCGAGGGCCTGAACTTTTGCCACGGTAGCGAACCTGCCGCTGTCGCCGTATCCGAATGCGAATGTGTCGTCAACGCCGTTCGTCTTCAGGAACACGGCCTCGCCTGTCACGTCGGAAGCGGGCGCGCCGGCGCGGGCGACTGCTGTACTTGTTGCGTAAAGGACAGGCATCTTATGCCTGCTGCCGTTGTAATCGGTATAGGGGGCGAGGACCTTGTACTCGTTCACGCCCTCATATGGCGGGACAAACCCTGTCGATGGGTGACGCATGTGTTCAAAGGTATAGGAGAAGCCTCCGGTGACGCCGAAAATGTAGTCGCAGCTTCCGCCGTTTGAATAGTACAGGGCGTTGCTTATCTTGTCGGCGTACAGGCTTATCTTAAACATCTCGCGAGCGAGATTAGCCATGTCCTGATGTCCTATCGAGGTCGAGAACGACCACGGATATAATATCATGTCGCCCCATGTATGCCCGGATATGCTCGTCATGATTTGATTCTTAAGGACTACATCAGCGACAGCTCTCGCTTCAGGTTCGCTGAGTGGGGCCGGGCCGCGGTATGTTTCTGAGCCTATCGTGGCGGAGGAGCCTTGATTGCTGCCCCAGTCGTAAGCGTAGTTCCTGTTGATGTCAACTCCGTAATTAGCAAGAGCGGGGGCGGGGAGCCTGTTTCTGCGGAAAGTCCCGGGGCTGTGGGTCTGATCCCAGTGCATCCCGTCGGGATTGGAAACGGGCATGACGTAAACCTTTGTGCCGTCAAGCAGGCCGGTGATGAGAGCGTCCTCGCCGTAGCCCGTCAGCAGGTTCCATACCATGTCCATGGCAAATTCGTTGCTGGGCCATTCTCTGGCGTGATTGCCGGCATAGTGGAACGTTCCCGGCCTGCCGTCGTTAACGCCCGGATCTTTGCAAATTTCCATGACGACAAGAGGTATAGGCGCCCATCTCTCATTGGCGCGGATAGTGCCTGTCCAGGAGCCGGCGCTGCCGTGGCTATAGCCCATCACGTGCAGCTTGACGAGATCGGGATATGCTTCGGCCAAATAATTCATTTCAGCGTAATACTGCGAAACCGTCCTGTAGCCGAGCCGTACAGGGAAGCCGTACGTGTCGTCCATCAAAACGCCTGCAGGGTCAAACACCTCGTATGGGTTGATGACGAGATCGGTCCTCGCCCTTGGATACTGATTGCTGCCAGTACCCGTCTCAAACCCCGGAAGAGGGGCGTTCGCGCGGGAGATGGCAGGGAATTCGGGAGCATAACCGAGATAATAATCAATCTGAGCGGTCGCGTCTTCGTTGATGACCGTGTAGATGATACCATTCGCGGCAAAATAATCCCTCTCCTGTTCGTGGACCATGATTATGACGTTATACACGTCGCTTTCATAATCCTCCGAGTAGACGCGAAGGACGTCAAGTCCCGCATCGTAGAGCTCCAGCACGCCTTGCTGGCCTTCCACCAGAACTTCAACGATGGGGACAACATCATAGTCTGTGTCCGGCGCGGTAGCCGCCATTACCGGCATACTGCCCGTGAACAACAATGCCAACATCAAAAGAAGTGCGAGTGATTTCTTCGAGAATAATTTTCTTTTCACTTTGCTCAATACCTCCTTAATAGTATATTTTGAAAATATTATATCAGATTTTTTTAGTGACAAATGTTACAATATGGTTACAAACATATTACGAGCGCCCGCTATGGACTCGTACGGCCATACGTGGTATACTAAAGCATACGTGGAACGAGGAGGTGCTAACTGTGGGGTATCAGAAACGCAAGGAATACTATCAGATACATGAAAAAAAGAGACAGAAACCGCTGATAGTTTATGTTACATCAATAAGACAAAACATGCCGTCGCAAATGTCAAGCGACGCCATCACTACGATCATCGAACAGATAAACCGCGTGCCAAAGGATAAAAAGGAAATCGATTTTCTGCTCATCAGCAACGGCGGCGATCCGATCGCGGCGCTACGGATAATAACGATGCTGCGGGAGAGATTCGACAGGATATCGGTCATCGTGCCTTATGTCGCGTTCAGCGCGGCGACGATTCTGGCGCTCGGCGCCGACGAGATAATAATGCATCCATACTCCAACCTTGGCCCCATAGACCCACAGATGTCGATCCTCAAGCAAAATGAGCAGGGACAGCCAGCGCCGCTGCAATTCAGTTCAGAGGACATCCGCAATTACATAGAATTTATCCGCTCCGATGTGGGGATAAACGATCAGGCCCAACTGACCAGCGCGTTTAACTCGCTCGTTTCGGAGGTCGGGCCGATACGCATCGGTTCGGCAAAGAGGAATCAGCAGTTATCGCTGTCCTTAAGCGCAAGAATGCTTGAAACTCATATGGAGGACAAGGACAAGGCTGCCGAAATCGCAAAGGCGCTCAACACTTCATTCTACCATCACGGCTATGCGGTCTGCCGCAAAGAGGCGAAAGAAATAGGGTTAAACGTCGTGTTCCCGGATAAGGAGCTGGAGGATTTAATTTGGTCTATCTGGCTCGATTTCAGCAATGAAATGAAATGCAATCAGGTATTTGACCCGATATCCGAAATAATGAGCAACGACGCGGCAAGAAAGGTCATAATGGAAGTTCCCGTCGTGTCCATACCGGCAAATACACCGCCGGGAGTCAGCCAGAGCATAATATCTCAGATCGCGCAGAGAAACGCTCAGATCGGGCCGCAGGCCCCCATCGAAATAATACACCCTATGGCGGCTATAGAAAGCGTCCAGAGGGCGTATGTGTTCAACAACTATATCAATGTCGTCTACTGGCGTGACGCCAATATGGCCTTATCGTACAACGTGACGATATACGCGAAAGGCTGGGAATGGAAATCTACGGCTTCCTAGTTGCCGCGTTACCCACTAAAGTTAAAAGCCCTATCGTGCTGTTTTCGCCTGAGCCAAAAGTAGACGCCAGCACGATGAATTTTCCCGCGCCCAAAGGTTCTATTTTGTCGAATATGACCGGTACTATTTCCGCCCCGTTTTGATTTATGATTCCGTATACCTGAGTTTCCTCTCCGAAAAACTCCGCTACCGCCACGCCGCCGTCGAATTTTTCGATGTCCGTATATATGAAATCGGTAAGCCTTTTACCAGCGTCGCTGAGAAGCGCTATTTGTTCGAAGTCGGCGTCCGCATCCCCCAGTTCGTCGGGGTTATAATACATCACATAAGAGTCTTTCCATTTGTAATATCCCTGCTCCTTCGGTACGATCGCTATATTCCCGTTTTTATCTATCGTGTTGTAAAACGAACTCGCCCCTATCTTACTGACTACAACGGCCAGCCCGTTGTAAAAATCATACGCTTTATCGTATTCGCAGGGAACCACGAGTTCGCCATTTGCATCCATAAAGCCGTACATCAAGTCTAAAATGACCATTCCAAGCCCATCACTGAACTCGAACAACTCGTCAAATTCGATTTCAGACAACCTTTCGCCGCTTGTGTTTATATAATAACTCGAATACAGGCCGCCCCTTATTTCGGTCACAATGGCGACGCCGTCAAAAAAGCCGCCGGCTTCTTCATATTTAAAAGGTATTACCGTTTTGCCGTCTCTATCTATATATCCTATTTTCCCGCCTCTTTCCGCCGCCAATAAACCTTCTCCCGCGTCGGCGACATAAGTAAATCCATAAGTCAGTCTTTGCCCCGCACTGCTAAAGATGATAAATTCGTCGTCAAACTGCCTCGCCCATATTACTCCGTTGCCGAAACTGCCCGTTTCCGCATATTCGCACGGAATTATTTCCTCTCCCTTCGTATCGATGAGCCCGAACGCATAAGCATATGAAAAGCCGGATTCTGTCGCAGAAAAAGTTTCGCGAACAACGGTGGCAAACCCGAACTCAAAACCATACGCTGTATAGTACTCGCTTACATCGAGAATTTCCCTCCCCGAATTGTCAATAAACATTTTCTTGCCGTCTAATTCGACAAAACAAAGGCCGTCGCGGAACCCGCTCGCCTTCTCGTAGATGATGGGAATCACAACTTCCCCTTCATCGTTCAAGAAACCATATCTGAAAATACCGTCTGTTTCAGCTTCTATCAGGTACATATTTTCGCCGTAATAACCAAATCTGACGGCGCCGCTGTCAATACCCGTATCGAGCCATTCCACTTCGTACAACCCCGCGTCGTCTTGTTCGTTCGAGCATGCCGGTAAAATCAGGAATAGCAGCGCCATGCAAACCATGACGGCGATTTTTGTATATTTCGCATTCATAAATAAATTCCCCTTTTTCAATCCTTTAGCGATATAATTATAGCATATTTCCCGCAAGGGATGCAAGGGAAATATACATAGTCGGGGCTTCACAACGAGCGCGGTTTGTGATAGAATTGATGACAAGAAAGGTGAAATGCAGATGAAAAAAACATTTCTGATAGCTGTGGTGGTATTGGTGTTTGCCCTTTTACCAGCCGGATGCGGAAACACAAACATCGGGGAAAACCTGGGAGGATATGAAAAGCTATACGATTTCGATTTATCAGGCTACGTCGAGCTTGGGCAATATAAAGGGCTTGAAATAACGGGGGCCACAGATGAATCGGTGCGCTTTGAGATGATTGCGGGATTGATATTGCTGGGCGCGTATGACGAATTGACGGACGTCGGCATCGAAGCGTTCGATCTGGTCAATATCGATCTGGCGGGCACCGTGGATGGCGCCCCGTTTGAGCGCGGTTCCGCGGAGGGGTATGAGCTGCTGATAGGGTCGGGCCTGTTTATCCCCGGACTGGAAGACGGTTTGATCGGTGGTAGCACCGGAGATGAAATCCTGCTGAATCTTACTTTTCCGGACAGTTACGACGATGTGCTCGCGGGTCAGGACGTTGAATTTTCCGTCATCATAAACTCGGTAAAAAGGGCTGTGGTTGCGGACGAAGCCGTTAGGTCGATGAGTTCGGGTGAATTTGGCGGCGTGGCGGAATATGAAGCATACGTCAGAGACAACCTGAATAACTCTATAAAGTTCAGCCGCGCGGACTACCTATGGGAAAAAGTGATGGAAAACAGCAGGATCATCGATTACCCTGAAAAAGAGCTTCGCGGTATGATCGATGAAATAGAAAAATATTTCAGAGACGAAGCTGCGCAAGCCGGATTGACGTGGGAAGACTATCTAAGGCAGGGAGACGTCACACAGGCGGAAGCCGACGAAGCCATCATGGAAAGAGCGAGGGAGGAAGTCGGCAGAGAGATGATTACGTGCGCTATCGCAGCGCTGGAAGGACTTGAAGTAACGGAAGAAGAGTACGACGGAAGCAGGCTCGGCATCATGGCCGATATGGGCTATCAGACCGAGGAACTTTTTAAAAGGGCAAACGGCGGAAAAACTCTCGAAGAGGTCGTCGGTAAAAGCATAGTTGAAATGCGCCTTTTGCATAGCAAAGTCCTTGCGTTCATATGTGAACACGCCGTCATCAAATAAAAAGCATAAAAACGGGCTGCAAGCGTATCGCAGGCAGCCCGTTTTTTCTACTATGCTTTAACTGTCATATGCAGGGCATTTACTGCGCCACATAATCAACGATCTTGAGATCGCGTATTTGGGTATTTCCCTTTGTGTCTACATATACTTTGTAGCCGTGAACGTCATACGTGCCCGCCGCGTTGTTGTCGATTGCCAAAGTCCTTGAGAGAACTCTTGAGAATACCAATTCGCCGTCCAGGTAGAATTTTTCAGTAACCTTGATCGTCAGATCATTCTTATTGCCGCTCTTTTTAACTACGAATGTGGCGTTCACTCCAGTGTCGTAAACAAAGGCAGCTTCCGAGTCATAGCAGAAAGCCTCGCCGTTAAGGTACGCGAACTTCGCAACTGCTTCATTTCCGGCCCAGTCGCTGACTACCACCATATATCTGGCGCCGTCTTCAAGATCGAAATTACCGCTTGCGTTTACTTCTTCAACGGCATAATCCTTTGCTGCTGCATCCCACTTGTAGAGCGCATACGGGGTGTTTGTGAGTCCGCTGTCGAAAACATTGCTGTCAGTCGCGCTTATCACGACGCTTCCGTCGTCAAATGCGACATCGGTTATTACAGGATCGATCTGATCGTCGAGCACCTGAGAAGACGCCGCGAATATCGCCGCACCCAATATCGGGTAGTATATGTGGTAGTGCGACCTAAAGAACATATTGGAACCAAATGTTACAGACTGCACAGGGCCGTTGTTGAAGCCGCTCTTCAATACTGTCGCGAACATTGTCGGCCTGTTATATGAACCTGTATATGAACCGTATCCACCCATGAGGGCCGTCGCCTTTGTCCCGTTGACCCTGAACATGATCTTCGAGCCGACAGGGATGTTTCCTGTAAAGGAATTGCCGCGGGCATATAACCCCGGCTGTGATTCGTAGTTTGACGAGAACATGCTGCCATCTTCGTTAAACACGCCGTAGAGGCCGATGTCGCCGATTGCGCTTGTTGTCGGCGCAGCGGTGGTTCCGGTGCCGAGAAGCGCGTTAGTCAAACTGGGGGCGGTCTGGATGCTCACGAGACCTATCCTGTTTGCCCTCATAGCCGTAGCATCGGCTGCGCTGATAGCGGCGCCGGCCTGGATGTATACGTTGGCGCCCGCTCTTGTGCCGCCGCTGTATCCCTCTCTGTCAAATCCGAAGAAGTGGTCAAGAGCCCACCAGGTGATGCCGCCGCTTGATGCGGCCTTCGTTGTGTTGATCCTGATGATCGGTTTTACGAGCGGATGGGCAGCCTTCGGAAGGTCAGCTATGTACTTGCCGTCGATCTGGCAACCGTTCAGGCCGTGATCCGGGTTGTCAACCATAAAGTTCAACTTGTAAAGGTCTTCCGCCCTCATCACATAGTCGGAGGCCCTGCCGTAACCGTCTGCGGAGTCTTCGATAGCTTTATGCAACATCCATACCGGCGCTACGCCGTCGCTTACGGACGGGCCGCTGGATTTGCCGGCGAGCAGGAGGTTTACGAACCTTACCGCGTCTGTGCTGCTGCTCTTGAATACGATGTAGTCAGCCGGATCGC
>Ga0123353_10011048_pt1 | contig 12681 bp, 9 predicted proteins | sample TergutLab28metaG_3_FD_92763 | JGI IMG/M metagenome (GOLD analysis project Ga0123353, IMG submission 92763) | Labiotermes labralis P3 segment gut microbial communities from Petit-Saut dam, French Guiana - Lab288 P3 | ecosystem: Host-associated > Arthropoda: Insects > Digestive system > Gut ... | reverse complement strand
TTTCTTCAGTTCTGCTTGTTGCTGGCTGTCCTGATCTCTCTTCGTCAGTGACACTTTCTCTTCCCTCAGAAAAACGTTTCACCCACTTGTAAACTGCTGTTTTCTTCATAGCATTATCCCCATAAACTTGCACCAACATCTCTCTGATTTCGTTTCCACTCTTTCCAAGCTTAACAAGAAATTTAACGTTCATTCGCTGCTCTAATTCAAGCTCCGACATTCTCATGGTGGCACACCAAAACACACACAGACAGTAATAGATGCCACTTAGAAAGAGACTGCCATAGATCAGCAACAACACAGATGTGAAACGCTGATATGTCAACGTCATCAAACCATACGAAGGCTTTTGTCCAGTGCTGCCATGACAAGCGCACAGTGGCGATTTCGCTAACTTAATTGTCCAACCACGTAGGTTATCCAGTAACAGCCAGTCAGTACAGTGATTCAGACACAATGGTACAACAAAAATAGCAAAAAATGATAGCTATAATTACAATAAAATCCTAATAGCAATAATAATAATGAACTTACTCTCCCAGATTCTCAGCTCTTCCAAGGCATGTTGAGAAGCAGTAGTTATAGGCAATAATGATTGATGGATACAGACTCTGAAAATCCAGCACAATTACTGGATCACTGTAAAATCTAAACAGAAAAAAATAACACATGACTCTGGTTGTTTAGATGACAAAAATAGGAGGAGGACGATGATGATGATGATAACATATATATATGATAAGATATACTGTTCTCATTAATAGAGAGGGGAAAAAACAGCACTTGTAACAGATGTAGCAGTTCCCTTGACCCTAACCTTCCCAAAACTGTGGCAGAGAGAATTAAAAAATATGAAAAAGTGGCCCTACAAATCTCAAATAGCTAGAAGCTTAACAATGTATCTATATACCCCTTAGGCAATCTCCTGTGTGCCAGCAACCAGCATGCACGAGTGTTTCCGGCCCACTCACTTGAGTGGAAACACATATGTAAATCTGGCTGTCCTGGGTGAAAGGGTGTAGTGAGCAAGCGTGTAAAGCAGATTCTCTGGTAGGCAGCAGTGACCAAGCTTGTTTGTCTGCTGCTTCCTGGTTCCTCATGTGGACACTTTATTATCCATTAAAGCACTTTATTATCCAACAGATGCACAAATATATAATTCGTAGATACAATTAGAATTATTATAAAATATTTAAAAATACTTAAAATTGCTCCAACATGTTTCGGATGACAAGGGATCCATCATCAGGGAGCTTTATACAGTGCTTGGCTAAAATTACAGTAATGGTTCTATTGTGTCCGTTGACATGGATGAAGTCAATGTTATGGCAGCATATTTGCCCCTGGTGCATGTGTGTACTGCACGGTCTAGAGAGAGAGAAAAAAAAAGTACTGCTAAGTTCATTGGAAAAACGGACTGTAATAACTGAGGCTTTGCAAGTGATGGACAAGCATTTTATGAGCAGTGTTGAACTGGTGAGGGCAAGAGCTAACAAGCAGCAATAACTGCACATCTTGATTTCATGTCTTTCATGACAAGAGGCTCTAATCTCTGGGGTTTGTAAGAGACCAGCACTTTGGGATCATCAAATTAAAGACTACTACAATAGAGACTCTGTTGACAAGGAATGGAGGAACCTTTCCCAGACACTGAAAATCAGCAGCAAGCACTATTGCACAGCATACACAAATTTGTGTACAGATATGCAGAATTGAGTTCATGTGATTACATAGCATAATGATGATCCTGAATTACTGTATATCTCCAATAGCTTCCTCTTGCCACAGTAAACAACCAGCTGGACTGTTGAAAAATTCACAAAATAGGTCTCACATTCATTTTACAGAAGTGGTAACAAAGGTATGTATTCTGGATTTTTGAGCTATGTACCGTCACTTGCATCCAGGCTGCCACAATCTTTGATGAAGAGTCATGCAAACCCTCAATGTCTATGATAACAATGTGCAGTAAAGCTATGCACTTCACAGTTGCCACGCCTGCCTACTTTTGTTTCAATGGCTTTGTCCACAGTCCTCCACTCTGAAGCACAAATTCCAAAAGCACATTCTACAACACGAGCACATAAGAGTCTGTAATTAAATATTGCTCTACTTCTGTCTAATGTTCTCCTGCTGTATGGTTTCATTAAAGTAGGTTGCTAGGGGATATGCTTCATCACCAACAAAAACGTGAAGTAATGTAATTTCACTGTGCGGCAAAACTGTATCTTCAGGAAATTTCAAATTTGGTGTTTCCAATCTCTGATACAGACCTGAGTATCAGAAAACTCCACCACCCCTTTGTTTACTAAAGGCTCCTAATTCCACAGTTACAAATTTAAGATTTGTGTTCACAACAGCCTGCAGAACAATGGAATGGTACTGTATGTAGTGAAAATATTAGCTGCCAGAGGTCAGAGGGCATTTGATTATGTGCTATCCATCTGTACTTACATTGCAATTTTGAAAGTTCCTTTAAGTCTTCTGCAAATTCTTTAATTATTTCTTCTGTTGAAGAAGGTATATGTTGTGTCTGTAGAGTGGTTACTATGGCACAGGTTGTCTCTTTGATTACAGATGCAATGGAACATTTACTTACAAACATCAAAAATGGAAGTTGCCTGACAGAAATTCCTATTCTAAGGTCCCTGCAATAGGTATGCATACCAATAAAGTAAATGCAATACTTACTGTATTTGCAGAGAAGGTGGCGAAGGCAAGATGGAAAGGCCAAGGGATAACTTCAGAAAGGAATTAAAAAATAAACAAATAAAATAAAATAAAAATAAATAAATAAAAATAAGACTAGATCAGGAGACAGTGCTCCACTGCAGACACCATGATGAATACATTTCGAAGCACTTCAGTTTCTGAGAGATGTGACGGAGCCTGGAAATACGTCAGGCAATACTGCATTTACACTGATTTCAAAGCAGAACAGTAAGAATCACAGGACAAAGAAATCATAAACGTTGAGGGAAGCCAGAACATAAGGTTGAATCGCATTTTCAGAGGATGCCACTTCTGAAATACAGGATCTTGCTCTAACTGTGCATGTGAGGGCTCCAAAGAGACAAGACAGGAAAGTTGACACTAAGCTATCAGGATGACATGGTAAGTTAAGAGAACAGGAAACTTAAATGGATGATTAAGCAAGGGGAGGACAACGATGAGGATCTGAATTTCTTAAGGGTCCATAGTTCAGTACATGAAACAACTGCCTCCCACAAAAAAAAAAAAAAAAGTTATTTATGAGCTCACAGTTCCAAAACATGTTGGCTGATGAGATCAGTGCACTACAAAAGAAGCTGCTTCATTCTTCAGCTTCATCTTCACCCTCAAGATCAAACAATTTTAAAGCCGCTTGGCCTACAGAATCATATACGTACTAGCGTGACGCCGAGAATAATTAGCCGTAAAATCTACAGCAACTGCTTTTACAAGTTTGCTATAGTAGGGACCACAGACACCTGGAATTCATACATTCATATTACAGCTACTGTAAATTGTGTAATCATGATAATGCATTTACATTAATCTTGCCACATGTATTACTTTGTCTACCACTGTATTTGAGTCATTAAAAATGTAGCAGACTTCAAGTGAACCAAACTGGCTCCATCACGGATATGAATAATGTGTGTTAAGTGTGTAGCATGCTGGATTTACCTTAGTGTAACAGACTTTCTTCCATGTATATTGTTGTCTGAGAATTTGTTGAGCCGTGTGAAATGTGCTGTCATATAGCCTGCACTCTATAATCAAATGCTGAATGCAACATTCTGCAGTACTCCAAAAATTTGGTGGTATCTTTCCTTAGCTCATTATAGAGGTGATGAAATTACCCTAACTGAACCGGCTTTTAAATATGTCATGTTTACTTCACCTCTCCACATCACTTAAATTTTAAGGCACTATTCTCCAGCAGAAATGGATTTCGCACTCTCAGTGATGACACTGTGCTACTAGCTGGTTGCCATCATATAGGACACAAAAATGTCAATTGAACACACGTGCATGGAAGTGCACACACACTGGTCACTGCCATGCAGGACATAGCCTTAGTTATCTCAGTGGAAGAAGTGGTTACCAAAAATTTCCTAAAATATCTAGAGAATACAGGTTTAACCAAAAACATCTTAAGAGTGGCACAAAAAACAGTACTATTACAAAAGTATCACACAGTATGCAAATTCCTAGGACAAACCTCTTCACCTCTTGACCTCTGGGGATAGGGTAAATTTCCTTCCCCTGACTGAGCCAAATCCCACTGACAATCTAGGTTAGGTGAACGTCTCCCAGTATACATACACTGAGAAGTGTGATTAAGCCACCACCACCACCACCACCAGCAACAAGAGGTGGTGATGGTGCTAGTAACAGCAGCGTAGTAGTACATGATACATCAAGGAACACTCACTGATCAGTAAGGACAATGCAAAACAAACATACAATTTCTGCAACCTAGTCATTTTCCTAGAGGCAAAGCTCTGCAATACTTTTGAGTAAAAATTACTGCTATACTAGCCACAAATATTCACCATTTGGTAATGGAACCAATTTGTATATTTAGAGGTTACAAACTGCCTACACAAGTCGGCTATTCATTAAAGTATAAACTTCTCTTGTTGCAAACTGTCGCTGCAACAGACTTCCACTGCATGTAGTCATGCATGCAGAAGAGACCTTACGATGAATTACAGCAAACAGAACTTGTACCTGGTAATAAAGGAATATTATCAGGTGTTAGTTCCATTCATATAGTAAGTTCTATCAAAATATGTAAAATGGCACAAATGATGCACAGCAATGTTTATGAGAAAAATAGCACTGCATCAAACCAAAAGAAAGGTGGCTCAAAATTTTGTGCATGAGTCGGCAATACTGGTCTCACAGTTATGGTAGCATTTCTTCCACCATGCATACAGAAGTTACATATCAACACAGGGCACAAATTTCTGGTGGGAAACATTAAATGCTCTTTTTCTCCATACGGATATTTTGTGGGGGAAAAATCACTTGAATAAAAGCTGCATTCTTCTCTACCACCATACAGAATTTCAGGGTCTAAGATGAATGGCACTATTGCTAATTCTGGTTTGCAATTCCTAATGACAGTCATGCTGTTGCTGATGAAGTTACAAAAAGTACCCATGGTGGGGAGGTTTCCAAACAAATGCAGCTCATTAAACAAAGATAATAAACTTGTGACACTGCAGACTTAACAGGCTGCATCAGGGCAGTGTGAAGTTGCTGTATGACCAATACCTGGAATGAGGTTCCATTATCAGGGGCAATGAAGCTGGTGCCCTCATTCTGGCTCTCTGCTGAATGCTGGGGGAAACTGGTACATAATTACGAGGCTTAGCCAGACGAAGCATCATGGACTCCACGCGGAACTGTAACACAGAAGAAAGAAACAAAATGTACAGTTTTTAATTTATCATGGATCTGCATCCCATAGTGTTACAGCAGGCTTTCCGCACACCGGAGCAGAATAAACAGAATACGCACTGCCCATTTTCCCCCTACAGTACAGCCTGCCTTAGATCACAGTAGTCTTGAAATGCCAGAAGTGAACAGATCCTGGGCTCCAGGTTGCCCGGGTGACTATATATTGTAAATTCGCACCTAATATATGTGGGTCCTTAGTACTAAACTTCCCTCATGTCACTCTTCTGGCATCTACAGTTTTCATGTGGTCCTGAGACTTCTGGAAAACTTGTGGACCCCTGGATTTTGCAGACCTTACATCTTAATAAGGTCTTTCTTGACAGATAGTGAAGTCATGGAATGACAGAAGTTTCCAGCTGAACACTTTCTTTCACTTTTTGTTATCAACAGGGATCAGTCACACAAATTTATTGTACCTTCTAGCACACGCAGTCCATAACACTCGTGACAATTTCAATCAGACGAGCAAGCAGGCTACAATCATTGACATAAGACTCCACCAATAAAATTTACACCTAAGAGTCATAGAATTATTAGCTGTGTGGGCCAAAGCGAAGACTATTCAGGCAATCAACTACCTGAAAGACCAGGGCATAGACAGGGTAATACTCAAACAAATCTTACGAAAACAAGACATCAGAGCACAGACTGGATTCATGTATTAAGGATAAAATCAAGTGGTGGACTCTTGCGAACATGGTAACGAAACTTTGGGCTCCACAGAATGCAGGGAATTTCTTGACCAGTTGAGAAACTACTAGCTCTCAAAGACTCTGCTTCATGGAGTTACCTCAAGGGCCTCAGCAATGCCCTTCATGATGCTGCTACATTCCTTTTAGTCTTCAGTGACCTGATCAAAAAAATTGTCAGAATTGAACTTAAACCACCTTCAGAACTTGTTTCACCAAATGATGGATGTTATTCTCCAAGTGTTAACTACACCACAATCAGATTTGTGATCATTAAATAGATTCTTGAAACTAATGACAGTATCAAATTCTTGCTTGCCAGACTAATGGCTGAAGACTATAAGCATCTACTGGATCTTACTTTGGGAGCTTTGTCTTCACATAAAGAAGTTTTTAGATTCACACAGTTTTTTTTTAAAGGAACTCCTACCATTCGTCATGAACCTTCTCCATATCCGAGTAAAGGAACAGTATTAGAATGTAGACTGTGTTTGAAATGTGATGGCACAGGCGCAGAAACCAGATTCTGTCTTTCAGCGAAATGGACAAGTCCATTTAAATCAACAGGAGCATCAGTTTAGTCGACTACTATTTCTACTCTCCTATCTCCATTGAGGGCTGGCATGCCAAACTTACTCTTCATTTGATACTTAGTTTCAAATAAATACTTTCCAGTATTTTTCTTAACTATGTTACAGCTGAAGAGTTTAAAAGTTTTTTATGTGTTAAATCTTCATTCATACACAACCATTTACTACATTCAAACACTTCTCTCTGCATTTTTTGTTATTTCTGAACATCTGAATGATATATGTTTAACATTCACTCTCCCCCATACATACAGACACCCACATGTGCTAATCTGTGATAATGAGTAATATGAAACTTACATACCTGTGAACCTCTGGAAAGTACCTCTAAGAATTGAATTCCAAAAAGTCTTGCCAGTTCACTTGTACGTCCTATGAGGTCCAACTGGTCCAACAGCTTGGCAATGCCTTGAACTCTCAGTAAGTAATTCTCTATACATATCCACCTGAAAGAAAAATTGTCATTGCAGTCATGTCTACTACTACTACTACTACTACTAAAATGTGTAAATAATGTAGACATTGTAGTAGCCTAACTGGACATACTATCTCAGAGCTTGTGGGACTGAGTAGAACCACACAAAACTCTGTCAGGATAGGAGATCTCTGGAATGAGATTTGAACAAGGGAACTTCAGAAAGTACAAGCAGGAATGCTATCCACTCAAGTGTCATTCAGTCATAAGAATATGGATGAGGTGCCGTGACCTCACTAGTTACATTCAGTGTGAGTTCTGACCCCTGTTGAGGTGTCTTCCACATGGCACAGCAAGATATGGAAATTCTTGATTTTAAGCTTTCGCCGTGTTCTATATGTAATATGTTTTCTTTTGGGTAATTCCCCGGCGTCTCAGACACCGGGGATTTACCCAAAAGAAAACATATTACAAGATATGGAAAGATGATTAACACATTGACTAATGGCTTACATTACAGACAGGCAAATTTGTGAGGTAAAAACTGGAACATGCTCTCTCCACGGGTTACAGAGATCAGACACTTTCTGATGTACACTACATGTATACATATGAGGTGCAGTCCAAAAAATAAGTTTACAACACATATATTCTAACGTATGTACGGCCACTTTCAACAACAGATAAAGCACTTTATTTTACAACACAGTCCCCATCAAGATTGACGCATTTGTCCAGTTGTGGGACAAGTTTATTAATTCCTGCCTTGTAGAATTCTGTGCCCTGTGATTTCAACCACCTCATAACAGCTGTTTTCACATCATCACTTGCAAATTTGTGGCCAGAAAGATGATCTTTAAGAGCAGGAAAGAGGTGAAAATCACTTGGCGCCAGATCTGGGCTGTATGGCAGATGTTCCAAGATTGTCCATCTGAAGTGCTGGAAGAGTTGTGTTGCAGTTGTGACATGGGTCAAGTGTCATGCAGAAGCACAACACCTGTTGTGAGCAGTCCAGGGCAATGTTGTTTAATGACTGCTCATAACCATTCTAGGGTTTCCCAATATGACGCTGCATTGATTGTTATGCCATTTTACATGAAATCCACCAATAGTAAAACCTTGTGGTCACAATACACCGTAGATATCATTCTGCCAGCAGGTTTGCCCATCTTGAAATTTTTTGATCGCAGGGGCCTGGGATGTTTCCACTCCATGCTTGCACAGTTTGTCTCTGCAGAGTGATGGGTGAAACCACATCATCTCCAGTAACAATGCACTTGAGAAAATCGTGACCATGGATGGCATACCTTTGGAGGAATGAGAGATCAATAACCATTCTTTGCACCTTGGGGTCTTCTGACAGTGCTTGCAGAACCCATCATGCACCAGTCTTGTGGAAGCCTAACTCCTGCATTATCCTGACTACTGTCCCATGCGAAAGACCCAAATCATACTCAAGCTCACTCAGTCACTCATTTGTTACCCAAGATAGCTGCTTCAGCACATGCTTTGTTCTCAGGGGTGCTTGCTGTCATCAGTCTGCCACTTTTCTCATTATCTATTGTCCCAACTTGATCAGATTTTAAGTCTGAACTCCATTTTGCCACACTTTGCCAATGCATCACTTCTTCCCCATAAACTTTGACTAGCTGAAGATGACTCTCAGCTGCTGAAACATACCTAGCCTGCAAAAAATGAATTACAGTACAGACCTTCTCTTTAGACCACTGTTCCAGTCGAGTCACCATGCTTAACTGACAGCAGACACCCTGGGTGAAGTTTAATGTCCTGCCAACTGACACAGCGTTATACAACACTACTACATTTCCCTACAATAGATCAAGTCACTCTAGTCCCCATTCAAATTAAAATATGGGCACTGCAATATTAATTTTGAACTGCCCTTTGTACATACAATATGTGTACAGTAAAATTACTGTAATGTGACACCCATGGGATGAGAAAGGTGCCAGATTCCCAAATATCCCTAATTATCAAACAGTACCTATAGTGAATTACTTTTTTAAAGGTAATTTTTTTGTTACTGCCCCTATACTTGGGCTGGAGTCTCTCCACACTCTACTAGGGATGCTGAAGGACCAGGAGACTATGGATCAATAGTTTTCATAGCTCAGGAAACTGATGGAATATGAGAAATAGGGTTAGGTGATATCACAGTGCTCACGATACACAACGTAGGTTACTGATGCCAAAACTTCAAGACTTTCAACTATTTTCCTCAAAAGCTGAGTACCAGGATGTCCAGAGTATTAGCTTCCAGATTAAAGGAATCTGATTGTGCATACTGAAATGGTAATTATTACTATCAAGAAAAATAACACTTTGCGATGTACTGAAGATACAAATGCACAGCATGCCACTAAACACATGGCAAATTGTCAGGAAATGGAAAGTTCAAGTAACCAAGGCAATTCTACCGAGACTGTATGTCTTCCTCTTATCAGTGCTCGAATGTGAGGTGGTCACCCAGTCCTGTAGTGTTTCAGATATAACATGAGGCCCAATGTGTGACAAAAATGTTTTCTGTTGAACAAACAACGTTCCCTGGCAATACTTTTACAAAGTTTGTCAGGAAAAAGACAATGTCAAAAGTGTTTCGAAAATATGTGTCCACAGTACCATGCAAAAAACAAAGTATACTGAAAAGTAGAAAAACTCTAAAGGACGTTCTGTGAGAAGAAGAAGAAAATACAAAAACATTATGTCTTAAATGAAGACAAATTGGAAAATAATGGCTCTTGAAAGGACCTAGTTGGCTGTTCAAAGTGGAGCATCAAAATTCCCAGCTCAGAGGATAAAAACATTTCTACAACTATATCCATATAATACTGGAGCTGTATGCTCTTTCTGCTGGACTGGAAAGCAAGAAGCTGGTATTGCAGATTTCTTGCTCTGGATCTCATACCTTTCGTGGATAAGACGTTGTTTACATTAAATGAGAATGTTAATATACAGAACAACAGATAACAGTGCTCCAAAAATCCCCATGGAGTTCATGAAGTTCCTCTGCATCAACTTAAAAAAATCAGTATGGTGTGCAGCAAGTGCATGAAAAATTACAGGGCTTGTATTATCTTAAGGAACAATAAATGACCTGTGGACTGCAACCTCGCCTCACAGATCACAAAATTTGTATCCATGCAATTACTGTTTGTAGGCAACAGAGTTTATGTGAACAATCAACATTCATTGCAAGATAACATATTATTTGAAGAGAAACTGCCAGTTTTTCAAGAAAAGAACTCTAACAGGTGGAGGCAGATATTTTCAGAAGGTGCGAGGCCTGCTTAGATGCTCAAAAGTCAGCATTTCCAGAATCTCCTATGCAATACTGTAAGCTGAACTTCAGAACATGAACTCTGAATTTCTGACAGATGCCAGCTTTGTATGCAACACAGTTCCTGCAACAGCTGCTGTACTCAGGGACACTACCAGTTGGATATCCTGCAGTGTGATACACAATAGACAGCAGTGCAGGATGGAGGCACACAACAGAAGTCTACACATACAGTGGGTTTGACTAGTGGTGCAAAAGATGACAGTCCCAAGCATTCTGACTACTGCATGCTGGTGATATGAGTGGTTGAGTTAATTTATTCAGATACTTGGTAGTACTGAGTATAAAGTACTTGTACATTTAGATAAGTAGGTCACTGGGTGTAACATCAATGAACCATACTGTGTTCTCATTTTCACAAAAATACCTTCAGTGCGCAATTTTAAAATGTGCAACTTTCAATGTTTGGGGATTCACAACAAATGTTGAATCCATGCCCATGTTCTGGAATACAGTATAGATCATGGATGCTCAATTTTTCCAAAAAATCCAGGAACCACCTCAAAACTCCAGGCATAAGGAACAACAAATATTAAGCATCAACAAAAAAAACTCAATTGCCCAGGAGACCTGGCACCTGGGATTTGTACACCCCTTCTGCAGCTGCCACCTTCATGGCTGACTAGAAGATGGTGCAGGCAATGCATGTAGAAACATCAGAACAACTTCAGTATATAATACTAAATAAACCCTAAAGCTGAAGTCACATGTTACGATACAAGCTGCAAAATCTAAGCGAAATACACTTCCTTAATATCACTGTTACTTATAATTTCTATTGTTCTACTCATAGCTACAAAACAGTGACAAAATAATGTCATCTCCTTCATTTCGGTTGGAACTTTCACAGACTTTACAGTTTCACTTTGTTTTAAAAATGGAGGATTGTATGCTATCTTGCATCTCTGTCTATATTTATTTGTAATCACGTTGAATTTTTATCATCAACACACAATCAATAGAACTTTCAAGCATACTATTACCACGTCATTCCATGTATAATCATACGATTTACACATTCCTGAAGTACAGATGTCTTTATGCTTACTATAGTGTCGTATAGTGGTCATATGATTAATAAGTGTTGTGTTTTTTTGGGGGAAAAATTAATTGCTTTTGAATGTACATTACTGCATAGTTGTTATATATTATTCTTTACAGAATTACTGCTTACTTCAAGCTAAGGATGACATGCTTATTTAATGACTGACCAACGTAATCTGGATTGTGCCCGTGGCAAAGTACACCCTGTGACTGGGTAGTGTGCTGAGGCATGATCACGCGCAGCACAATGTCCAGAAGCCCGAGAACTCTGAACAGTAATTACCCCCAAAACTTTCCGTAATTTCTGGATGCCTTAACATAACTACGAGAGAACAAAAGACACTTCTTCACAAGATGTCGAGTAATGCAGATGGCTAAGCACTTACTAGGGGTACATTACTGTCCTCCGAGTTCTCGCCTTGTTGTAGTTCACTTACTAGTATACAATAAACCTCCCATATATTCAGCATGGTGAGTTATTACTACAGCAAGGAACCTTCACCTCCGAGCTCTGACCGAGGTTCGAGTTTCACCCCCTTCAGAAAGCAACATCCACGATACGTTCTCTACCAGGATACAACAATAGCATTATGCCATACACACACACAGGCATATGAAGGTACAAATCTCCATCTATCAACATGGTGCCAGATGGATGTGACTAACCAGCTTCACACTCTGACCACTTTGACCTCTCAGGAAAGACATAAGGTATCCTACACCGAGCAGGCAAAGTGAGCCTCAGAGCTTGACTGAACACAAAACGTATCATTTTCAATACCTGTTTATTCCTTGTACCTTCTGCAAAAAGGTCTCTTATATGCCCCAAGAATTTTATAAATGGGGCTAGTCTTGCCTTGGTGAGTTGGATATGTTTGTCACCTGACAGTACAACAAATACTCTGAGAACTTGCAGGAAAAAGAAGTACCAGTGACAGCTAGTCATGACAAACTCACTGACCTGTAGAGATGTGTTCTGTGTTCCCACCAATACGTCAAGTGTCTAAAAGAGTGGAGAGGGAGTCTTTGATGCAGTATGTGATACATCACACTCTCAAAAGTGTAACTCTGGAGAGCTACCTGCAAAGTACAAGCAGCACATTTCTTAAGTAATGAAGAAAACAGGAACAT
>Ga0123353_10011046_pt1 | contig 12681 bp, 4 predicted proteins | sample TergutLab28metaG_3_FD_92763 | JGI IMG/M metagenome (GOLD analysis project Ga0123353, IMG submission 92763) | Labiotermes labralis P3 segment gut microbial communities from Petit-Saut dam, French Guiana - Lab288 P3 | ecosystem: Host-associated > Arthropoda: Insects > Digestive system > Gut ... | reverse complement strand
TCCGCCGCCGTCATGCCGATGCCGTTGTCGCTGACTGTGAGTGTCCTGCCGTCTTTGTCCGCCGTGACGTCGATCCTGAAGTCGTCGCGCGACATCCCGACGTTCTCGTCGGTGAGGGAGATGTAGCATAGCTTGTCGATAGCGTCGGACGCGTTTGAAATAAGTTCGCGTAAAAATATCTCTTTGTGCGTGTAGATGGAGTTGACCATCAGGTCAAGCAGACGTTTAGATTCCGATTTAAACTGTTTCTTTGCCATTGCCAAGGCGAGCCTCCTTTATAAAAAAATCTGTATATATGAGTTTAGCAGCGGAAGTATTATAGCACCTGCCAAACACTCTGACAAGGCCGATTTTTTCAGTAAAAATTTGCGTCATGTGATAATCTTGTGACAAGGGCGCTGTATAATACTTTGGTTGGATATTATGGCTTTCATATCCTAAAAGTGGAGAATTTTCCGAAAAAAAGACTGGTAATTTCCGTAAAATGCGCGTATAATCTGTAATGTTTCTCAATACTAATGTGAACTGCGCCCACAAACTACACAGCTTGTTTTTTTATATTCATTGCGCACACATTAGTAACTGTCGTAAGGGCTTTATACCTGCGGGAGGAATTGAGTTTTATGGATGGAGGTAGCAGGATGAAAGATACCGGGGCAAAATGATATTGAAACACATCGCACGGCTATGACTGAAAAAAGCGTTATAGTCTGGTTTTGCGTTTCAATATTTCGCGTTTTGCCCAAAAGGAGAACCGCGACTCTTAAAAAAGCGGCTGAAATAGGAGAACCGCAACTCCCTGAAAAAGCGGCTGAAAAAAGAGAACCGCAACTCCAGAAAAAATGAGGCGCTTAACCACATTGTACGTTAACAATGAGGCTGAAAACAAGGGACTCACCTCAGAAGAATGAGACACAAATTATTTATGGAGGTTTATAATGAAGGAAACATTGGGAAAATTTGGGCGCTTTATGTCGATTATGCTTGCTCTAGCCCTTCTGCTCGGCATAGTGCCAATAGGCGCCGTCGCGGAATACTCAAGTGATATTCCATTCCGCTCGACGCAAGCTTCCGCCAGGTCAGCCGTAGGCGACGGCTTATACGACGCAGAAGAGGGGACGCTGCATAAGGTGGACGTCTCGAAAACAGACCTGACCGGGCTTCGCAACTTACCGACGCAAAGTGTCAGCGCAAAATCATTGACCCCGAATAACATGGCAAAAGGCGACAGCCTGACTGAAGAGGAACTCTCATATGTCGAAGAGTATGCGGAAATGCTGACCGAGCCTGTCGGGATCGTAGATGTGGACGGCGACGAAGAAAGCGCGTACGTCTTTGTATGGCTGCAAAGCCTCCCCCAAGCGCTTGAAGACGCATATCAGAGACATGGTATGCGCAACCGGAATTACGAGCGCGTGCGCGAACTCGGCCGCAAGGCGCGCGGTTCCATTAAAAGTAAACTCGACAGACAGATCGTTTACGAATTCAACGTAGTGTTCAGCGGCTTCACGATGGAAGCGACAATGTCGCAGCTTGAAGAGATCGCAGCTATGGAAGGCGTATTCGCGATCACGGAAGTCACCTATCAGCAAATGGACTACACCCCCGACCCGGAGTATAAAACACTGGGCAACCTGGGCGCGCGCGAACTCATGGATATCGGCGCCCTGCACACTGACGGTATCGACGGCACCGGCATCAAAGTCGGCGTTATCGACTCAGGTATCGACACCACGCACCCCGACCTTGTCGACGCGTTAAAGGGCGGCTATAACTTTGCCCCGCGCGGCACATTAAACACGACCGGGCGTTCCCCCGGACTGACGACGCCCGACGGGAACCACGGCACTCACGTGTCCGGTATAATCGCGTCACAGGGCCACGTGATGTCCCTCGGTTTGGCCCCGGGCGTCGATCTCTACATGGCCCAGGTCTTCACACCTGACAGGACAAACAGCGCATCCACTTCGGATATCGCCGCCGCGCTCGAAGCGTTCAGCGGAGGCAACCCCAGTTCATCAACATACCCGAACGTCAACCTGCCAAAAGTGGACGTCGTCAACATGTCGCTCGGAAGCGATTCGAACACGGCGTATCAGGCCGACTTTGTGACGAGAAACAATGCTGTTATCGCGGGCATAGTGCTGTGCAACTCCGCCGGAAATAACGCATATCCGACGAGTAACACCACCGAGCGCCGCAACTACACCCTCGGTACCGGCGGCGTGTCGCTGCCTATCTCCGTGGCAGCGTCCCAGTACGGCGGCAACCCGATCCTTTCTTACAAGCCGACGGTCTGCAACAATGCAGGCGCCACAGGAACGCTAGACTTCTTCTGCGAGAACGGCGACTCGTCATTCTGCGGCGTCTTCCGCGACGGTTCTTTCGGTAGCCTCGAGACCCGCTCAGTCACTTACGGCCCGTTGTCTCCGCCCGATACGGTAAATACGTGGCTCCGCGCGACCTACACCATAGCGCCGCTCGTATACATCGCGGGCAAAGGCTACGAGCTGCATTACGCGTGCGCAAATAACGTACCGACCGCGCCCGGCACGACCGGAAGCGATATGACCCCCGCCGAGATAGCAACTCTGCACGCTCTCCCCGCCGGTTCCCTCGCGGGCAAGATCCTTGTCGTAAACCGCGGCCAGGCGTTCTTTGAATACAAGTGCCAGGCCCTGCGCCTCGGCGCCGCAGGCCTGATCGTCATCAACCGCGACGAAGCCGTTATCGGCAACCTGAATATCGGCTCCGAAACAAGCGCGAAAGATATGCTTATCTTCAGCGCGCCCGCAAGCTTCAAGAGAACGCTTTACGATTTGGTGCAAGGCGGAGAAACCGCATATCTTGATCCCGGCGCCCTGGCTAAAACAGCGCATGCGGCCGAACCCGCCGACTTCAGCAGCATAGGCCCTGTCAATGAGACAGCCGAAATAAAACCCGACATTATCGCCCCGGGTTATGCGGTCCTTTCAACAGACCTTGACGGCGGATACACGGAAATGGGCGGCACGTCCATGTCCTCGCCGCTCATAGCAGCCGTTGCCGCTCTCGTAAAGCAGAGATACCCGACCGCGACCCCGGCGGAAGTAAAGGCCCGTATAATGAACACAGCAGACCCGGACGTCATCAAGCCGCTGACGTCGCGCCTGCTCAGCAACAACGGTTTTTACTTCAATAAGGACGGTACGCAGATCTCCGTTTACGAGCAAGGCGCGGGATTTGTCAATCCGAAACGCGCCGTGTATAACGAAGCATTTATTTTCGTAACAAACTATGACATACCCACCGGTTCTTCGACCAAGGAGACCTATCCCGAAGCGAGCATGGCAAGCTTCAGTTTCGGCCAGGCGCAAGCCGGCAACGAAGAAGGCCCGTCGCTCAGCAAAACGCTCACGGCAACAGCCTACGGCGGAACGGTCAGCGCCGTCAGGGCGACATACAATACCGATACCCGCTATTCGAATAAAAACCTCAATAACGCGGTCGTGGTAAAATTCAAGATCAGCGATGATGCCAAGTCCTTCGACGTTTGGCTTGAAATCGATGAGAACGCGGGCGTCGATCAGACGAACGGCAACCTGTACGAAGGTTACATTTTTGCAACGGTAAACGGTGTTGAGCTTGTACTGCCATGGGCGGTCCGTGTCGGCGAGTATAAAGCGCCGGTCAGCGACGACTGGCTTGTGTACTTTGACCGTCCCATACAAGTCGTTCGCGGCACTGCGGCAGCCAGCATGGACTGGAGCCCGTATTCCAGCCAGAACGTGATCTACTTCATGTTCGGCGGCGAGGATGTCGCAGACGATGTAGAACTGAGGATAGTGACGTCGGGAACCGGGAACAACAGGAGATATACGTATTATTTGGACTTCTACTTGATCTCCGACACCCCGGCCCTCAGGCTGGCTTACCGCGTAGCGGTGTCGCTGGCTGCGAACCTAACAGTAGGAACGCTTACGTTGTCCGACTTTATCGACATAGGCGATACCTACTTCGTCGCCTGGGGCGGCCAGGCAAACTCCATAAGCTCGACCGGAGTAGTGTCGGGTACGGCTTCAAATGTAACGGCAGGGACATACTACATATCAGTACCGTTCTCGGACAGCTACGACTGGTATGACGAACTGGGAGTCGTGCTGACCAACACCCGCCCGCTAGTCACAATCGAGGATCGTACGCTCACAACGGGTACGACAACAAACCACAAGTATCCTTACGGCTCAAACGAAGTCACTGTCAACGGCAGGCTTTTCAGCGCTGCGACGCAAACTGCGGCGGACAAGGAAATCTTCTGGGCCGGTTACTATCTGCTCAACTATGACTTGATCTTCTATATCGACCAAAGCCTGAACGTACTGGTAGACGCCGGTACCGGGTTGGAGCTTGAGTTCTATGACGACGACTTTGGAGAGGAAGTCCCGTGGTTCTGCGACGAGGACGGCTACTTCTCACTGACTCTGGACGCAAACGACGACGGATACTTCTTCCCGGAGGATATCTGCCCCAGCGGAGTGGTATACTGCGCCGACGCGTTTGACGTCTCGCTCCTTTGGACAGGAACTGGTACCGCACAAGGTAATTACGTTTACGGCGCAATGGCCTCCTTCCAGTGGTGCCCGCTGACATTCACGCCCAAGCCGATAACCATGATCAGGATCGACGCCGGCGGAACTGTTACCGTTGTGCGCGGAGGAAAGTACAGCTTCGACGTGATCCTAAACAGCGGGGGGATCGAGCCTGCCGATTTTGGCGATTACCCGCTCGAATGGTCGCTCAGCAATCCGATCTACGGCACGGTCGATAATGACGGAAATGTAGTTATCCTCAATAAAACCGGAACTGTGACGCTGAAGGTACTCGATCCGGTAAGCGGCAAGAGCGCGCTGATAACACTGAGGATCGTTTAGGCGCTGCGCAAGGTTCCCTAGAATCTATACTACCGGTGGGAAACACTGGACCTCAGCGACCTGCAGAAAGGGGGGAGGGTAACCTCCCCCCCTTGGCGATTAAATAGCAAAATAAAAGTTAAATGGTGAAATATAATCGAATTACTTGACATTCTGAGCATATCGTTATAGCATATATGTCGAGTGAAATACAAATCGCAGGAACCTTAGTAGAATACTCGACTACAGTTTGATTGAAAGGGGGGCAAAATAATAAGAAAACAGCTGGACGAGATGACATTACCCTGTGCCACACGGTTATTACCGTCAATACGCGGCGCAAACGGTAATACTGAGCAATGAACTCATATTTCGTCTAAAGGAGCACCACAACTCCTGAATAAGTGGTTGAAAAAGGAGAGCCTCTGCTCCAAAATAAAAGGCCGCCTGACCACGTTGTGCGTCAACAGCGGGAAAAGAACGATAGACGCGAGATAAAACGCGTCGGTTCAAATTAATTTATGGAGGGAAATAGTATGAAGAGACCGAAGATGAAATTCGCCCGTATTTTGTCATCCTTGCTGATACTCGTACTGCTGATAGGCATGGCGCCTATGGCTCTTGCGGCAGATGCAGAAGTAACACTGGAAAAGGTAGACCTGTCAGCGCTTACCGGAGCGCCGCTTCCCAAAAGCGCAATAAGCTCCGCAGCACTCACAAAAGCTAGTGACAGCAGATTTACCAATGAGGAGATATCATACGTAGAAGCCGTCGCGGAAGAAATGCTCGACCCGGTCGGCATCATCGACATTGACGGCGCAGCCGGTGAGACGAAGTACGTTTTTGTATGGCTCCAAAGCCTCCCCGATGCTCTTCAGAGAGTCTACACACGGGAGAGGATGAACGTACGCGGATATGATAAAGCCAGAAGCGACGGAGTCAGGGCACGCGGAGAACTCAGGAACCGCCGCGACGTAAATATCACCCATGAATACAACGAAGTATTCAGCGGCTACGCCCTCGAAGCGACGCTGGCACAACTGGAAGAAATTGCCGCGATCGACGGTGTATTTGCCATCACCGAAGTCGCTTATTATTCAATGGAAGACTACACCCCCGACCCGGGTTACACAACCCCCGGTAACGCAGGCGCCCGCAGGCTTTTTGATCTTGCGAAGCTGCACGCGGCGGGAATCGACGGCACAGGCGTCAAGGTCGGCGTTATCGACTCCGGTATCGACGCCGAGCACCCCGACCTGGTAGGCGCGTTTGCGGGCGGATGGTACTATCCGGGCAGTCACAACAGGATGACGACGCCTGACGGCAGCCACGGCACGCACGTTTCGGGAACAATAGCCTCCCAGGGTATCATATCCCTCGGCATGGCGCCCGGCGTCGAGCTCTATATGGCGCAGGTGTTCAACCCCGCGCAAAGCAATCAGGCGACTGAAGCAAATATAAACGCAGCCATCGACGACTTTTCAAGGGGTAACACGGCAAGGGGCCTCCCGAAGGTTGATATCATAAACATGTCAGTCGGTAACGACGTCGACACGCCTTACAGCGCGGGGCATTTTGCGAGGAACAATGCCTGCATCGCCGGCGTGCTTATAGTCAACTCGGCAGGAAACAGCGCCTACCCGGCAACAGCTCCCGGACAACGCAACGGCTACACGCTTGGCTCGGGCGGCGTATCTTTGCCGATCTCAGTAGCGGCTTCCGAGTACGGCGGCAACGCGATCCTTGCTTACAAGCCGAAAGTGACCAGTGCTAACGGCGCCGGTGAGTTTAACTTCTTCTGCGAGAACGGTGATGCGGCACTCGCAGCCCTTGACGGCTTATTCCGTGACGGTTCTTTCGGAAGCACGGTGGCCCGCTCTGTAACTTATGGCCCGGTAGCGGCAGCCGACGCGGTATTCGCACATCCCCTCGAGACTTTCACCATCGAACCGCTGTTATACATCGAAGGCAAAGGGTATGAACTGTATTACGCCTGCCCGAACAATGTCCCGTCTCCGGGCGGTACGATGGACAGCGAGATGACCGTTGCCGAGATAACTGCGCTGAACAACATGGCAGCCGGATCGCTTTCCGGCAAGATCCTCGTAGTCAACCGCGGCCAGCCTTTCCTTGAGTACAAATGTCAGGCTCTCAGGCTCGGCGCAGCCGCTTTGATAATCATCAACCGTGACGAGGCTGTTATCGGAAACCTGAACATCGGCGCGGAAACGCTTGCTGCGGACCTGCTGATATTCAGCGCCCCCGCGAGCGTTAAGCAAATCATGTATGACGCCGTAAAAGGCGGCGAGACTGCATACCTCGATCCCGGCCCCCTCAGCAACGCACAGCATAAGAATGTACCTGCCGGATTCAGCTCAATGGGACCTGTCAACCTGACAGCCGAGCTTAAGCCCGACATCATCGCTCCCGGCTGGTCGGTTTTCTCGACTTCGATCATCCAGGCTACAAACGCAGCCGGCGCACCCACAGCGCCGTACACGATCCTTGGCCACTCTTATACGGAGATGAGCGGTACGTCCATGTCCTCGCCGTGCGTCGCGGGCCTTGCGGCTCTTGTAAAGCAAAAGTATCCTAACGCAACGCCGGCCGAGATAAAGGCGAGGCTTATGAACACGGCCGACCCGTTCGTGCTTGAGCCAAGTATGACGAACAATAAAACAGACGGATCCTACTACTTCAATCCCGAGGGCAAAGAAGTTTCCGTGTTTGAGCAGGGCGCCGGTTTCGTCGATCCCGTACGCGCGGTTCTGGGCGGAAACGTCTTTATCACCGTCGACGCCACAGTGCCGACTGGTAATACGAACCAGGGAACGATGAAAGCGGCAATGGCCAGCTTCAGCTTCGGTCAGAAGAAAGCCGGCGACAAAACCGCTCCGCTGACCGCGACGGTGTTCGGCGCGTCCAATTATGAAGTCTCCGTGATATACAACAACGATACCCGCTACTCGCGCAGTTGTGAGGACGCCGTAGAAGTCTTTTACGAGATCGACGGCAATACGTTTGATGTATGGCTCGAGATTGATAAGGATGTTTCCGAAAGCGCCTATCAAGGCAACCTTTACGAAGGATATGTCGTCGTTACCGTGGGCGAGGAAGACTTCCTCCTGCCGTGGGCGGTCCGGGTCGGCGAAGCCAAAGCCGGCGGCGAATGGATAATGTTCCCCGACCGTCCGGTACAGGCGGTCAACGCACATGCCAACCAGAACGCCAGTCCATATTCGAGCAGGAACATACACTACTTCTCGTTTAAGGGCAAGGGCCTGGCTGAAAACTTTGTTATGAGAAGCAGCGGGTCACTAACAGTCACTTATTACATGGACATTTACCTTATTAACACCGTAACTGAGCAGCCCGCGTACCGCTATCAGATAGCACTGGGTACCAGATCGTTCCTTGAGGTGCTGTTGCTTGGCGCGCCGAAACTATATGACTTTATCCAGTGCGACGGCAGTTTGTACAGGGCTAACGCATCAGGTCAGGCTTATGCCCGAACCACCGGTACGACCTATGCGACGGCCCTGAGCAATATCGCCCCAGGTTCTTACTATCTGGCGTTCCAGTTCAACGAAGGCAGCGGCAACTTCTTCGATTACTATCTGCAAGCCGGCGTAACGTTTACCAACACACGCCCGACGATAACTATCGAGGAATCGACGCTCACGGCGAACACTACCACCAATCATAAATACCCCTACGGCGCCCACGAAGTCAGCCTGGAAGGGCAGCTTTACAGCGCGGCGACCGAAGAAGCGGCAAACGCGGGTAAGACAGGTTTCTATTGGTGCGGATACTATATGCTCGCGTACAACGCGGTCCTCCCGCTCGATCAAAGCCTGAACGTTCTGGTAGACGCGGAAACCAACGAGGAACTTCTGTTCTACGACGATTATTATGGCGAAGAGGTCCCGTGGTTCTGCGATGAGGATGGATACTTCGCCATGACGCTCGACGCAAACGCCGACGGCGCGTTCTTCCCGAAGGACATCAACCCGAGCGGCTCGGTGTATTGTGCAGAAGCGTTTGATATTTCAGGTCCATGGGATCTGGCAGGATCGGTGGTAAATTACTATGACTTCGTGGATTACGGAGCCCTGGCGTCGTTCGTGTGGACGCCGAAGTCATTTACCCCGGCGCCGATCACTTCGATCCAGATCGGCAATGTCGGGACAATGACCGTAGTGCGCGGCGGAAAGTATGACTTCGATTATATCCTGAACAAGGGAGCTATAGATCCCGCAGACTTCGGCGACTACCCGCTTATCTGGTCGGTCACCAACGATATTTACGCGACAGTGGACGACGGTCATGTCGTTATCCTCAATAAGACAGGAACAGTGACACTGCAGCTCTTTGACCCGGTCAGCGGAAAGATCGGATCGATCATACTCAGAATCGTTTAAGACAAACAAGAGGCGCTGAGCCGTGAGGCAAAGGCGCACAAGTAAAAGCGCACAATAAAAGGGGGGCGGACGACCGCTCCCCTTTAAATATTGCTTAAGCCCATGTAACGCTAAACGCCCATTTGCTTTTTTCTTGCCAGGTTGATCGTACCCTCGACCATATCGCCGACCCAGGCGAGCGCTTTGCCCAGGCCGTTGGCGACGCAAAGGCTGGCGTCGTCCGCGTTGAGGGTCGTGATGCTTGTGCGGCTCGCGATAAGCTTGTCAAACCCCCACAGAAGGCTGTTCCCGCCGGTGAGGATAATACCGTTTTGCGAGATATCCGCCACGAGTTCGGGCGGCGTCACTTCCATCACGCTGTGCACTGCTTCGACAATACGTTCGGTCACATCCTCGAAGGCTTCGAGAATATCTGTCGAACTGACCGCGACTTCGCGAGGCAACCCGGTCATCAAGCACCGGCCCTTGACCTCGACAGCCACCGTTTCAGGACGCGGGAAAACACAGCCTATCCCTTTCTTAAGCTCCTCGGCTGTTGTTTTACCGATCAAAATGTTGTGTTTGCGCCTTATATACTTGATCAACGCTTCGTCGAACGCGTCCCCGCCTTCTTTCAGCGATACGGACTCGACGACGCCTGACAGCGACAAGACAGCTATGTCCGTAGTGCCGCCGCCAAGATCGATTACCATATGCCCGTCCGGCTTCGATATCTCAAGTCCCGCGCCGATAGCCGCCGCGAGCGGAGCTTCCATTAGGTAAACCTTGCGCGCCCCGGCAGCGACGCCTGCGTCGATCACAGCGCGCTCCTCGACCTCCGTTATGCATGACGGGACAGAGATGATGATTCTGGGTTTGAGCATAGAAAACGACAAAGCCTTGCGGACAAACTCCTTGAGCATGCGTTCAGTCATGCCATAGTCGGAAATCGCCCCTTCGCGCATGGGGCGGATCGCCGCGACATTGCCGGGCGTCCTGCCGAGCATCCGCTGAGCCGCCATACCGACGTTGAGCAACCGCCCGGTGTTTTTGTCCATGGCGACGACTGCCGGTTCGTTGAGGATAACGCCTTTGCCGCGGGTAGACACCAGGACGGAAGTCGTCCCAAGGTCGATCCCTATATCTCTGCCAAAAATCATGTAGAAATCCCCCCGGAGTATAATAATTAATGAGCAGCCCGCCGCCGAAACCTTGAGCCTTACTCGCTGCGGGCAAGAGCTGCGCAAACGACCCTCGTAGCGCCGGCTGACATGAGCACTTTCGCGCATTCCGAAAGCGTGGAGCCGGTGGTCACGACGTCGTCGATCAGCAGCACGCGCTTCCCTGCGATGAGCTCCGGATCCGAAACAATATACGCCCCGCTGATATTCGCGCTGCGTTCCTCTTTGCCTCCGAGCTCGGACTGCGCCTGGACGTCGTGCGGCTTCTGAAGCGTCTCGGCGGCTACGTCGCCGAGCTCAAGCGCGGTAGCCAGCGCCAGCAGCATCGCCTGGTCGTACCCCCGCGTGCGTTCCCGCTTGCTGCTGAGCGGGACCCAGGAGATTATATCATACTTAAGGTCTTGCCGGTCGCGGATGCAATCGGCCAGGAGCCTGCCATACACGGGCGCATAAGCGGACATGCCCCTGAACTTATATCGATGTATCGACTTTCTCACCAATCCCCTGAAATAAAGCGGAGAGATGCAATAATCATAAATGTCGCCTTCCTGCATGCTGCCGCTTTCGGTAAAAGGCAGCGACTCGGTGCATTTGCCGCACCATCCGTCGTCGGAGATGTTGAGTACACGTCCGCAAAAAACGCATTTTGGAGGGAATAGTAAATCCAGGAAAGTAGAAAAGAAGCTCATAGGAACGCCTCCCTATTAAAATTACTCTATAGCAGGCGCAGCCAAAAGCCTGGCACGCAAACCGGAGTATCTCCGCTGACGCTTATCATTTTGCACCATTTTTTTCATGATTTCCGTATTTCCGACTATAATCAGCAGGTTTTTTGCTCGGGTCATAGCTGTGTACAGAACGCTGCGCGTCAGAAGCGGAGGCGCGGCGGAGGTCATCGCAAGGATCACCGCGTTATACTCGCTGCCCTGGGACTTATGCACAGTCAACGCGAAAGCAGGCTCAAGTTCCGGAAGCTGTTCAAATAAGTACGTTACGATTTTATCCTCAAAATCGACGGTGATTGTTTCCTTCTCGTTGTCGATATTAAGTATCGCCCCGATGTCGCCGTTAAACATTCCTGTCCCGTCGACAAGCCCGTCGGGGCTTTTCCATATTATATCATAATTGTTTCGAATTTGCATCACTTTATCGCCGACGCGAAATATAAACTCGCCGGATTGTTTTTCTTTTTTCAGCACGCTGCGGGGATTGACCGTTTCGCGGAGCCGTTCATTGAGCGATATGGTTCCCGCCGATCTTTTGCGGGTCGGGGAGAGGACCTGGATCTGGGACGGATCGATCCCCATGTTCTGCGGCAAACGGCGCCCGTAAAGCTCGGCCACCGTCTCGGCCAGCTGCTCCTCGGACTGGCGCTGCAAGAAAAACAAATCCGGATATTTCCTTGTAAAATCAGGTATCACGCCATTGTTGACATTGTGGGCGCACAGGACGATGCCGCTGTCCGCAGCCTGCCTGAATATCTCGGTGAGGGCGACCGTCGGGATCATCCCGCTGCGGATCACATCCGCGAAAACATTGCCCGGGCCGACCGGCGGAAGCTGATCGGCGTCGCCTACCATCACAAGTCGGCAGCCTTTTTTCATAGCCGCCAGCAGCGACTGCATCAGCAGGATATCTATCATGGAAGATTCGTCCACGATGACCGCGTCCGCGTCGAGCGGGTTACTTTCGTCATGATCGAAATAATGCTCGCCGTCCTCGCTGAGGATCGTTCCCAAAAGCCGGTGTATAGTCGCGGCTTCGCGAAGACATGTCTCGGTGAGGCGCTTGGCCGCCCTTCCCGTCGGCGCGCACAGCGCAGTTTTCAGCCCCAGTTCGTCAAACAGCATCAAAATGCCCCGGACCGTAGTCGTCTTTCCCGTGCCCGGACCGCCGGTCAGGGCCAGGACCCCGTTGTTTGCCGCCAGTTCCAGCGCGGTCGTCTGCATCTGCGCGTACTTGATACCATGTTTCCGTTCGACTTCGCCAATGATCCCTTCCAGATCGTTCTGCGGATCCTTTTGTCGGATCATTTGCGTCATCCGCCGCGCGGTATACTGCTCCGCGTCATGTATATGCTTGAGGTAGCAAGCTTCGACCCCGGCAATATTTTCGGAAATGACGTCGCCGCATTCGTTGAGCGTATCAAGAGCTTCTGCGATCGCGTCGAATCCCGCGCCTATCAGTTCGTCGGTCGCGGAGGCCAGTTTG
>Ga0123353_10011045_pt1 | contig 12681 bp, 12 predicted proteins | sample TergutLab28metaG_3_FD_92763 | JGI IMG/M metagenome (GOLD analysis project Ga0123353, IMG submission 92763) | Labiotermes labralis P3 segment gut microbial communities from Petit-Saut dam, French Guiana - Lab288 P3 | ecosystem: Host-associated > Arthropoda: Insects > Digestive system > Gut ... | reverse complement strand
GACAGGATACCGTTTTTGTACTGTTCGCTGCGTTGCATGGCTTGTCCGGCCATCACCAGTAATTGGTTGGTCACGCCTTCAAACGCCGACACCACCACAACACATGGTTCGCCTTGCGATTCAATGATTTTTTTTACTAAACTTACCGAATGGGCGTTGCATAATGACGACCCGCCGAATTTTAATACTTTCATGTTTTTTTTAAGTTTCAGGTTTGAAGTTTCAAGTTTCAAGTTCCAACAACCTGAAACCTGAAACTTGAAACTATTATATTTCCGCACTTGTTGCATTCACTTCTTTATTGGTTTTCTTGATGAGTCCCTGTAATACCTTGCCGGGGCCGACTTCAATAAAGTTGGTAGCGCCGTCGGTTATCATGTTGATGACCGATTGCGTCCAACGGACAGGCGCTGTGAGCTGGGCTATCAGGTTTTCTTTGATTTGTGCGGGAACGGTAACGGCTTGTGCTGTCACGTTCTGGTAAACGGGGCAGATGGGTTGCGCAAATACCGTTTCGTTGATGGCTTGTTCCAAAGCGGCATGAGCCGGTTCCATCAGGGGCGAGTGAAAAGCGCCGCCTACCGGTAGTTTAAGGGCGCGCTTGGCTCCGGCGGCTTTTATTTTTTCGCAGGCTTCGTCAATGGCGTCAACGGCTCCCGAAATAACCAATTGACCGGGACAATTGTAATTTGCGATCACTACCACACCGTTTACCGATTTACAGATTTCTTCCACAACGGCATCCTCCAGACCCAGCACAGCTGCCATCGTTGATGGTTCAGCCTCACAGGCTTTTTGCATGGCTCTGGCACGTTTGGCAACTAAAGTCAGCCCATCTTCGAACGACAACGCCTTGCAGGCAACCAGCGCAGAAAACTCGCCCAACGAATGTCCTGCGATCATATCAGGACGATATTTTTCACCCAGTATCGTTGCCAAAATGACCGAATGAAGATAAATAGCCGGCTGCGTTACTTTGGTTTGCTTTAATTCGTCCTCCGTACCGTCAAACATGACGTTGGTGATACTGAACCCGAGAATATCGTTGGCTTTGTTGAACATGGCGCGCGCCTGTTCCGATTGGTCATACAACTCCTTTCCCATCCCGGGAAACTGCGCTCCCTGACCAGGGAATACGTATGCAATTTTCATACCAATGATTTAACGTATTATGATGATGATTTGAAGCCGCAAAGGTATCATTTCTTGTCGAAAAAGAAAAAACATTTTAGAAAATGCCTAAAACTGAAAATAGATAAATGGTTGTAATGCCGTTGATTTCATTTGATATAGCACAAAGAACAATACTACAGCCATCACTGTTTTCCATACAGGATGCAGTAAAACATACCATCCGCGAAAATTTTCCTTCCATTGTGCCGGAAACCAGTGCATCAGGAAACCGGCCAGTATAACGCCAAAAACAAAGTGATAGCCCGAAATCATTTCCCAAACCAAGTGTACAGGCGTGGCAGTAAAAATGCGACTAATCATGCTGAAAGCCGACGACATATCCGTTGAGCGGAATAATACCCAACAAAATGCTACAAAATGAAAGGTAAAGAATATCCCGAAAAAAGATGGCAGAATTTTTCTGGTTTTTGTTCCCGCCGGGAAAAAATGTGTCCAACCTTTGTGTGCTACTAATGCTATGCCATGTAGCGCTCCCCAGAGGATGAAGCGCATGTTGGCTCCGTGCCACAATCCACCCAGCAGCATGGTGATCATCAGATTGACATTTGTGCGAATACGTCCCTTTCGGTTTCCGCCCAAAGGGATATACAGGTAATCGCGCAACCATGAAGATAGCGAAATGTGCCACCGCCGCCAGAAGTCAGTAATATTGTGCGCCCGGTAAGGCGAATTGAAGTTAGCCGGCAGTCTGAAACCCATCAGCAGGGCCAACCCGGTGGCTATATCGGTATAGCCTGAAAAATCACAGTAAATCTGCAATGTGTAGCCGTATACCGCCATCAGGTTTTCAAATCCGGAATACAACAATGGATGGTCGAACACACGGTCGACAAAATTGATGGAAAGGTAATCGGAAATTGCTATTTTCTTGATTAATCCGCAACTAATCAGGAAAAGAGCATGTCCCATCTCTTCGTTTCGCAACCGGTATTTGCGGAACATCTGCGGGACAAACTCTGCTGCCCGGACAATGGGACCGGCCACCAACGACGGGAAAAAAGCAAGATAAAACCCAAAATCAAGAATATTCCACACAACGGGCGCTTTCTGCCGGTATACATCCACGATGTAACTAATAGCCTGAAAAGTGAAAAAGGAAATGCCCACAGGAAGAATGATGGTCGAAATGTCGAAATGAGCGCCGGCAATGTCGTTACCCCATACGGCAAAAATGTTCTTCACCCCGAAGGAGGTCCCCGCTATCCGGTTAATCCATCCCGTAAATAAATAGACATACTTGAAATAAGTCAACAACAAAAGATTAAAACTTACCCCGGCAATCAACGCCAACTTTTTCGTTCGCCGTATACTTGTCTTTGAAATCCCAATCCCTGCGACGTAGTTGAGCAAAACCGACAACAACAGCAGTGAGAAATAATATCCGCCGCACCGGTAATAGAAATAGATACTGACCACAAACAGAAAAGCATTGCGCCATACATTCTTTTTGTACAGGAAGGAATAAATAAACAACACCACAAGGAAAAATACCCAAAACGACGCCTGTGTAAACATCATGGGGCTATCTTCCGAATATTTTAAATATGAACATAAGTGATTCATTCCGCAAAAATACAATGTATTTAAAAATATGTATGTATTTTTGAATTTTTATTAGAAAGATCATTGACATGAAAATTCCATTACGTAGCGCCGCCAGCACACAAGGGCGGCGAATGGCCGGAGCAAGAAGCCTGTGGCGTGCCAACGGCATGAAAACTGAACAGATGGGCAATCCCATCATCGCGATAGTGAACTCGTTCACGCAGTTTGTGCCTGGGCATGTTCACCTGCACAACATCGGACAGGCGGTAAAAGCCACAATAGAATCAATGGGCTGTTTTGCCGCCGAGTTCAATACCATTGCCATCGACGACGGTATTGCCATGGGTCACGACGGGATGCTCTATTCGCTCCCTTCGCGGGACCTGATTGCCGATAGCGTCGAATATATGTGCAACGCCCACAAGGCGGATGCGATGATTTGCATCAGCAACTGCGACAAAATTACCCCCGGCATGATGATGGCCGCCATGCGGTTAAATATTCCTGCGATATTTGTATCGGGAGGCCCGATGGAAGCCGGCAGAATCGGCGACAGCCACTACGACCTGATTGACGTGATGGTGAAAGCCGCCGATGAGAATGTGAGCGACGACGAACTGCTGCAACTCGAAATGGCCGCCTGCCCTACCTGCGGCTCGTGTTCGGGCATGTTCACCGCCAACTCAATGAACTGCCTCGCCGAAGCCATCGGCCTTGCGCTGCCGGGCAACGGAACCATAGTTGCCACGCACGTCCGGCGAATAGACTTGTTTAGGGATGCTGCCCGGCAGATCGTGTTAAACGCCTGGCAATATTACAAGGACGGCGACGAAAGCGTCCTGCCGCGCAGCATCGCAACCCGCGAAGCCTTTCTCAATGCCATGACGCTTGATATTGCCATGGGCGGCTCGTCGAACACCATATTGCACCTGTTGGCCATTGCGCATGAAGCCGGAGTAGACTTCACGATGGACGACATTGACGCCCTTTCGCGAAAAACGCCCTGCCTGTGCAAGGTAGCGCCCAACACGCAAAAGTACCACATTGAGGATGTGAACCGCGCCGGAGGAATTATGGGCATTATGGGCGAACTGGCGCGCGCCGGATTAATAGAAACCGGAGTAACATGTGTTGACGGGTCGAATCTGTCAGACATTCTCGTCTGTTTCGACGTCATGAGTCCGGCCGCATATCAGGGGGATACGCTGCTCAGATACTTATCGGCGCCTGCCGGGCATTTCAACCTTGAACCTGGCTCGCAGGATACTTATTATTCTGATTGGGACAAAGACAGAACGTCAGGTTGCATCCGCGACGTCGCTCATGCCTACTCCAAAGACGGCGGCTTGGCCATCCTGAAAGGCAACATCGCGCAGGACGGCTGCGTGATCAAAACTGCCGGCGTAGACGAAAGTCTGATGTCATTCAAAGGTACGACCAAGGTTTTCGACTCGCAGGAAGCAGCCTGCGAAGGTATCCTTGGCGGGAAAATCGCAGCGGGCGACGTGGTGGTCATCACACACGAAGGACCACGCGGCGGGCCGGGGATGCAGGAAATGCTCTATCCTACCTCATACATCAAATCGAAACAGTTGGGCAAGGCGTGCGCCCTGATTACCGACGGGCGATTTTCGGGCGGAACATCGGGGCTGTCCGTCGGGCATATTTCGCCCGAAGCGGCTGCCGGAGGCGCTATTGGTCTGCTTCGCGACGGCGACATCATCGAAATCAACATTCCCGAAAGGAGCATCAACGCATTGCTAAGCGACGAAGAACTGACCCTCCGGCGCAACGAAGAGATGGCGCGCGACGACAGGGCTTTTACGCCGCCGTACCGTCAACGCCAGGTGTCGAAGGCTTTGCAGGCATACGCTTCAATGGTTAGTTCGGCGGACGAAGGGGCGGTAAGAGTCATTCGTCAAAAATTTTGATAGGTTAGTCAAAAATATATTTTTTTGGGTAAAATATTGCTTACTTTTGCAATCGAATCATTAATCGCATCATCGTGCAACTGTTTTCGCACATAAAATTTATATTGTTTGCAGGCGCAATACCCCATGCCCGCACGCGGGATACCCCTTGTCCGCACGCGGGATACCCCATGCCCGCACGCGGGATACCCCATGCCCGCACGCGGGATACCCCATGCCCGCACGCGGGATACCCCATGCCCGCACGCGGGATACCCCATACCCGCACGCGGGATACCCCTTGCCCGCATGCGGGATACCCCATGCCCGCACGCGGGATACCCATGCCCGCATGCGGGATACCCCATGCCCGCACGCGGGATACCCATGCCCGCACGCGGGATACCCCATGCCCGCATGCGGGATACCCCATGCCCGCACGCGGGATACCCATTACCCGCACGCGGGATACCCCTTGCCCGCATGCAGAATCAAATGAAACCTAATCAACAATTAATATTAACTTTAAAAATCAAAAAAAATGAGTGGTAGAGATTACATTCCAACAAGTGAGAAAACCTTTCTCGTATGGTCGACGAATCTGATAGAATTCGCCAGAGGTCAGGCAAACTATAGCCGTTGGCGCATCATGGGTCCCGATGAAGATTTAGTAGAACTGCTGATCGACTTCACCAGAAAACTGAATTCCTGCGACAACCCCGGCCGCAACTCGATACAAATCGTGGCCAAGAACGCAGCGAAGAAAAAATTCGAAAAAGCGCTCCGCGACTTTATACAGGGCTTTCTGATGCGCAACACGCTGGTAACCGAAGAAGACCGGCGGACGATGCAAATTCCGGTGCTCGACACCACGCCCACCGTCGTGCCGCCGCCCGTCACGCAACCCGACGGAGCCCTCGCCTTCCCGGGAATCGGACTGATCGAAATGCGCAACATCCGCCCAATAGCCGAAAAACCCGATGCAAGAGCCGGATATGGCGTGCGAATCTATTACGGAATATTGGGCGAACCCACCCAAACCGACAAGTTCAGACTCGCCTCGCGTCCCAAAACCGGACAGGATTTGCCGCACTCCGTATTCACCCGCAAAAACCGGTACCTCTTCGACTTCACCCTCGACCGCCATAAAGAAGCATTTTTCTGCATGAGGTACGAAAACTCAAAAGGAGATCCCGGTCCGTGGGGAAAAATGTATTCGGCATCAATACCGTAAAAAAAAACCCGAAGCCCCCCTTAATCCCCCTCCCTTCGGGGGAGGGCTGGGGTGGGGCCTTATTTATTTATTTAATATTTAATGTAATATGAAAACCAATTTTTTCAAAACAGCAGCAATCCTGCTGCTATGCATAGCAACAGTATGCTCATGCGGTAAAGACGGTACCGACGGTACCAACGGAACAAACGGTACCAACGGTACCAACGGAACAAACGGAGCCGACGGCAACAAGATTCTCAGCGGCTCAGGCGCTCCGGAAGCAACACTCGGCGCGGCGGGCGATTTTTATTTCGACACCGGCGCCTGCGCGATCTACGGGCCTAAAACAGCCACAGGATGGGGCTCGCCCGTATCACTGAAAGGCGCCGACGGAGCCAAAGGCGCCGACGGAGCCAAAGGAGCCGACGGAGCCAAAGGAGCCGACGGCACTGACGGCACCAACAACGTCAACAGAATACTCAGCGGCACAGGCGCTCCGACGCCTTCAACAGGCTGGCCGGGCGACTTGTACATTGACTTATCCAATAGCCGGCTCTATGGACCAAAGGCGGCGAACTGGAATACGGATAACTACGTAGACTTAAAAGGCCCGCAAGGCGAAGCCGGAAACGCGGGAGTAATGATGTACCTGTGGGGAGAGAGAGAGTTTACCACTACTACAACTTACTTTCTTCCTATTACCAATGATGAAGCAGATAACAGCCTTATCCATGCTTACTATTGCGAGATAACCACAGAGGGTATAGGTCTTACTAATTGGTTTCCTGTTCCTAACCGCGGGAATTACTATGACGTCCGTTGTATATTTGGATACGCTCATGTAGATGGGTCAGCTCCTGGGGCCAAGATATATCTGTATGAAGCGGGTTCCAACTCCACATATCTAAATAAAGTTACCTGGGACAAATTCAAGGTTATTGTTGAACCCATCCCCTCGGGGAACATCACGCAGATGAGCGCAGTCTCCAGGCCGGCTCCCGACTGGAACAACTACGCAGAAGTGATGGCGTACTACGGTTTTCCGGAATAATTCATCATAGATGAATAAAACCTGCCGGGGAACCGGCGGGTTTTTTTGTTTATAAACCTCCTGCCGGAGGCTTTTTATGAAATCTAAACAACCTCTTTTTTTAGTCGGTTAAAAAAAATAATTATTTTTGTATCGTTTTAAATATGTAAAAACAGATATGAATGCACAACATATTCAATTGAATGTACCACTCAGTTTTACGCAAGTGATCGATATAGTAAGGCAGTTGTCTGCTACCGAAAAACGACAACTTTCAGAAGTATTATTGAATGACCACAATGTGGACAACATGGTCATTCCGGAAGAACACAAACAAATAGTGTTGGAGCGTATAAAAAAATATGAAAATGCTCCAGGCAGTTATCTTTCATGGGATGATATTGAGCATAAAATGGCTACACGAAAATGAACAGGAAATTCATCATAGAATACAATCCTGATTTTTATGACGATCTTGTTCAGTCAGTTGATTGGTACAATGAACAGCGTGCCGGTTTAGGCGACAGATTCTGTAAAAGAGTGAAAAATCAAACTGCAAAACTTTCAACTCACGCTCTGTGTTTTGCTGTGAGATATTATGAAATACGATGTATGCGCATTGAAAAATTTCCTTATATGGTGCATTACCGGGTAGATGAGGAGACTAAAACCGTAAAAGTGGAAGCCTTGTTTCATACCAGCCGTGACCCTAAAATTTGGGATGAACGTACAGGAGTTGCTGCACTCCGTTCAGAGAAGCCCCCCTTAGGCCCCCCAAGCCCCCCTTAATCCCCCCCTTAGGGGGGAAACTCCCTCCCTTCGGGGGAGGGCTGGGGTGGGGCTTTTGTTTTTTCATAAAAAGAATTGTATTTTTGCAGTCGAATTAAAAACCCTAAATAAGAATATGACAACGCTCATCATCGAAAAATGGAAAATGATACTTCGCACAAGGCTCTTCATCCTCCTGTTGGTTCTGTTATTGCCTGCCGGCATGAAGGCGCAAACCTACCAGCAACTGACCACCTATAAAATGGCGCAATTGTTCGACTGGATAGGAAAACTGTATGTGGATACCCTCAACATGGATAAGTTTGGCGAAAAGATCATCCGGAAAACATTGCAGGAACTTGATCCTCATTCGATGTACATCTCCAGGGACGAAGTGCGCGAAATGAATGAGCCATTGGAAGGTTCGTTCGATGGTATCGGCGTATCCTTCAACATACTGAATGATACTATTCTGATTATTTCGGTCATACCGGGCGGACCATCCGAAAAGGTTGGTATCATGGATGGCGACAAAATCATCACGATCAATGGTGAAAATGTTGCAGGAACAGGCATCACTTCAAACGGAGTGAGAGGGCGTCTGCGAGGGATGAAGGATACGGAAGTTAGCGTGGGGATACGTCGCAGCGGATACCCTGAATTATTGCCATTCCGCATCGTTCGCGGCAAAATACCGCTTTACAGCATCGACGCAGCCTACAAGGTGACAGACGACATTGGCTATATCAAATTGAGCCGTTTTGCCGCATCGTCGTCGAAAGAATTTGACGACGCTTTGCAAAAACTGCAAAAAGAAGGCATTACCAGCCTGATACTTGACCTGACCGGCAATGTTGGCGGATATCTTGAAACGGCAGCCGAATTAGCCGCCGAGTTGTTAGAAAGGGGCCGGCTGATCGTTTACACTGAAGGCGAGCACAGCCCGCGCCGCGAATATCGTGTAAGGTCAAACGGAGCATTTACCAAAGGCAAATTGGTGCTGATGATCGATGAAAGATCGGCGTCGGCAAGCGAAATATTGGCAGGCGCCATACAGGACTGGGACAGGGGTACGATTATAGGACGACGGTCGTTTGGAAAAGGTTTGGTGCAAGGTCAACTGGTTTTTGCCGACAGTTCAATGATACGTCTGACCGTTGCACGCTACCACACGCCTACCGGTCGCGCCATACAGAAACCGTACAACACCAAAAACGATGAATACGCCACAGGAACGATAGGAAACCGCCTGCGAACAGGCGAACTGACAGGAGAGACATCGAATGTGGGCGCCGATTCATTGAAATACCAGACACTCGTCAAACAACGGACGGTATATGGCGGTGGCGGTATTACACCCGATATATTCGTCGCATTAGATACCTCTTACTACACTAACTATTACCGTCAACTGATAGGATTGGGCATTTTCAACCGTTTTATTTTGAATTATGTGGATAAAAACCGTCAACAACTGAAACGGCAATATCCCACTTTTGAACGGTTCGACCAACAGTTCACAGTTACGGAAACGATGATGAACGATTTACAGGATTTTGCTGAAAAAGAAGGATTAACCCGGAGTCCGGAATTGTTTGCCAAATCAGAACAGGAACTGAGGTTGTGGTTCAAGGGGTATGTCGCCCGCGACTTGTGGGATATGTCGGAACTGTATCAGGTAGTCAACCGGGGAGACCCGATTTTTCTGAAAGCAGTGGAAGAGATTCAAAAGAAATAAATTATTATGAAGAGTGATTTTATTGGAATCGATTTTTCAATGGTTCGTCAATAACTGGCTGGAACTTTTCGGCGTAGTTACCGGTTTGTTGTATGTTTGGATGGAAATTAAACAAAAGCCGGGCATGTGGGTGGTCGGATTTATCTCGTCGCTCATTTATGTATGGGTTTACTTCCAAACGAAGATGTACGGTTATGCAACGTTGTATGTTTATTATGTGGTGATAAGCGTTTACGGGTGGTATTGCTGGCGTTATGCACGTCAGCCTGATGGTACGGTAGCCGGTTTGAAGGTCAGTCGTCTGCGCTTACCGTCTGCGCTTGTTCTTACGGCAATATCTGTTGTTTTATATGTAGGTGCAGGTTTTACGTTGCATCAATTTACCGATTCGCCCGTTCCTTATTTCGATGCGTTGGGTGTTTCACTCAGTATCGTCGCCACGTGGATGCTGGCACACAAAATTTTAGAACATTGGATGTTGTGGATTTTCATCAACATATTTTCTTCAGCCTTGTGTTTTTATCGTGGTCTTTACCCTACTGCCGGGCTTTTCGTCGTATATGCCGTTATGTCTGTTGCAGGCTGGTTCAGGTGGAAACAATCATTTGATATTGATCATTGAAATGACAATTCCGTTAATATACCCTTATCATACAGTAGTCGTTGCCAACGGTGCATTTCCCCGGCATTCTGTTCCTTTGTCGTTCCTGCGCGAAGCATCGCGTATCATTTGTTGCGACGGAGCTACAGAAACGCTTCTCAAATATGGCCTCGAACCCGACTACATTGTGGGCGACATGGACAGCCTTTCGCACGAATTGCAGCAACGCTACAGCCATTGCCTGCATCACGACCCCGACCAGTATACCAACGATCTGACCAAATCCGTCAAATTCTGTGCGGAAAAAGAGTGGAACGGGATAACAATACTGGGCGCCACCGGCAAACGCGAAGACCACAGCCTCGGCAATATCTCGCTGCTGGCGGATTATGCCGGATATGTCCGGGTGCAACTGCTGACGGATTACGGCGTGTTTACGCCATTACTGAAATCCGGTCGTTTCGAAAGTTTTGCAGGGCAACAGGTATCGGTTTTCAGCCTTACACCCGAAACAATTTTTACCTTTCACGGACTAAAGTATCCACTGACGGGGCAAACCATTGCCTCATGGTGGCAAGGAACATTGAATGAATCTATTGACAACGAATTTTCCATTGTCATGGATGATGGCAAAGCGTTATTGTTCCGCGAATACAAAAATCAGACATCATGGCCTTGTGCCTATAAATTCATCTAAATTATATCATCATGGAATCACGTCGCAGTTTTATTGAAAGAACCGCAATAACAGCAGGTTTCACGGCATTAGGAGCCGGTAATTTGTTCGGACAATCGTCCGGTTTGAATACTTCGCAGGAAAAATTACCACGCGAAGTATGGATCGCTACAGTATCGCAACACGGATTGAGCGCCGAAACTCCCGAAAGGATGGTGCAGACGGTGCTTGCCATTCTCGAAAAAAGCATCATATATCGCCCCGATGTAATTTGCCTTCCCGAAGTGTTTATGACTACCTATGTCAGTAAAAGAATGACTTTGTCGGAAAAAACGGATATATCGGGCGAAATGCTGAAAGAATTTACGGCTTTTGCCCGATCGAATCAATGCTATATCATTTGTCCGACCTATACGCGCGAGAACGGGAAAATTTACAATGCCGCCGTTGTCATCGACCGGCAGGGGAATTGTGCGGGCGAATTCCGGAAAATACACCTTCCCGACGACGAAGTGACGATGGGATTAACTCCCGGGCCTTTGCAACCACCCGTATTCAAAACCGACTTTGGTACGATTGGTATACAAATTTGTTATGACCTGAATTGGAATGAAGGGTGGAAAGCGCTGCGGCAACAAGGCGCCGAAATTATTTTCTGGCCTTCGGCATTTGCAGGAGGCAGGGCGATTAACGCAAAAGCATGGCAAAATAAAGTCGTCGTGGTTTCGAGCACCAATAAAGACACATCTAAAATATGCGATATAACAGGCGAGGTCGTCGCGCAAACTGGTATTTGGGACAGGAATCTGATTTGCGCCCCGGTGAATCTCGAAAAGGCGTTCCTCCACACGTGGCCATTTGTCAGACGTTTTGACGAAATCAAAGCAAAATACGGTCGAAAGGTCAGAATCACGAATTATCACGAGGAAGAATGGTCGGTCATCGAAAGCTTGTCGCCGGATGTGTGCGTGAAAGATATACTTGCGGAATTTGAGATCAGGACTCACGAGCAGTTAATACGTGATTCGGAAATAAAAAACTCGAACATCCGGGGATAAAGTACAAATTACAAAGAGAACCAATAATTGAGTTTCACCATGAACACATTATTTGGGTAGTACTGAAATAATTCCCTGACGTTTTGGTTGAACGATGAAGTATATACGCCGTCGGCTCCGGAGCGGTCCTGCGACCAAACCAAATATATGGTTGAATTTGGACGGTACTCCCAACGAACAACCAGATTGAAACGGAACTCGCGAAAACTGAAATCGGGATTATCGAAAGAATATTGCTTCCCGCCGGTTTCTGTAACCGAATACCGGTTGGTTTCAGAATCGTAGCTCAGGACGTTTTTGTCAAGCATCACAAAGCGATTGTCATATTTGCTGTCCATCGTGTTGGTTGCGCGTTTAAATTCTGTGTATTTTCCCCATGATGCGAAGGGATTCCCGTAAAATTGCACGGATAAGTCGGGCGTAATGCTATAATCCGCGCGAAATGTAAATCCTGCCACGTCCTGTCTGATAGCGCTCATCAGGTAAACTTTTTCGCCTGATTCAATGCTTTGCTGCCCGGCATATTCCAATCCCAGTTTCCTGTACGAATAATCTATTTTACCCATCAGACCCAAATTCGGGACGGGACGATAATTTACTTCTACCCATGTAAAATGAGCGTATCGCTTATTTCCCAGCACCGTCCCATGATATATTTGCGCAGATACCTTTCTGGATTCGTCCGACATAAGAATAAAATCAGTGCCCCAGCGCGGATTCAACAGTACGGGAGGGCCGCCGCGCAACATACTGTTTACAACGTTTCGGGATTCGTAAAATCCGCTCATATAAAACCCCCATTTGTTGGTAAAGGATGTCTGTATTTCTAAACCTGAAAGAGCAAAAGTTGTCGTATTGCCGTAATCCCAAAGAAACCGGTAAAAAGGGGCTATGTGGTAATTACGCAAAAAATCTTTTTGAGGCTTGTTTTCTATATAAGCGACG
>Ga0123353_10011044_pt1 | contig 12683 bp, 9 predicted proteins | sample TergutLab28metaG_3_FD_92763 | JGI IMG/M metagenome (GOLD analysis project Ga0123353, IMG submission 92763) | Labiotermes labralis P3 segment gut microbial communities from Petit-Saut dam, French Guiana - Lab288 P3 | ecosystem: Host-associated > Arthropoda: Insects > Digestive system > Gut ... | reverse complement strand
ATTCGCTGATCGCTCGCTCGGTCATTGTGAATGCGACAGTCACAGAGTACATAAGCTCAGTCAACGGCGTCTCACTGCCGACTGACTAGGCCGACGGGAGAGTGACTGTTCACGGATGCGCACTGGCTGCCATGTTACATCAAGGCCACACGATCGGTTCTCGAGATGTTCAAAATGGTTGGATACTTACCGGACAGCCCTCGGACTATGTACTTCTCGCAGTCTTGTAACTGTTCAGGCGACAATTTACAGAAATGCACTTTAATCAGACACGAATGAATTTTAAACACTAAAATGAACCGAGAATAAAGCGCAGTTCGTACATCACAGGAAGCACACTTCGATCTCCCAGTCTGAACTGCATAAACGAATTTAGATTAAGTATATTTCGTTATTATAGGAGGCTATTCTTATATGAATTGCAACTGCTCAGATATTTCAATCAAGCAAACTTGAAGAAGCTGGTCTACATAATAAATAAAATTTCTTTCTTTTTTCCATTTTGTGACCGTGCAAAAACATCACTGTTTTTAAACACCAACTTGTTGCACTATTTATTTACAAGATAAAACACACGCTAAAATACGTACGTTTAGTCCATTAAAACTGCAGTGACTGAAATTAAATAACAAGGGGTTAAAAAAACTTATAATCGTCTATTACAATTACAGGCATGCCGCCCTCATACAAAAACTTCAATAGAAAGACTCAATAACTTCATATAAAGGCACTGCTTACTCCCTGAGGATGATCCGAAAGGATTGAAACATGTAGGAGTGTTTTAATAAGAATTTTAATGGACTAAACGTACGTATTTTAGCGTGTGTTTTATCTTGTAAATAAAGAGTGCAACAAGTTGGTGTTTAAAAACAGTAATAAAACTTCATATCATTTACCGTTTTCCACCCTGAAGAAGGTAACAAGAAGTTCCTTCAAATAATTTGTTCCCATCTACGTTGACTACACGGAGTCACGCCTCAGAACATCGTTACTTTCGTACCCACCGCAACGGTAACATCACGCCATCCAACGAACCAGCTCCCCAACCTCCCATGGCACCCCAAAAAATCATGTAACTTCCCCCGCCTTCGTGTAACATTCCGTTCCAATAGTTTCCTCACGAATCTGTTAGGATCAAATTACAAGTCGTAGAATTTAAACCAGAAGACGGGACGTTTAAACGCAAATACATCGCGGCTGCTGTGTCAACAGAAGAACTTCTTTCCATTCCAGAACTAATCTAAAATATTTATACACGAATCTGCTCGTTTCCGTAATTCCATTTCAAGGCATGCGGTGACATCTGTGTTTGAGTTCCAAAAGTACGGTCCGTGTACTGAATCGAAAGCAATTTTTATTTTGTTTTACTTCTGTTTTCTATCACGTACGTTTATTTTCATCAGCTATCGTTAGCGTCACACGGATGATTCCACGAATCGGCCGATATGGTATGTGAACCTGGCAAGTGTATTCGCGCGTTATTTTAAGACTAGTCCTTTCGATCTGTTTGCCTTCAAATTTCGTCCACTCAGAAAAAAAAACACAAAACTCTGGAATTAAAACTCTATATAATCGGACGTGGGGGTAGCATTATGCATTTCCTCACAAAAATTGTGTTTAAGATGCTTCGGATCGATTCAAATATAAAACCCTCAAAGTGGTACAATAATATATTTGGAATATCAATCATTATGTGGTTGTATGGAAACCGTGTTCTTAATTTTCAAATGAGACTTGCCCGTAGTTTTCAATAATCAATACAATATATATAATTGCACAGTCTAACACAACTTTCATTAAGTAATTACAATTAAAAGATAATTAAATCATTTAAAACAGCAACATGTTTCGGCTTCTCTTACAGAGCCATCTTCAGGCTGAGCCCTAAAAATTGTTATATACAATTAACAATGCTTTATAGAGCACGAGATCTCGTCTGCATGTTATTAATATATATTACTTACTCCATGGAGCAGAGTCCTTCATGAGAAGCTAACAGGTTTGCAGCTAGTCAAGAAATTCCCCGCATTTCACGGAACCCGAAGGTTCATTACCGCACTCACAAGCGACCGCCAGCTCTCCCTATCCTGGGTCAGTGCAATTCAATCCATATACCCACATACCACCTCCTGGAGATCCGTCCTAATATTATCCACCCATCTATTCCTAGATCTTCCCAGTGGTCTTTCCCTCCGGTTTCCCCTCTCCTCACCCATACGCGCCACAAATTAATTAAAAATTAATGTAATTTCAAATGTAAAATAACACAGATAGTAAGGTTAAAAGTTATAAGTAATAAATTTTAAAATGTAGGGAGAGTAATGGAGTTTTTTATGGTTCAGACTGAAGACGGCTCTATAAGAGGAGACGAAACATGTTGCTGTTTTAAATGATTTAATTATTTTTTAATTGTAATTAATTAATAAAAAGTTGCGTTAGATTGTGCAATTACATATATTGTATGGACCGTGGTCTTAACTTACGACAGTCTACCTGACACCAGCAATGTCATCCGATGCAATTACATTCGTGTTCTTTAGGATCTGTGACTTCGGTTTAGCTCACTCAGTAAAGTGTATGGAAGTCCCCAGCGACCCATTTTGGGCAGAGGTTAGTGATTTCTAGTCCCAAACGGTAAGCACATATGAATATTGTACAAATGGAAACTCGTTCGGGCAAAGTTTTAAGGAAAGGAATGTGGGTTGCTGAGAAGTCGTCATGGCGTTAAGTAAGGAATCTCACTCAGACACTAGTCGGGGTATCGCGGTCTTCAGTTTCAACTGCCGCAGAATGTCTTTGAGAATCCAACTATATCTCACGTAACCGAATGGTCCCAATTTATGGTACCGGCCTTGATTTGATCACCCAAATATTTGTTGAAAGGCTTACCCAATGTACAAATCGTTTCCAGCCGCTTTATTTCTCAAAATCTTGCTCCGAAACAGCCTCACTTTTATGTGCTTATGCTAGAGACCAATTGCATAACCAGAACTAAACAGGCAATGCACGTGCATTAACACTGAGGGGATTTCGCGAAACCACTGTTGCCGTGGAAAAGAAGTATCTCGTGTTCTGAGTGTGTGTTTGTAGCGTTAGGTATCCAACATGCAATGCCCATGCGCCATATTGTCATCTGTGGCCTGTGCGCCTCTACAGTATTTTCCTACCTTATCTAAAAATGGCGCGATTTAAAAAAAAAAGAGCTATTGAGCATAAAATATATTTTGATTTTCTCTACAACTTTTGTCTGAAAATATTTCTCATTCTATGAAAAACCTAATGAGATATAAACAAAAAATGTATGTTGGGCTTCACCCAAAGTACCCGTTATACGCATCAGATTTGAATGTAGCTCGAATTTTCTTGATAGATTTTCGAAAAGTACCTATAACAAATTTCAAGAAAATCCGTCCAGTTGGAGCCGAGATGTTCCGCACGGACGGACAGATAGGCATACAGACATGACGAACCTAACAGCCGCTTTCCGCAATTTTGCGAAGGCGCCTAAATCATATTCTAATGTTCAAAATGTAGATAGAACATAGGGCAAGTGCTGGCAAGTATTTCACGTATTTAACAACCTTTTTATTTATAAATTCATTTTTCATCCATTATTGTGTTGGGTGATTTGAGAAGTAAACAAACAATTTGCTTGCTAAACGGAATGATTGACGTTATCGTGTTGCCCTCTGTTCGGCAGCGGGAATATTGTGAAGCGCATTTTATGCAAGATGAAGCACCAACACATTCTGTTTTTGCTGTGCAAGCGTGGCTAGACAGCCATTTCACTTGCAGGTGGATTGGGCGTGGGAAACCATCAGACTGGACTCCACGAAGTGTAGGTCTTAATCCATGTAATTTGTTTTGTGTAGCTGTGCCGGGGAGAAGGTCTACCGATCAAAACCAGAATACGCGACGAACTGGAACAAGTTCGAAATACGTGGGCAATTCCAAAATCAACCTCCGATTGGTTGGTAAAAAGAAACGCGTTGTCATAGCGCCAAAGCGCACGCTCAGTAGTAACAAGTAACGTTTGCTATCGCTGAACGTCTACCCTCGTACATTTTCGCTGCGTGGTGTGAGAGTAATTACCGATGAAACATGGACACTATCATCGCCGCTCCCGCCAGCTGTGAGGTACTTATTCTGGGACCATAAGGGAATTTTGTTGACAGAATTCATGGCACCAGGGACCACAATAACGTCAGAGGTTTATTGTGAAACGCTGAATAAGCTTCGGAGGTTGATCCAGAAAAACGGCACGGGGTGCTCACTAAAGGCGTCGTTCTCCTGCACGACAACGCGCGGCCTGATACCGCGGCTCGCACAAATGCTTTAATCAAGCTCTTCAAGTGGGAGATTTTCGACCACCCTCCTTACTGTCCGGACCTGGCGCCAAGCGATAACCATCTCTTCAAGATGAAGGCCTGGTTGGCTACCCAGCGTTTCCACACCAACGAAGAGCTCATGGATGGAGTCAACAACTGGCTGCATAACTTGGCGGCACCGTTCTTTGACGAGGGGCTACAAAAACTAGTGTCACGGTACGACAAGTGCCTTAATGTGGATGGCAACTATATGCAGGGGTGTATCATATGATAGTTTGTGGTCCTCACAATGGTGCAAGAATTGTAACAACTTTGCAAACTGTTGAGGAGACACGTCTATTAACACATTAACACTGGCCATATGTCCTGGAAGTTACGCGACATTAATGCAATTGTTTCTCACAATTGTAGTCCCATATGTAACATCCACTTCGGTAGCATATGGTGTTTAAAATGGTGCAAGCATATACCGTACCAAATTGGCCACTCAACAAATTGTAGATGGGAGGATGGAATTATCGTCGGTCGTAAACAAATCGGTTGGGAAGGCGTGGACTGGATTGATCTGGCTCAGGGGAGGGACAAGGCGCGAGATCTCGTAAATTCGACAATGAAACTGCAGGTTCCATAAAATGCGGGGAATTTGACTGAATGAGACACCACGTTTTTCGAGAAGGACTGAGCCTCACGGAATTTGTTTGTTTGTTCTTCAGCTAGCTAGCAGCATTATTTAAGGAATTTCCAATCCCCGCCATTTCGTGAGTATTCGATAATTTCCACATTTTAAAAGGATTTATACCTCATCATCACAGGCCATGACCTTGAACCGCACACGCACCGCCATTTCACTCTCCACACATCATCTTCATTTCAAAATGCATGCCAACTTTGATTAATACTTGCAGTTCCTAACATACCTGTAGTTCGCCACATTTTCAAAGCAATTATTAGCTACCGTCAACAGATATGATTTTGTCGGACAGACTCGTTGCTAATCTCCTCTGTAAATATCCTCATAAACACTTTGGATTGGACAGGCAACGTAACGAGATTAGCGTGAGGCGAAGAGCACGTGTCCTCAAAGTTCGTCCACACCCGAAACTCAATTATTCCCCCTCCCTGGGGCCACCACGCCCCCACCCTCAATGATCTGCTCTGCTGTGTCTTTACTTGCATTCCCACCCCCCTCCCCCACTTTTCTATGGCGCTTTCCTTTCCTATCTTAATGGAACACTGCCCCGAACCTGCGTAATCTATTTCTATATCAGATTAACCGCTTTTATTGGATATCAGAATTATGAGCACGTTACACAAAAGTACTGTTGAGCTCAGAATGTAATAATGAGATAGAATGAAATATAAAACAAAATAATAGCAATTCTAGTACCAAACTTACTGTACCAATTAAGAAACATCGGCCTCCCTTTTATTCTGACTGCTATTTGCTGTTCGATTATAAAGCATAAGGTTTCGTGTACAGAACAGAGCAAAACACTGCCGAGGACTGCAATCGATTTCATATCGCCGTCTACAGCACGTCATCATCATCATCATTCACGTGTTAGGACTCGATAGACCTGTTTCGTCAATGTCTAGCCATCTCTTCAAAGGTCTTCCACGTCGTCTTCGTCCATTTGTTCGACAAATCAGCATTATTTTTGAAACCCTACTGGTGTTCATTCTAGTTACATGTCGTGGCCAATCTGATTTGTATCTTCGTCGTTTCTCGTCAACTGTTTCTGCTTTCAACTCTTCCAACATTTTTCCATTCTCTCTGTGGTCAAAACGGGTGCGGCCGGCTGTTCTTCGGAAAAATTTCATCGCGAATGATGTCAAACGTTTTGTAAACTTTTCCTCTAAGGGTCTAAATTTCGCTTTCATATAAAAGAATGGGGAGAGTCAGTGAATTATACAATTTTTCCTTCAAAATTTCTGGGCCAAAAATGGTTTGAAAATGCTGTTTATAATTCCCAGTATTACAGAAAATTTTGTTAGTTTTGGTTGAATATTGTTTTCATTTCCATTGGAAATATCACAAACGAGATATTAAAAGGTCTTTTTTCGTGTAAACATTCATCGCCCACAACGATTTTACATCTGAGTATTTTCCTAAATTGTCATATTCTCAGATTTTTTAGTGATATTTCCTTTCCAAATTTTTTTTATGTTGTGTAATGTTTTGTAATGTGAATTATCCCCTCAATCAGCGATATGATTTGATTGTCTGCAAAACGTAGAGAGTTTATTTTTGAACTGGTTGATAAAGTAAATCCTTTTGTGTAAATCTGGTTCCATTTTACTATTATTTCATTTCCGTATATATTGCAACGCGTGGGCGATAAAGGGCAGTCTTTTCAGACTCAATAATTCATTTGTGTGTTCTTCCGATAACTGAGTGTTTATCTTTACTCCTGTTTTGTTTTCAGAGTAAAATTGGATTGCACTTTTTAATAATAAATTGCGAATATTTTTACATTGTGATATTTAAAACAATGTCTTTTTCAACTCTGTCAAAGGCTTTAACACGAAATAACGGAATGCTAAATGGGGTTTCCAAATTAAAGTTTATTTTATTTATTTTTTTTGCAATTAATTTTATGCTAAACAATTAATCGATGCAAGATCTGTCTTCTCGGTATGAACAACATACCGGTAACTATACGTACCAAATACATTAACATATACGCTATATACTTTCTTCACACAATGTACGTATTTACAGACGTCCTCGCATCAAACATTGGTTATTTCTGTAACAGCATTAACTGAAGGCCCTTTATAGTAGACACCCACTCTGTTATGAGAATTTCAGTTCTTACAGAGGTGTTGATGAAGAAGCGCGTCTACACTAACACCTTTACACTTTGACTATTACCAATATTTACGTACATTTCGAGGGTGCGTAGCGCCATCCTCTTCTTCCTCTTTTTGGACTATTTCACCCTGCAGATGAACTATTACACTTTTTCGAAACATCAGCAATTGCTTACTGGTTAACAAGGAGTAACATCACAGAATGCACGAATATTTTACTGTGTTTTCTACGAAGTATGAACTGAATTTTTAGAAATTTGTCATATAAAATTCGAGCTTCAAGCCTTGACATGGATCAGGCGGTCAGTCGCTAGCATCTCAATGCCGAAGCCCGAATTCTACCCCAGGCCAAGCTACGCGGGATTTGTAGTGAAAAAGAGTAGCACATGAATATAGTTTACTTCCAGTATTTAATTTTTCCCCCGTTTCAGTATAATTCCACCAATGCAGCTTCACCTTAATACTACTCTTACCATAAGGACAAGCGGGCAAAAGATGGGAAATGTCAAACAAGGCAATGGTCTGTTGCATATCTGGGAACATCAGATAAAAAGTATAGGGTGTTTCGTGTCCTGTTTGACCTATAAGCGCCGGCTCTAGTCTCTGCCAGTCGCTCCGCCAGCGTGACGTCGTAGGCCGCGTGTCGGGGAGGGGGGTTTGACGGTCGGCGACGGGAGGTAGACGAAAGACAGTAGTGATAACAACTTTTAGAAAACCCGATAAACTCACTATAGCGTCGGGCTGGCGCTCATGGTCAAGAAAGAAAGACAACCCTATAAAGGTAAAGTTCACCCTAGAACAGGCCACGAAGGGAGTAGAGGTACAGCTCTATTCTTTATTTAGCCTCGGCGCAAGATGGGGGTGGGTGGTCAACGTCACTCTCCGGCCACTTTACCCACGGGAAAGACCCGGTACCCACTGTATTGGAAGCTGGGTGGGCCCCAGGGCAGGTTAGGTCGGGTGCGGAATAATTCGCCCCCACCAGGATTCGATCCCCGGACCGTCCAGCCCGTAACGGCTGGCTATACCGACTGCGCTATCCCGGTCCTCAAGAAGGCCCTATAATTCCCCATTATCTTTGTGCTTGTAAAGGTCAAAAGGTCAGTTGGTCAATGGAGACTTGGGTTAAAGCCCCGTTAAACCTGCATATAGTAAAGCCATAGAGGACAAAGTTGGAAACGGAAACTCCACGGTAATATTGCGATTTCTGGCATACCCTCTGGGCAGACAGAAGACGCGGCAGACACACGAACTGAACATACACTATAGGAGTTCCTAGCTACTTGCTACGGACAGCTGGCACTCACTCACCGGTGCTGACTACTGATGGTGCTGGTCTTAGGCGCTGGGGTGAGTCCAGCCGTATCACCAGGCTGCAGGAAGTCTTTACTGCTGGGTCCGCCACCTCCGCCGGACATCTGCACACCAGCTGGTGATTTGGGTGGCTTACAGGGGATTGCGGTCGGGTACGTCCGGGGACTTCCCGACATCAGATATTCTGCGAAAGAAACACAATATTTCAATACGTGCAAGAGTTGCTGGTTACGAGAATGGACTAGACGTAAATACTGATTAAACGTAAGCACATGGTCATGTCTCGAGATAAGAATTCAGGACGAATTCACAAAATAAAGACTGACAATAAATCCTTTGAAAGGGTGGAACAATTCAGATATTTGGGAACAACCGTAACGAACAAAATTATATTCAGGAAGAAATTAAGAGCAGATTAAAACCAGGGAATGCTTGCTATCATTTAGTGCAGAATTCTTTGTCTTCCTGTTTCCTATCCAAAAATATAAAGATTAATACATATACGACTATAATTTTGCCTGTTGTTTTGTATGGGTGTTAAACTTGGTCGCTCACACTGATGGTGAATAGTAGGTTGAAGGTGTTTGAGAATAGGGTGCTGAGGAGCATATTTTGACCTAAGAGGGACGAGGTAAACGGAGAGTGGAGAAAACTACATAACGAGGAGCTTAATGATCTGTACTCCTCACCCAATATTTTTCAGGTGATAAAATCAAGAATGAGATGACCAGAGCATGGGACAGGTATGGAGGAGAGAAGATGTTCATACAGGGTTTTGGTGGGAACCTGAGGGAAAAGACCACTTGCAGACCTAGCTTTAAATGTGGATAATACTAAAATGGATCTTCAAGATGTATGATGAGGGGGCATGTACTGGATTGCTCTGGCTAAGAATAGGGAAAAAAGGAGGGGTGTTTTGAATGCGGTAATGAACATTCGGGCTCCATAAAATGCGGTGAATTTTTGACTGGCTGAGAACCGGCTAGCTTGTCAAGGACTCGGCTCCATGGCGTAAGTCAATATTAATCAATAGCAGTTTCAGCTTACAGTATTGCCAAGTTCATACACATATTGCACGGAATGTGCCCGTAAGAACTGCACAAAATTGAAGGAAATATCCCAAATGTTGCACACATGCGGTCCGGGATATTTCAGTCAGTGTAGCGACTCGCTACGGGCCAAACGGTCCAGGGATCGAATCCCGGTAGAGGGGATTGAGATTTTCGGTACCTGTGCAGCCGGCCCTTAGGTCTGCCCGGCCTCCCATAAGACAGGAACCGGGTCTCTTTTCCGGGGGTAAAGCGACCAAGACAAGGCGTTATCACCCACGCCCATCTATCGCCGAGTTTAAAGAATAAGTACAGCTATACCCTTCTGCACCTCTGTACCTTCATGGCATGTTATTACTTACGTCATATTTGGCACGGTGACAGGTTTAGAGACTTATGAATATTCCAAATGTGTCAAAGGTCATGAAAACAAGACATGCTTTAAACTGTACGTGCAAAGAATTGAGTTAAATGTCCACCCGTCCTTCCTTCTACGACACTGTATTTCGGAAAATAATAATTAATCAGAAATGTATTAGAAATATCTTCGCTTTCGTAGGGAACATTCTAATAGAATGTTAACTTTTATGTCGCATTCGAGGGCACTTCAGGAACATTCCCCATAACACTATGCAATTGGAGGGAGAGGGGGGGGGGGGGGGTTTTATGGATCAGAGGAAATACAAAATTCGACGTTGTTAAGTTCCCGGAAACACTATTTGTCAAAGCCGATCTATCGCATTTGCTGGAATATGGGAGAAAATAACACATGTTCGGGGAGGAGATAAAGTACGGTTGTAGTCTCGTTGCTACGTTATGGAAAAAAAAAGCTTTGAGGGAACAGACTTTACTGAAGCCTTTTTTTTATCTTTCTAAAAGGGCGGTAGGTTACTCGAAAGTAAACTGTACACAACTGCAGCCAGTTCAATCCACCGTACTTCCTTATACAACTTTTTAAATATTTTCACAATTCCATCGTTCTATCCATTCTTGGTGTTCCAGGTGGAAGTTTCCTGAAAATTTCTCTACCAAGGTTTTGAAATTATTGCTTATCTCCCCAAGCCCGATCATAACCACCTATCTTGGTCATTACATCATGCTAGACTGTACTATCCTAACAGCGATAGGAGACTATAAAAATAAAAATGTTCATCATTAAACAAGAAGTTTTATGGAAACACTCTAATTACAATACAATATATTTCACTGTAAATATTGCCCCAGTTTATTAACACAGCCTCTGAACAACGCACATAACTGGAAAGTAAAGGGGTTTGCCTGCGCTTACGCCTTAGTCATGACGGACGTCTATTTTCCTCATTAATTACCTTGTGCAACGTAGCATAAATAACTCATTACGAACAGATAAACAACAAAGACAAGAACAAAACCTGCAACACCACAGCATAAACTACCAATGAATGAACGGATGCCAGAATTCCACTTCCGCACAGGAATATTACGTTTACAGATTTTTATACAGCATGCTTCAATATGAAAACATAACTCGTACTGAAATCTTAGCTCTCGGATATTAAGGAACTAAAAAGACAGATATTTTTAAAAATCATGAAAGAAATCTGGTTTACATAGGCCTTTCCTTTATATGTTAGGCTATGTGGAAGCGGGGTATACTGTCGACGTTTCGGAAGAGAATTCTGCTTTTATGTTCACTTTACTTGAGGTACAAATTACATTCAAAAGAGACTCACTTGAATCGTTCGATTACACATAAAAGTTGATTTACATTACAAAAATTATCGAAATGTTTACGCGACTCAGTGCATCGACCAAGCACAGCAAATCTCGCTACAATTAAATGTTGAATAGAAGCAAACAAAACACGCGGCTACGCAATCAGTTATTAAACAACTACAATATTCAATAAAAAGAAATATCATTGAAAAAGCTTCAGCTGCCCGCACACATAACGCGAATTCAGTACTCTAAAATTTCACATACGCAACGTGACAATACAGAACTTCGGTGAAAATATCAATTATTTATTCAACATTTTCATTAGTGAATTGCGTTGCATTTTTTGTGCTACGAGTCAACATATTGTTTACCTGACAATAACTCATGCCAATCTCTTGTCAGCGGCGGTGCCATATTATTTTAATATCATGCACACGTTTTTATTTTAGAGGCTAGCTACGCACAGCTTGCCACCTGGATCATTTTGATAAAGTAGGTCAGGTTTTTAATAATAATGACAAGCATTTACCTTTTACCTTTGATTTCTCGTCACAAATCGCATAAATCTGAACCATCAGCGACGAATAATTATTAAGAGCGATACTATAAAATGTAATGTAGGGCTATTTCTACTGTAAAATACATGAGTGGTCATTTGCAATTGAAAACTAAAAAAAAAATGTTTTTTAAGTACAGTCTGTTTGTTATACAGGCCTTATGTAACTCAAATTCACGTTTAAACAGTGGAAGGTTAAGAGATATTAAATTCTGACTGAATTCTGTTCCAAATCGTAGTTTTATTGATATATTTTATTTTTGTTTATTTTAATAACTGATTTAAGCTACTAATTTTAGTCGCTTGCATGTGAACTGTTCTGTAAGCAAACTAAGTATATTATCACGACTTGTGTGAACAAGATCGTAAGATACAGACAGAAATACAGATATACAGAAATTGTATGAAAGTGTGGCAGAGTTCAAACACTTCGGAACGACCATTAGAAATCAATTCGCCATTCGCGAGGAAATGAACAGCATACTGAATTCTCATACTGATCGCTACCATTTGGTACAGCGCGTTCTGTCTCGCATTTGGGACCCAAAAATATGAAAATTACAGTATATAGAACTAGAGCGTTTGCCTGTTGTTTTGTATTGTTGTCCAAACTGGTCTGTAACAATAAGGGACGAAGGCATGCTGAGGGTTTTTTGGGAACAGGTTGCTTAGTAAGATATTTGGGCCTAAGATAGAGGCGGTATACACGTGACTGGGGAAGGCTGCATAATGAGTAACTTTGTCATGTACTCCTCAATAAATATGAATCGAGTCACGAAATTAAGAAGCATAAACGGGCGGAACACGTGGCACGTATGGGGCAGAGCAAAGGAGGAGACATGATGGAAAGAGACGAACTGGAAGACCTAAGTGTGGGTAAATATTAAACTGGATCATGCAGGAATCGTTCGAGGGACGCGGACT